>Ga0326511_10004594_pt1 | contig 10955 bp, 12 predicted proteins | sample 0_2496_0518_D_FD_203701 | JGI IMG/M metagenome (GOLD analysis project Ga0326511, IMG submission 203701) | Bovine rumen microbial communities from UC Davis, California, United States - 0_2496_0518 | ecosystem: Host-associated > Mammals > Digestive system > Stomach > Rumen | place: USA... | reverse complement strand
GAACACAGGAGGAAATTTATCATGCAGGAATTAATGATGCAGAAAATACAGGAGTATTTTCAGGAAAATCAATGGGATTTTGATAAAAAACAAAATTTTTTTATCAGCGGCTTTACACTCGATGACTGTGAAGCAGGGGCTTTGTTACAGATTGCTGTACATGAAAAGTCATTTCTGGTGCTGACTGCTCCGGATATGGAAATTCCGGAAGAATTTTTCTCTGCTGTACAGATCTATACCGCCGAATTAAATCGTCTGCTGGGAATCGGCTGTGCTTATCTGGATCAGGAGGAAAAAATGCTGACATTCCGCACAAGCCTGATCTGTGCCGATAATCCGCCGACAATAGAACAGACCGGAGCAATTATCGGCTATACAATGTCAATGATACAGGATATTGTAACACAGCTGCTTTCACTTCTGAACGGAGAAATTTCTCCGGAAGAGGCCGCGGCAAAGGCTGTGCAGCCTGAATAATTATAATACACATAAGCAGCCGCTTTGCTCGATTGCGGAACGGCTGCTTTATTTTTAAAAAAATCGACAGGAGGATTTTTATTTATGCTTTCTGATATTGAAATCGCTCAGGCAGCCGAAATGCTGCCGATTACCGAAATTGCTGAAAATTTAGGCATTCCGCAGGAAAAATTAGAGCCTTATGGGAGATATAAGGCAAAGTTAAGTGAATCTCTGTTTGCAGATACTGTCTGTCAGCCGGATGGAAAATTGATTCTGGTCACAGCAATCAATCCGACTCCCGCCGGAGAAGGTAAAACTACAGTCAGTGTCGGACTCGGTCAGGCTATGGCAAAAATCGGCAAAAAAGCTGTTCTTGCTCTCAGAGAGCCGTCTTTAGGGCCTGTATTCGGCATCAAGGGCGGTGCGGCCGGAGGCGGTTATTCTCAGGTTGTCCCGATGGAGGATATTAATCTGCATTTTACCGGTGATATTCACGCTATGACAGCCGCTAACAATCTGCTCTGTGCCCTGATTGATAATCATATTCAGCAGGGAAATGAACTCCGGATTGATACCAGAAGAATTTTATTCAAACGCTGTCTGGATATGAATGACAGAGCTTTGAGAAATATCGTGATTGGTATGGGCGGGAAAGTCAACGGGGTTCCCCGTGAAGACAGTTTTCAGATCACAGTCGCTTCGGAAGTCATGGCGATTCTCTGTTTAGCTTCTGATTTGGATGATCTCAAGAAGCGGCTCGGAAATATTTTAGTCGCTTGGAGTCTGGATAATCAGCCGATCTATGCCAGAGATTTACAGGCTCAGGGTGCTATGACGGCTCTGCTGAAAGATGCATTGAAGCCGAATCTTGTACAGACTCTGGAGCATACTCCTGTATTGATTCACGGAGGGCCGTTTGCTAATATCGCTCATGGATGCAATTCTGTAAGAGCAACAAAATTAGCTCTGAAATTAGGCGATTACTGCATTACAGAAGCCGGTTTCGGTTCTGATCTGGGTGCGGAAAAATTTTTTGATATTAAATGCCGTTATGCAGGGCTGAAGCCTTCCTGTGTCGTACTGGTTGCAACTGTCAGAGCACTGAAATATAACGGTGGTGTGCCGAAAACTGAACTCTCTTCGCCAAATTTAGAGGCTCTTAAAAAAGGCATTGTCAATCTGGGAGTGCATATCGAGAATATGCAGAAATATCATATGCCTGTTGTCGTGGCAATTAATAAATTTTATACTGATACTGATCAGGAATTGAATTATATCGCTGAATATTGCGAAAAACAGTACGGTGTTCAGACTTCTATGTGCGAAATCTTCGCAAAAGGCGGAGAGGGCGGTACAGATTTAGCTGAAAAAGTATCTCAGATTGTCGATCAGCAGGAATCTGAATTTGAAGTGCTCTATGATACAGAATTATCTCTCACAGAAAAAATCGAGAAGATCGCAAAAGAAATCTATCGTGCTGATGGTGTCGATTTCCAGAATAAAGCTCTGAAATCACTGAAAGAAATCGAATCGCTCGGCTTCGGGAATCTGCCCGTCTGCATTGCGAAAACACAGTATTCGCTTTCGGATAATCCGGCACTCCTCGGCAAGCCGGAGAATTTCAGAATTACTGTCAGTGATATGAGAGTCTCCGCCGGAGCAGGATTTGTTGTCGTCCTGACCGGAGAAATCATGACTATGCCCGGATTGCCGAAATCTCCTGCCGCACTCAGAATCGACTGCGATAATCAGGGAAATATCAGCGGACTGTTCTGATTATGAAACAGGAATTTATTACCCGTTCTCCGGAAGAAACGATCTCGCTTGCCGAACAGTTCGGCAAGCGGCTTCATACTGGTGATGTGATCGCCTATCTCGGAGATTTAGGGGCAGGAAAAACAACGTTTACCAGAGGACTCGCTCTCGGTCTGGGACTGAAAGATTTAGTGACTTCTCCGACATTTGCATTAGTACATGTCTACGGTCAGCCGCCTTTGCAGTTGTGTCATTTCGATATGTATCGCATTACTGATGAAAATGAACTCGAAACAACAGGTTTCTATGATTATGATCTGCATGAAAGCATTTTCGCTGTCGAATGGTCGGAGAATATTATCAATGCTCTTCCGGAACATACAATCCGGCTGACTCTGGAACGCATCAGCGATGAGGAAAGAAAAATTATTTTAGAAACACAGGAGGATGAACGCTTTGCGGATTTTAGGCCTTGATACATCAGGAAAAACAGCTTCTGCGGCGATTCTGGATACAGAAAAAAATATTCTGCTCGGAGAACATACTGTCTATACCAGCCGGACACATTCGCAGGTCATTATGCCGATGTGTAAGAATCTGCTTGCAGAATGCAATATGACTGTCAAAGATGTGGATTGTTTTGCAGTCGCAGTCGGCCCTGGTTCTTATACCGGATTAAGAATCGGCATTGCCGCCGTTCAGGGAATGGCGATGGTGAATCATACGCCTTGTATTGGTATTTCTACATTGGCCGCAATGGCGGCTCGTGTCGGAAGCGATGAGCATATTCTTTCTGTGATGCACGCAAGAGAAAATTTATTCTATTATGGAATCTATCAGCGGCATCATATTGATTCTGCAAGAAGCGGCTTTCATATGCAGGATATGGGAACTCTTGCATATACAGAGGAAATCGCCGAAAAAATCAAAAATTATGATAAAATGATGCTTGTCGGCGATGGTGCAGAGCTTTTTATGGAACAGTATCAGAAAATCCGGAAATATTCGCCGTGGATTGTCTATCCCCCTGTAATTCTGCAATTGCAGTCTGCCGCCGGTGTCTGCATGGCGGCCGCTTATGACGGAAATTTCAGTTCTGCATCTGATCTGACTGCAAGCTATCTGCAAGCCGTTCAAATTCAGAAGAAAAAATCAGATAAATAATATGATATAGGGGGGATATATCATGGAACTGATCTCAAAAGGCTGTGTTCTTGAAAATTATTTTGATCCTGAAAATAAGAAAATATATGTCATGCCGGATAATATTACTGAAATCAAAGCATATGCTTTTAATAACTGTAAGAATCTCGAAGAGGTTATTCTGCCGGAGGGTCTGAAAATAATCGGAGAATGTGCTTTTATGAATTGTATTAATCTGAAAAAAATTAATATTCCTGATTCAGTCAGATCTATCAAAACATATGCTTTTGCCGGCTGTCGTCAGCTGACACAGCTGCATATTCCGGATGGAATCACTGTGATAGAAAAAAATCTCTGCGAAGCAAGCGGTGTGCATTCGATTTATTTTCCTGACAGTGTGAAAGTAATCAAGGAAAGAGCTTTCTACAGATGCGGTTCTGTCACAGAAATCAGCATTCCGGAGACGATTCAGAGAATCGAATTCTTAGGCTTCGGCTGGTGGAATGATGCGGAACTGATAATCAGAAGAAAAACAAAAAATGTCAGGCTTTGTCTGAATGTTCCTATACGCGGGCATATTATGGAAGATCATCTTGCCGATTTTATTGAAAATCCCTGTTATGAACATTTTATTCTGCTCAAACCGGAATATAAAGTTCTGCTTGCGGTCGGCTATGATGATCTGAATGATCAGGTGAACGGGTATTTCAGGACATATCTGAAACGAAGCATCAGAAAAGCTGTCAGCATCGCCGTTGATCGGAATGATGTAGAACTACTGACCAGTCTGCTGAATACCGGCTTTGTTACGAAGAAAAATATTGATTTCCTGATTCAGTATGCGATTAATCATACACAGAAATCCTGCAATCCCGAATGTCAGATTATGCTGACAGAATATAAAAATCAGCATTTTCCGTCCAGTGTGGATGATATTAGTAAAAGACTGAGATTATAAAAGAGGGCTTTTATGGGATTTACAATTCATGGTAATATATTAATAAGATATATTGATATTCCGAATGTGACAGAAGTCAGAATTCCGGATGGAATCACCAGAATAGAAGAAGATGCATTTGTAGAAAGTCATCTGAAATCTGTATATATTCCGGATACAGTCACAGAAATCGGATATGGTGCATTTGACAGCTGTATGTTTCTGGAAAAAGTTAGACTTCCGTCAAATCTGAAAGTCATCAGTGCTGGTGCATTTGAAGAGTGTACCTCTCTGAAGCATATTGATCTTCCGGACGGATTGGAAAAAATAGAAGGTTCTGCTTTTTTCAATACAAATATCAGAGAACTGGATATTCCGGAGAGCGTTCGTGAAATCGGAAGCTGTGCAGTTGGTACACCCAGTAATGATGTTGATAAAATTATACTGAATTTTTATAAAAATCAAAGAAAAACAAAGATTTTAATAGAAATCCTGTGGCTTGGCTATACACCGGAATATCGTCTTCTTGATTTTTTTGATCATCCATGTTATGAAAAATTTTCAGTACTGGAACCGGCTTATAAAATTCAGATTGCTGTCAGTTATTATGATCTTGATGACGAGATAAAAAAATATCTGAAACGAAGCATCAGGAAAGTTGTCACGCTTGCAATTGACCGGAATGATACAGAGCTTTTAAAAATTCTCCTGAATACTGGTTTTGTTACGAAGAAAAATATTGATTTCCTGATTCAGTATGCAATTGAATTTACTCAGAAATCCCATAATCCGGAATGTCAGATCATACTGACGGATTATAAATATCAGCATTTTATGTCTGATACCAGTCAGATTAATAAAAAATTAAAATTATAACAGAAAGGTTTGTGATTGATATATGATAGCAATCGGCTGTGATCATGCGGCAGTGAATCTCAAAAAAGCAATTATCGCTCATCTGGAAGAACAGAATATTACTTATCTCGATATGGGTACGGACGGAGAAGCCTGCGATTATCCCGATATTGCTGAAAAAGTCTGCAATAAGATCATCTCCGGCGAGGCCGAAAAGGGAATTCTTGTATGTGGTACAGGAGTCGGCATGAGTATCGCCGCAAATAAAATCAAGGGCATCCGTGCGGCGGTCTGCAATGACTGCTTTTCAACAAGATATACAAGAAAGCATAATGATGCAAATGTCCTCTGTATGGGCGAACGTGTCATCGGAACAGGTCTTGCACTGGAATTAACAGATATTTTCCTTGAAACAGATTTCGAGGGCGGCAGACATCAGAGACGTGTCGATAAAATTTCCGCACTGGAAAAATAAAATATAATTTATTAAACTGGAGGTTTTTTTATTATGGCTAATTTACACATTATTGATCATCCGCTTATTCAGCATAAAATCTCGCTGATGCGTGATAAAAATACCGGTACAAAAGAATTCAGAGAACTCGTCAACGAAACGGCAATGCTGATCTGCTATGAAGCGACTCGTGACCTGCCTCTGAAAGAAATCGAAATGGAAACTCCGCTCTGTATGGCTCGGACTAAGATCGTATCCGGCAGAAAACTCGCTGTTGTTCCGGTTCTGAGAGCCGGTCTGGGTATGATTGACGGCGTGACTTCTCTCGTACCGGCGGCAAAGATCGGCCATATCGGTATGTTCCGCGATCCTGAAACTCATGAATCAGTCAAGTATTACTGTAAACTTCCAGATGATATTGCTGAACGTGATGTCATTATTGTCGATCCTATGTTAGCAACCGGATCAACAGCATGTGCGGCGATTACGGAACTCAAAAAAGCCGGAGTCAAGAATATCAAGTTCATGTGTATTCTCTGTTCTCCGGAGGGTGCGGCGAATATGATTCAGACTCATCCTGATGTGGATATTTACTGCGGTGTCATGGATGAGGGCCTAAATGAAGATAAATATATCATCCCAGGTTTAGGCGATGCCGGAGACAGAATCTTCGGTACAAAATAAAACAGAAAGGATGTATAAATATGGGCTTAGGAACAATTCTTGCAACAGCTGTTCCGGCAGTTCTGAAAGTTGTGGTTTCCAATACAGATGAACTCAAAAAAACGATTGATGAAATCGGCGGCGGAATCACATTCCCGAATATTCCTGTGAAAGTTTCAAAACTGGATGAAAAATTCTGGTTGACAATCGGTGAGGAAGGCGGCTGGAAAGTACAGCAGAATCAAGTCACAAAAGTAGTGCGTATCGTAGATGATCAGAGTTTTCAGCGGGCATGGGGTGCAGAACCTGCTATGGAAAAATTATTCCGGAAAATTATCAAATAAATAATCATGAGTTTGTTTAGAAAAAATCCGTATTTAAATCTGAATATGGGGCTTGTCAAAGAGAATTTCACGATCGTAAAGAAAACAGACCAGAAATTATGGGAAGAACGTGGATTTCAGAAAATCCGGAAATATCCCATTTTTCGATATAAGCCGAATCCGGCAGAAGTGATTATGCTCGGCAGGCCTCAGAAGATTTTAGAATTCGGAATAGAAAATCTGATTCATAGTAAAATAATAGATTATAGTCTGTATTTCGGAAGTTACGGTATGGGCGGAGCAGGATTTTTCGGCCTGAAATTAGAAAGCGATTTCGGTATCAGATGGCTTGTCTATTGTATCTGGTCAGCAGGAGAGCATATTTTATTGGATGATAGAATCATAGAATGTCATCCGGAATTTATAGAAAAATATCATCCTTGGATTATCTGGGGAAATAATATGCATGAGATTTATGAAAAAACTTGTCAGGATTTGAAAAATTTATTATCCGGATTAGAAATTTTAAATATTAATTTACAGGAACATGCTTTAAAAATTCAGCTTTCCGGAGGGCATGAACTCGAAACAGATCAGAAATCAGAGAAATTCCCTGAGCAAGCTGGAACAGGTAAGAAAAGACTGTCTTACGAAACAGGCAGTATGTCAGATTATTGGCTTTTGATTTATGATCAGACTGATCTGCATGTGTGAGGTGATTTTTTTATGTTAGCATTCGCCGGAAGAGGTTCAGCTTTTACAGATGAACATAATTCAGCATTTTTTATCGAGAATAAAACGCTGATTCTATTGGATTGTCCCATGTCAGCATTTCAGAAATATAAACTCCTGAATTATGAGTTTATTAATCAGATCGTGATTCTGGTTACTCATACGCACGGCGATCATATCGGCGGAATCGGTACGATGATTCATTATGCACAGTTTATCCTGCATAAGCCTGTAGTGGTGACAGCTCCGTCTGAGACAGTAGAACAGGAACTGAAAATGCTTCTGAGTCAGATCGAAGGCTGTAATCAGGATGCCTATGCAGTGATTACGGCTGAAAATCTCAAAGAATCATGGTTTGTCGATGTCATTCCGACTCAGCATGTGAAACAGCTTTCTGGAAAATGTTTCGGCTATTGTCTGAAAATTCAGAATAAAAATATTGTCTATACAGGCGATACCAAAACGCTCACACCGTTTCTGCCGTATCTGAAAAAAGGCGATGTTCTCTATACAGAAGTTTCTTATTATCAAAAGCCGGATGATAAAAATGCAGTACATCTTTCTTGGGAAGAAATCAGGCCGGTTCTGCTTGATCTGATTCAGAAAGATATACAAGTCTATCTGATGCATTTGGATGACGAAAAAGAGATTCTGAAACAAATACAGGGAACAGAATTGAAATTAGCTCCGTTATATCCGTTCCGGAAATAAATTCCTGTTTATTACAGATCTGATGGGAAAAATTTTATATAAAAATATTACTGTCGGAGAATTTTTTTAAAAACCTCTTGACAAGCTGATTTTTATATGCTATAATATAAAGTACTTTATTGCTTGAAAATTCAGTATCTGATACAGCATGTCTGCATAACCGTGTGTTAAAATGAGAGCCGGCTGCTCTGCACGGGTGCATCGGAACTGCTGAGTCGTCAGGCGGACGGATACGTTCGCAAGGTGGCTTTGAGATTGAAATAATGTGGCAACACGATGTTTCAGAAGACAGAGCGAAAGCCTGTTCAACAGAGAAGATGCAGCACATGAGGTGTATGTAGATGTAAGGCATTCTGACCGACTGCCCCTCGCAATAGACCGCCTCCGTGGGGAGGAAGAAGCCTGTAAGACCATGTGTGGAAACATGAGCCGCCACAGGTAGTTCGCAAGAACGTCCAGCCAAGAGGGGGTGCCGATACTGTGCGGAGAAATCCGTACAGCAGTTGAAGGAAGTATACTGCCGTAAGGTACAGTTAATATAGGTTAATCCCCTATGGAAATTATGATTTTATTTCTGAATGCTGTGGCGGTATTGCAGGTATAAATCCTGTCTGGGCTATGGCAGCAATGCAGGGTAAGAAGCAGCGGGCCGCTCCCGTCTGTTCAGACTTATTCTCCCAGTGGCCGAATACATTGAGAAGCTGTCCATGCAAGGTGAATAAAAGCCTGTGCAGATGTGTTGTATCAGATACTGAATTTTTTATAATCAGTAATAGATATTTTTTATAAGCAATTTTCTGTAAGCCTGCGATACAGGCCTTGACAAATAAAATATAATATGCTATAATAAATAACAGCGGCATAACTCTCTTATGCAACTGAACCTTATCAAGAGCGACTGAGGAAACAGGTCCTGTGACGTCCGGCAACCTGACATTTTTTTGTTGATGGTGCTAAATCCTGCGGTATTACCGAGAGATGAGGAATGATTCAAGTCTAATTCACAGCGTTCGGTGAACTCCGGATGCTGTTTTTTTGATTCTGCCTCTGTTGTGTCGCATTTTGTCATTTTTTATCTAAAACAGGAGGCTATATTATGAAAAGAGTATTTACTTCAGAATCCGTAACAGAGGGACATCCCGATAAAATTTGCGATCAGATTTCAGATGCTGTACTGGATGCCATTTTAGCTCAGGATCCGCTTGGCCGTGTTGCCTGCGAGACTGTGACAACTACCGGTCTGATCATGTGCATGGGTGAGATTTCTACCAAAGCTGATATTGATATTGCAAAAATCGCCCGTCAGGTTGTTGTTGACATCGGTTATGACAGAGCAAAATTCGGCTTCGATGGTCATACCTGCAATGTCATGATCGCTATGGATGAACAGTCACCGGATATTGCAATGGGTGTCAATGAATCTTATGATACTCAGGAAACAGGTGCAGGAGATCAGGGCTTAATGTTCGGCTATGCCTGCAATGAAACGCCTGAACTCATGCCGATGCCGATCTCACTTGCGAATAAATTAGCGATTAAATTAACAGAAGTCCGCAAAAACGGAACACTCCGGTATTTAAGACCAGACGGCAAGACTCAGGTAACTGTTGAATATGATGAGAATAACAAGCCTGTGCGTATTGATGCAGTTGTCGTATCGACTCAGCACGCTCCGGATGTGACAACTCAGCAGATTCGTGATGATATTAAAGAACTCGTGATTGATGCAGTAATTCCGGCTGAACTCATGGATGAGAATACAAAGATATTTATCAATCCGACAGGCAGATTCGTAGTCGGAGGCCCTCAGGGTGACAGCGGTCTGACAGGCAGAAAAATTATCGTAGATACTTACGGCGGTTATGCTCGTCACGGCGGCGGAGCGTTCTCCGGTAAAGACCCGACAAAAGTCGACAGAAGTGCCGCTTATGCCGCAAGATATATTGCGAAAAATATCGTAGCGGCCGGACTCGCTGATAAGTGCGAAATTCAGCTTGCTTATGCGATCGGCGTTGCAAATCCGGTTTCTGTCCGTGTCGATACGTTCGGAACAGCAAAAGTCGAAGAAGAAAAAATCGAAAAGGCTGTTACTGAAATTTTCAGTCTGACTCCTGATGGTATTATCAAGATGCTGGATTTAAGAAAGCCGCAGTACAGAAAAGTAGCCGCTTACGGACATTTCGGCCGTGAAAATATCAATGTCGCATGGGAAAAGACAGATAAAATTCAGGAGCTTCTTGACGCTGTAAAATGAATCACGAACAGGAATTTTTAAAAATTCAGAATGATCTGAAATCTCAGATTTCCTGTCAGGATAGCTTTGAGATAAAAAATCTGAAAACTGTCGCCGGAGTAGATTTAGCTTACTGGAAAGAAAATCAGCAGGAATATGCTGTCTGCTGTATTGTGATTCTGGATTATCAGACAGGAGAAATTATCGAAAAAAAGAGATTTCATAATCAGATTCAAGTCCCGTATGTATCCGGATTCCTAGCGTTCAGAGAACTGCCCTTGATTCTCGAAACAGTCAAGTTATTGCAGAATCAGCCGGATTTGTATATTTTCGATGGCAATGGCTATCTGCATCCAAGACATATGGGTATTGCGACTCATGCCGGATTGCTTCTGCATAAGCCCTCGATCGGAGTCGCTAAGACATATTATAAAATTCATGATACAGAATATACAGAGCCGGAACAATCCGCCGGAAGTTATACAGATATTATCATTCAGGATGAAATCTATGGCAGAGTGCTCCGGACTCATGAGAAAATCAAGCCGATATTTTTATCAGTCGGAACAGGTGTTTCTCTCGATACGGCAATGAAGATCATTCAGCATTTTGTCACGAAAGAAAGTCATATTCCTGCTCCTACCAGATTAGCCGATCTGGAAACCCATATCGCAAGAAAAGAAATATCCG
>Ga0326511_10004593_pt1 | contig 10955 bp, 16 predicted proteins | sample 0_2496_0518_D_FD_203701 | JGI IMG/M metagenome (GOLD analysis project Ga0326511, IMG submission 203701) | Bovine rumen microbial communities from UC Davis, California, United States - 0_2496_0518 | ecosystem: Host-associated > Mammals > Digestive system > Stomach > Rumen | place: USA... | reverse complement strand
ATGAATATATTGCATTGGTAGGATGAGGTTGTTATGGATGGGGCGATACTGGATACCCCCCCCTAAACGAGCCTCGCGGCATTGTCAGCATCTTCGCTTTCTTCATATACTAATATTTTCGGGGGGGCAGAACTTATAATCGTTGGGGATACGCCCATAACATTTGTTATGTTCCACTCGCTGACACCTCGTTTGTCTTTGGTGTTGCATTGGAATGCTCGGATATTCCCGTTCGGCATTCGCTTAAACGCTATATGTTCTTTCCTATTGCTCATATATCTCTATGATTAGTATCTCCATATTCAGCCGCGCGTGGCCTACTCTGGAATGGATGCATTGCACATAATCGGAGAGTCGCAAATCGATGATTTCGCCCCCCCCGCGTGTGGCCTCTCGTCCTATTGAGTGCGTAAACCTTATTCGCCATATTCGTAGATTAGCACCACGCCGGTCGTGCAGATGGTCGGGGCGATTTCGCCCCCCCCTATCACTCTGCCGCGCCTTGTTAGGCTATGCGGGTAGGTCGCATCGAACGCACCGAACGGCACTACCTCGACATATCCCCTGCGCGTGGGTTGTTTGATTAGTAGATTCATAGTTCAACAATATATCTATCGCCGCTTGCGGATATCCGCGTTGTGATGGTTGGCGCGATGGTATCTGAGGCGAAGTTGATACGCCCGAACTGGATGTCCACGAACCACCGCCCCCCCCTATCGCCGTACTTGCTGAAGAACTCCGCTATCGGATTGGCTGACCTTTCAATCATCTCCGATATAATTATCAAACGTGGTCATCTTGTATGACTGCGCGCATACCGTCCTGGCCGCCCCCCCTATGTCGCGGGTCAGTTCCTCGCGGTTGCACTTAACCAGATTCCGCGTGAGCCGCTCGATGGATGCATCGGAGAGGTAGTATTTAGCATCTACGTTCTCTTCGAGCATATCCTTCAGCACCCTCTTGAGCGGGAAGGGTCGCGGCCAGTTGTACGCGCACCCGCCATCGAAAGCCTCTAAGCCGTCCATACGGATGGAGACGAGAAACACCCTCTGCCTATTTTGCGGGATTCCGAAATCGAGAGCGTTGAGGATGTTGGCGTGGTTGACATAGCCAAGCCGCTCCAACTCAAGCTGCCAAAGATTGAAGGTGGGAAGGAATTTGCGCGAGACCATATCCTTGACATTCTCCAGGATGAGGAACTTGGGCCGTAGATGGATGACTGCATCGCGGACATTCCAGATGATGGATGAGCGTGTGCCGCTACCCTCTGCGAAGCCGTGCTGCAACCCTGCGCTCGATATGCTCTGGCAGGGCGTGGAATAGAATAAGAGGTCGCATTCGATGTCAAGCTGCGCCCAGTCTATCTTGGTTATATCTCCAAGGTTGCGGCCTGCCCATTGGGGAAAGAGGGCATTGTGCGCTTTTACGGCGGGCTGCTTTTCTATCGGCTGCTTGCTTGCGGGATCGAACTCTGCCCACGCGACCAAATCATAGTCGAATGAGGGATAGTGTTCCTTGAGCGCATCGAGGGCAAGACATTGCGAGTCGTAGCCGCTGCAAAGGGTCACCACGCGGAGCTGATGTTCGTGCGTCCATTGCGGCCGCGTACACATCCAGTCATCGGTGGCCACGCACTCGCCGTTATCGTTGAGGTAGCAGGGGATAGCCCCTGCGCATCGTGAATCGGTTACCATTGCGGGTTCTCCTTTCTCTCTAATAGGATATTTCTGAATATCTGATTTAGCTTTTCGTTGTTCTCGTTCTCGCCCAAATAGGATGGCCATTTGATTGGCTTTTCATCGTCTACCCATTTGTATTCGCGGCTTTCCTTTTTCTCGCTTATCCAGTATTTCAAATACTCAAGTTGGCGCAAAGGCCACCACGTTTTTTTGTATATGACGTGAATTCCCGCTCTATCATAGGCAAGATCGGCTATACGCCACCCTATTAATTGGGGAATTCCGCATCTCCTTGCACATTCAGCCGCTTCCGTTAGCGAAGCAATGCGCAATGATTCTTTTTCTTGGCCGTAGCAATCTATATAATCGCCATACCATATCTCATCGTTGTCGCATTGTCCATCGCGCGGGCAATTGATAGCTTTGGTAAAGTAGCCATTTTCGTCACACAAGGCAATCGCCCATTCTTCGGTAGGCTTCAAATTGCTTTTCTCAACTATTCCAAGCATAAGGAATGGATTTTGCCACGCCATAAATGTCATTGTTTGGTAATTCGATTTTTTCATAATTCAAGTTTAAAATGGTACGTCTTTAGATTCACCGCCAATCATCCTATCCCAGTCAACGCTATCGAAGGATGATTGCGGCTTTTTGTCTCGGTTAAGCGGATAGAAGGTGGTGTGGTCGGCATCGAATCCGACTAACTCATCCCCTATCCCCACGCCCCTACCTTTGGCAAGAATGAGGAGCGCGGTGTCTTTAGTAGATTCTTTGGCATACTTGCCCGAATAGCTGCCGCCATCGGGATAGGCGGCTGGGCGGTCGATGAGAATCACGTTGTCGGCCGACTCCTCTATCTGGCCGCTACCTCTCAGCATACGCAATGAGGGGTGCTTGTCGCTTCGATTCAGCTGCGAGAGCAGGAGGATAGCGATTCCGCATTCCTTCGCCACGTTCTTGGCCGTTCGGCACATAGCAGCCAAGCCCTCTTCGACTCGTTCCCCGTTCTGCGCGTAGATCTGCAAGTAGTCGATTACCGCCAGACGCACTCCGCGAGTCTTGACGAGTGTGCGGATACTGCGCATAGTGCGGTCGAATGAGACGGTGCTTCGCTCGTCAATGTAGATGGGTAGATCGGCGAAGGATGCGGCCGCATCGTGGTAGACGATTCGCTCGGTATCGTTGAGCCGTCCGTTGAGGATATGCCCTGCCGTCATCTTTGCCAACTTGCTCACGCTGCGCGCCGCGAGTTCAGCCTTGCCCATCTCAAGCGAGTAATAAGCCACTGGAGAGCCATTCTTGGCCGCTCTCACGGCGATATTCATCGCAAGTGCTGACTTGCCCACGGAAGTAAATGCCGCGATGATAGAGAGCGTTTGCGGGCGTAGCAAGTAGAAGCGGTCGAAGATGGCGAATCCAGTCTCGATATATTCGTGCCGCCCATCGCGGTTGGCATCCACCATCGCGGAGAGTTCCGCAAAGGAGTCGGCGAAGGTGGCGATGCCGTCATCGGTCGTGAGGCTCTGTATGTCGGCGATGGCCTTGCCCACGCTCTCAAGCTCCGCGTCAACATCCGCTACCGGCTCGATGACACGCGATGCAGCCGTTGTGAAGGTCTGCCACAACCTCCGCTGCACATCCATAGTGTGGAGCCTGGCAACATCTTGCAAGAGGGTCGGCTCTGAGCAATGGACGATGATCTGCGCGAGTAGTGCGCGGTCGATATCTATGCGCAGGGCCTTCCCCCTTGCAACGATGCTATTGATGTCCGTGATGCCACCGCCGTCAAGGATAGCCGCAACGCACCGATAGACATTGCTCAAGGCGATGTCGAAGAACGCAGTCGGCGAGAGCATATCACTTACCTTGTGGTAATGCTCGTTGTAGCGGATGAGAGTGCCTAACACGCACATCTCGGTATCTCTGTCACTGGGTAGCATATCGCAGATATTGGCTAACATAGTCGCTCAACTTGACATCCGTATAGGCTGCTGGATGGCCCATTAGAAGGTGAATGTGAGCGTTGAGGTTGTAGTGATTCTTTCTTGCTTCTATATCGTCAAAGTAGGCGATATCGAGCGCGTGGACGAGAGTTTCGGGAGATAGTATGCCGTTAAGTTCGATTATCTCATCGATGGGCCGCTCGGCGGTAGTTGAGGATATGATATCCCACAACTCGCCATTCTCTGCCGTCATCATATCGGATGTGAGCAGGATGCAGTCGCGCATCTTGGAGCGGTCGTTCAAGCAGCTGCCAACGATGATATTCTCGATTTCTTCTTTGCGGCTCATCCTAATATTGCATAAACAAATCGTCATCACTCAAACGATCTCCAAGATACACGCGCCCATTGCCATAGTAGTTCGCTATGAACTCGATTGTCGCTCCTTCATCTGGCAAAGAGTAGATAAGAGCCACGATAGGCATACAATATTGGCGATTCGTGCAGATGATTCTGGCCGCGTGACCATCGCGGGTGCAGACTGGCACACCGCTTTTTGCTTCTTCAAGATTAAATTCTCGCATAGTTGTAATTGTTTAAGGGTTATTAATTGGTTTTAGTCTGCCCAGATTCGGGCGTAGTAAGGCGGTTGTTCTGCAAGCTGCTTGCAGTAGGCTACGACATCATTTGTCTTGGCCGCGTTGGCTGCGATGAGCATATCGGCTACAACGTTAGGCTTGCGATGGGATAGGCATTTGATGTCAAGGTATGCTTGCGGGTCGATAGCGATGTCGGGTGCGTGGTGGGTGCGCCAAGTATTGAAATTGTTCCACTCTTGCTCCGATATGCCAGTAGGGAGAGAGCCTTGAGGGGTGTTCTTCGGCTTGCTACCCTGCCAGGTGCGGCAAGCGGCTTTCCAACTCCGCATAGGGTTGCGGCCTACCTTCCACCCGTTGGACTCATAGAACGCGATGAACTCCTCGCCGCTGAACGTATATCCCATTGCTGCGATATATTCGTTAACTTGTGAAAGTGTGGGTCTGGGCATTACGCGCGTGCGCGTAGTACACACACTAACTTTCTCTTCTTCTTTTTCTTTATTAATTTCTTTTTCTTTTAAAGGAGTGCAGGGGGAACTTTCTTTTTCTTTATTCACTTTCTTTTTTTCTTCTCTTTCATCGGCATTTAAGTTTTCGTTATCGTTTTTTGTTTTATTTGTAAGATTGTCCCTACTTTTTTCTTGGGACAATTGTTCTTTATCTCCGTTTTGTAATACTGAGTAATACTGAGTATTACTGAGTAATACTCGATTCCATCTTACCTTGACACACTCTGAACGTAGCTTCGACAATTCGGATGACCGCTCAAGCATCGCAACCAGAAAGGGCAATTGAGCCGTAGCGGGTTCGCTCAGTCTCATTGACTCAGCTTCACCGAAGAGATAGGCCACGGCGAACGCTATCAACTCGCAGCGATAGTCTAACGACAAAGCGTGGTCGACTGGCAGAGCCATAATGGCCTTGTAGATGTACGATGGTATGGAGATTCTATTTTTCATTCGTGGAGGTAATCAGTTACAATCTTTATGAATTGGTCGAGTGAACGGCAGACGATATAAAGGTAGTCATTGCCCAGTTGCGCCGCCCATTGCTTTTGGCTTTCGCTTTGTCGACCTTTGTCCGTCTTCATCTCGATGAAGAGTGCGCCATAGCCTTTGCGGGGGATGAGCAAGGCCAAGTCTGCGACTCCTGCAACCACGCCCTCTGCCTTGAGTCGTGCGCCGGTGATGAGATCGCGCGCGCCGCCGTTTGGGATGGCGATTAAGCGTTGAGCCAGTCGCGGGTACTTGAGCCGAAACCACTTGACGCATACACATTGGATATGATGTTCAATATCTTTCATTTTGTTCGCTCGATGTTACGGTTGGTGCATTTAATCTTCTCAGCCTGCGACATTCGGTTGTATTCCTTGACATCACTTTTTGGGATGCGCTTGGCGTAGTCGTTCATTTCGATGACGTCTGGCATATCTACATCAAGCACGATGATATGGGTTGATTCCTTGCAGTCTCCCTTGACGGACATCTTGCGCGCATCGTATAACTCACACTCGACTGAGGATGGCGGCAGAATCTCGATGAGCTTCTTTCGCGTTGAATGCGGGCATTTATAGCACAACTCCCCGCGCCTACCCTTCTTGAATGGGCAGTCGTAGCCGTTGCCGTCGGAATCCCAGACTCTTAGTGTGTGGCGCGTTGCGATGATGGGGAGGCATCCTGCTTCGCCTGGCTTGAGCTGACGGTCGAGAGCCTTGGCAAAGAGTCTCGGATGCAGGGCGAGTGGCGAGAATAGCGCGACACATCGCTTGCCGTAGATTGTGAGAATTCTGTTTCTCATATCATCTTACTTGTAGCGTCCAATTTCGGCATTCAGCCCAATATCCTGCCTCATAGGCTTCTTCGATAGTCGCGTTGGGGTGCGCTGCGCACCATTCATCGCGTTGGTCTTTCATTGCCATAGTCATATTCGGTTATGATATTCGTTGTAGAATTCGCTGAAATACTCATCCTCTGGTTGGGGTAGCCTAATGCCCATCTCTGCTGCATCTGCTTGTATCTTGTCAAGGAATGCCGTGAACTCGTTCTTATTGAGGTGAGATGAGGTGGTGTTGGCCATTACCATTCCTCGCGGGGTGCGTATAGGTCGAGCCAGGAACCGCGCGCAATAGGCATCGTAGATGTCGCGCTTTGGCATCCCCGTCTCGTCCTCAAGACACGCTATCCACATCCATAGAAGCGAGTTCTGCGGGATGCTGCGCTTCTGGCTCTTGCGGGAGATGACGAGTTCGTAATCGCCACAACGCAGCTTGCCGATAACGTAGTCGAGAGGACGAGAGTAGGAGATAGCATCCTTGGCCTTGTGGATGTAGATCGTCTCAGCCATCAGATTGGTTCATTCCAGTTGATTTCAATTGGAGCATTTTGGGCGGTTGCCGGAGTCTCCACATTACCCTGCGAAGTAGTTTCTTGATTACTACTCGCGTGGGCTTCCTTCGGCTTCATCGAACCCAAGAACGGCATCGCGCGCAGTTCCTCATCGGTCATACGCTTGCGCTCTTCGATGGTGAGTTGTTGCTTGAGCGAGTGAGAATCGCCATACTTGCTCTCTCGCGCTTCCCACGCATTGAGGTTGAGATATACGCTCTTGATAGCGTTCGTTGCTTGGTCATAGGAAGCGTAGAGCCTGTTGTCGGCAATGGGGATGATAATACATTTCTTCCCGCTCACGTCTGCGATAGCTGATTTCAGCTTCATTAGATTGATGCTAATTGAATAGTTCATCGTAATGTTATTTTAATTGATTCCTTGGTTGTTGTTGTCTTCTCATACTCTTTAACGAGTTCGGGGTGGTCGGCCTTGAGAGCCTTGGTGTCGATAGTGGTGCGCGTGGATGGCAGTACGCGAGTGATGACAAGTGCATCGCTCTCCCATTTCTTCACGTTGTACTCCTGCATAAGAGCCAGGAGCCGCGATTCGATGTCCTTTTTCTGCTCTTCCATCATCTTTTGCGACTTGATGATCTGAACGAGCGCGCGTTGTGCATCGATGACCTCGGCGGGGAGTGTCTCTTGCAGCAGGGGCAGCAGTTCCTCACGCGTGGCGTTGTCTTGTGCAAGGTAGGCATCGATGATTCGGTTGCAGATGTCGGCAGGGATGCGGGTGTACTCGACAAGGGCGGGCTTGCCGTATTGAGGTCGTGGTAGCCATAGCGCGGCAATGTGGCTTGTCTCTATGCCCATCCCTGCCGCGATGGCCGCGTAGATGGAGAGTTGCAAGCGGACATTCTCATTGTGGAGTTGTGATGTGGTCTTGATATCCAGTAGCCACTTATCACCGAACGAGTCTACGGCCACGACATCGATAGCCGATGCCACCTTGTCATTGTCGATGATGAGTTCGTTGGCCAACGTTGAGAGGCCGTGGGCGTTCTTAACGTTGAGATAGTCTTGCACGAACTGGTCAGATGCTATGATGCCATTGTCGGCAGCTTCGCATGCGCGGTGTACCATTGTGCCATACTCGGCCGCTTTGGCCAAGACCTCATCGGATATGCCGTCATAGGTACGCGGGTACATCCAAGATACGATGGGCGTTACACCGGAGAGCTGCCGCCCGTCCTCGGTCGTGTAGGTGTGGGCGATAGGGTCGAATGTTACTTTACTTTTTGTCATTTTGTTTGGATTTTTCTTTGTTGGTTAATGGCTGCTTGATATACTGGAGACCCGCTCACGCGCAGGGCATCTGGGGCTTGGTTGTAGGTGGTCTTGAGTTCGTCAGTGGTGGTGCAGGATTCTATCTTCCGCACCCATACTTGCACATCGATTGTCGGCTCTCCGTCAGATGCTGCGAACGACATCTCACCCTGCTTGGCCTTCGGCTGCGCTTGCTTGGCGGCTGCTTTCGGCTGCGCTTGTGGAGCCTGGGCGGGTTGTGGCTCTCCCTCTGGCAAGTCCTCGCCCGCGTAGATGTACAGACCTAATCCGTGGCGCGCGCAAGCCTTTGTCAATGAGCGTTGAATAGCCTTGTTGACATCGAAGGATGTCAGCTTATCAAGCGGGATGGACGAGTTGCGATAGTCCATCACGGGCAAGTACTCGATATGCTCAAGGCCGTTGATGGTGACACCAGTCTTGACCCAAGCCGTGCGGCCGTCCGTGTGATAGCACCATCCACCGGCATTCTCATAGACGGTGTAGGTGGCATCGGGATAGGCTTTCTTTACCTCCGCCCAAGCCCACGCCCAAGAGAGGTAATAGAGTTTCCTCCCGCCAGTTTCCTTTGTCTCAACGTGGTCATTCACATTGATTCCGTTGAGAGTTGTGAATACGCTTTGTTTTTCCATCTTTGTAAAGTTTTTTATTGCAGGAATAAAGTACGTTGGCGATAGCGCATCAGTACGCTACCTTTGAATAGTTTCCTTTGGATATTTCCTTTCAGCTCCACGGCGAAGGGCAGGATGCCCGCCTTAACATCGCGCAGAATCGTTGAGCGGTGGCAATTGGTCAGCTGCGCCGCTTCGGTAATGGTGTAGTAGCAGTTAGGCTCTATCATAGTCCTTTTCTCTCTTCGATATCGGTATGAATCATCAATGCCAGAATACCGCTACCAGTTGCGGTGATGATGTGCCACCACGCGCCGATGATGAGTGCGTAGCAGGAGAGACAGAAGAGCGCGGCAAGGATGATGACCAATGCCCACTCGCAGATGATGAGAATTGAGTTGTTCATTGTTGCAGGGATTAAGAGTTGCGTGTTACGATTACTAATGATTTCTCGCGGTCGCGCATAACGGAATAAGAGCGGCCAGTCTCGATTCCATAGGCCGATGAGGTGGTGCGCACAACTGATTGGCGCGAGATGGGGAAGGATATCTTCTGCCCCACCTTCATCCCCTTGAGAGAGGGGAGAATTGATTCGCATTGTTTGATTTTTGCCATATTTTTACGTTTTTGTTTGGTGGTTTATGTATTTCTTTATACATTTACACCGCAAAGGTAAACACTTTGTAAATTATGACCAAACAAAATGGCAATTATTTATTAACATTATGTTAAATAACATATATTATGGACAATTCCGAAATGCTAATCGACCTAATCGACCACTACACCGGCGGCAATAAGTCGCAATTCGCCAAGATGCTTGGAGTGTCGCAGCAAGTCATCTCTCAATGGCTCGCGCGCGGAACGATGAACAAGGAAAAGGTGTATAAACAACTTGGCAATATCTCGGCTCATTGGCTACTCACGGACGGAGAAGGAGAAATGATAGTGCCAGAGGTCAAGGAATCGCCACCAACGGACGATGCCATGCACCTAAAGAAACGCATCGGAGAACTGGAGCGCGATGTCAGCTCCAAGCAATCGACCATCGATGCCCTGCAAGCCATCCTCGCCGACCAACGGGAGACGATAAACGACCTCAAAAAAGACTTGGCATCCAGTCGCGCCCGCGTGGTATAATCATCGATTTTGTACCCCAAAAACGCAACTAACTTGCGAATTACCCGCAATTCATCCATTTCAAAGCCTTATAAATCCAATAAGGCTCAATCACTTACGCAACCCCTATCCGCTTGGTTTGGGACCAGGCGGCCGCCCGTTCGAGTCGGGTCACCCCGACCTCGCAGGGAGAGAGCATTTGGCCTTTTCCCTGCTTTCGTAGGCGGTGCGCGCCTATGTCGCATTATGTAGCATTCGGGCGCATTTGGTTGCATAATACTTGCGAATTCTATGGCTACTATAAAGTACTATCTCGACATTCGTAGACCTCGGCAAGACGGCACTTGCCCGCTACGCATCGAATTCTGCTCACTCGGCAAGTCGGCCTATCAGCCTACGCCCTACTCGCTACGCAGAGATCAATGGCGCAGGGGGCGCGTAGTCAACCACGAACGAGCCGCCGCAATCAATATGCGGTTGCAAAGGATGATGTTGCAACTTGTAGAGGCTCTTGAACAATCTTGCGGCTACTCCCCGAAGCTGCCCGCGTCCGTCATCCGCGAGAGGGTATTGCGCGCGATGGGTGGTGGTGGCAATGTATCCGTGAGCGAGACAATAGCCAAGTTCGCAGGGCTGAAGGATAGGAATTCAACCGTAGACTCATTCAACTATACCGCCAAGATGGTTGAGACCTTCGCACCCGATATCACGTTTGAAGATTTGTCAATCGACTGGCTCACGGCTTTTGATAGGTGGTTAGGCAAACGTGGCCTAAAGCGTAACACCATAGCCATACACCTTGAGAATCTTCGCGCCGTGGTTAACTACGCAATCGATGAGGGGATGACGGCTAACTATCCATTCAAGCGATTCAAGATTCGGCGTGAACTATCGCCAAAACGCGCACTAACGCTTGATGAGATGAGGCTCTTGTGGCACTATCAGCCGACAACACCCTCTCAAGCGTGGTATTTGGACATCTTTAGGCTCTCTTTTTGCTTGTGTGGCCTTAATATAGTTGACTTGGCCAACCTTACCTCATCGAACGTTCAAGGCCGTAGAATCGTCTTGCAGCGACAAAAGACTGGCAGCTTGTTGTCTATCCTCATTGAGCCAGAAGCGGCCGAATTGCTCAAGCGGTTACGCGGCAACGGCTACCTTGTCAACATCCGCAATCGCTACAAGAGCCATAGAGATTTTATACGGCGGTGCAATGAGGGTCTCAAGCGGCTTGGCACGATTACCAAGCGAGAAGGGCGTGGCGGTCGAATTGTGGAGCGTGAGCGGCTATTCCCCACTCTCTCGACCTACTACGCGCGCCATTCGTGGGCATC
>Ga0326511_10004592_pt1 | contig 10957 bp, 6 predicted proteins | sample 0_2496_0518_D_FD_203701 | JGI IMG/M metagenome (GOLD analysis project Ga0326511, IMG submission 203701) | Bovine rumen microbial communities from UC Davis, California, United States - 0_2496_0518 | ecosystem: Host-associated > Mammals > Digestive system > Stomach > Rumen | place: USA: California... | reverse complement strand
AGCTTCTTGCGGTTTAATTGGACGTTCTGATATAAATCGGTCTATAGACTGTTGAGTAGCACCACCATCTTTAATTTTGTTTCTTTGGTTTATCAACTCGTCAATTGCTTTCTCACGTAGACTATTTCCGTCTTTATCCATGAAGCGCTTATTACCGTCGTCATCAAAACCGTCCATATTCTCATACGCTGGAACAAAGAATCCACATCTAGTATTCTCTTGTCCGTCGTCCCATATGTTAGGAAAACTGAGAACATTGTATGCATCTGGTTTGTAGAACAAATCTTTCAGACCATCGAATTGTCCACCTTCAGTACCACCAGTACCAAACGCCACCATTGTACCGAAAGCCACACCATCGTCTGTTTCTACAGCAGGTTGTTCGATACGCCAAGCTGTAAGTAGGTTGGGGAACTTACCACCTTCCTCCCACAGTACTAATCTACCACGAGTACCACGAATACGTTCAGGATCGTTCTTCAAAGTAATACCTGTAATACTTGATAAATAACCCTGTTCAGTTTGCTTACCGAATTCGTCAGTTATCTTATAACCAGATACTCTTTCCATACGGGTAGATGTCAGACGTTGTTTAGACCACGCAGTGTGTTTGTCTACGAAGTCCATAATCTACCAAGCTTTAGTAAGAAGACCGTCACCAATCAAGAACTTCTGTTCTGATGCTACAGCAAAGTTCTTACTGCCTGGAATAAGTTCATAATTACGCACAAGCATTGAAGCGCCTTTAAAGCTAAATCCTTTTTGACGAGCTTTAAGTACTGCCATATGTTTACCTTCATCTTCGGCTTGTTCTATAGCGTTAAAGTAATAGTAATCGCCAGACCAGAAGTCTGGGAAGGCAAGTATACGTTCACGCCTTGTACGTTTATTGCCGTATTTATCAGTATACTCTACTTCTTCAATCTTCATAATAGGACTGTAGTTTAAGTAGAAGTAATGATAACCTGTTATAGCGTCTCCGTCCGGAGCTACATAACCGTTGAGACATCTATTTGTTTCCCGCTCCCAATATTGTATGTAATCGGTAGTTCCTCTGGGAGCTAATGTGTAACAGCCGTGTTCTTGAAAAAACAAAGCAGCTTGACGAAACTTATCGCTGTTAAATATTTTCTTATTGAAATCTACCATGATTATTAATTAGAACCCAATTTGTAAATATAGTCAATTCTATTCATCCAGCCTTTTAACCACTTCTTTTGTGAAGGGTTTGTTTTTACTATGGCGTTAAAATGAGCAGCTCTAGCATCGTATACTTTCTTTACAAGTTCGGTAGAATTTGCAGCATTTACAGCAGCAATTGTCTTTGGACCAACAATGCCGTCGGCTGTAAGATTAAGTAATTTCTGTACTCGTTTAATACCAATACCTTGGCCAGATGCCCAGACCCAATCTACGATCATGTTTGCTACTGCCTGATTGTTAATCAAGTCAGCCTTCCATTTAGACCAGTACATAGTGTGTACTATATCTCGCCACTCTTTGTATGTAATATTTTTAAGATCTGTAACACTAGGTACTCTCTTTCCTTTATACTTACAGTATGAACGGTATGTACCAATAGTAACACCAATCATAGTAGCACCGCCATTGTCGTTTGGATCATTTGCCCAACCGCTCTTCTTTGCACGAAGAAATGCATTCTCTATTGTTTCTCCAGCCTTCATTGTAATGCCGGCTTCCCAACGAAAAAGAATGGGAATAAACTTCTCTATATTTGCCATATTATCTAACTGTTTCGTATAGGCCTATAACACCGCCACCTTTGACTTTACCGGACTCAAGCTGTTCAGCTTTAGCTTGTTTCATAGCTATGTCAAGAGACTTTACTATTCCGCCTACATCTTTTAATATTCTCGTAACCTTTATAGCAGTGTCGATATCCATTAAGCCTTTAGAATAATCATTTAATGCAGCTATAAGTCCTTCTGCAGCTGTTTGCGATGCACTTAACAATCTAGTTCCAGGAGTTTCCTAAAACTCTAAGAATCGCTTAGCAAGCTCTTTTACTTCTTCAGAAGGTACATAATTCTCATCTTTAAAAACGTCCTTGGCTACCACAAGCGGACGTCTATCAGCAGGATAGGCTTCATATGGTGTATTCCACTTGTGTAACCAGACAACGTACTCAATTTCTTTTAACGCTTGAGATTTATCTTTAGCGTTGTTATAATGATCTTTGAAAGGTGGTATCGCCAGATCATCTGGGTTAAGCCTCACCTTATCACCTTGTATATCAAACATATTGTCTTACTATTTTTGAAAACATTTTATACATTTGTTGAGCATGGGGCAGATAACACCACCCCACATTCAACAAAATTAGCTTTTTAGTGTGAGCTTAACACATGTTTCATAAATTAATCATTATAAACTATATAGAATTGGTTCTAAATAGCCCTCATTTAAACAGTTGAGGACCTGTTACTCGGTAATGTCTATTATTAAGCGGACATTATACGCTTTTATTAATATCAATCACGGCTAATGCTGCTGCTTTGATCTCGTTCATATGTTAGTCATTTGGAAAATCAGTTGCAAATTGACTTAATGGACGTAATCTACTCGCTATGTACTCCCAGTTTGTTGCAGACTGATATTGAGTCAATAGACTATCTTTTACGTAAATAGGGTATGTCTTTCCGACGTAAGTTCCATTTATAGGATCCATATATGGATTCGTCCACTCTGCTCCAAACGTACGGATCGCACATAATTCTGGCACCGAATTTGATAAGATTTTTATCCATCTGATATTATTGCTCCCACTACCGAAAGCGTGGCCTATCTTAGTTACTGTCTCAGGTATAATTGCGTCCTCTAAGTTTGGGCAATTTGAGAATGGAGCATTATTGTATCCGTCGGTACCATCTCCAAGCTTTGAAATCGTCCCAAGATCTTTTATATGTACAACGGAAGCATTTCCCGTAAATGATTTATTTTCTATAGTTTCCAGACCTGGAATGTCAATAGTTTGTGGTAATGTTACGTTCCTAAACTCATCATTTATGTACTTCAACGAGGTCGGAAACTCATTGATTATCAAAGAACTACAATTGTAGAATGCATCACCTATTATGTATTCTGCCGAAGATATGTCAATATGCGTTAATTTGGTACATCCCCAAAATGCCATCTCCCCAAAATATGTAACGTTAGATGTATCTCCTACATCTTCTAAATTTGAGCAAAATTCAAAATTCCACCTTTCATAGCCATTAGAACCACTAATTTTAGTGATGTTTGATAAATCGATGCTTTTAAGGTTTGTACAACTATTAAATCTGTTATTTCTATTAATCTCTGTAATATTGGTAAACTTGGACAATTCATTAAACGTCTCGATGTCTGTATTATTTATAAATTTATCATTGAAGTGTTGTAACAGCTGAGCTTGTGTCTTTGTTATACCTGTTCCATCACCAAAGTTTGTAGCAAGAATATTCTGTACTGTTGGGTCTGCAATTCTCAGATACAACCCCTGCGTAGCATTGATGCTCAGTCCAGGAAACTTAGTAGTCAAAAAATCTACATCATCCTCATAGGCATTAGTAGTCTGTAGATTACCTGTCATATTACTGGAGGCATCACAGTCTTGTGCTTCCTCTGCTAACTTGTGTATGATGTTGCTATCTACAACCTCTACATTAGAGGTCTGTTCAATTTTAATATGTTCCATATTACGCCCTCCACTCAAAAAGAATATCACCTGTACTATAGTTCTTAACTCTCACATATGTACCAACTACACCTACACCTGAATTGTGACCATCGGCAGATCTAAATCGCATTTGTGTTATCGGTGCCGACAACCAGTTAAACTCTATAACTTGTTCTACTCCGCTATAGGGTGCAAATAAGAATACATAATTATTATTAACGTCATAGCCAATTAATCTCCATCCTTCAAAGTCTGTTTCTACGACAACGCTGTGTATTCCTGCTACATTAATAATTCCGCTTACGAAATTACTATTATTTCCATCTACTATGTTGTACGTATTACCATCTGTTGTTTTTCTGAAATACATATATCCCATATAGTTGTTCATGATTTTGCCGAACATATTAAAACTCTTATTGTTGGGGATATTTTTCAGTTCTAGAGATTCAAGATTGAGTCTTCCGTATACACTTGTATTCTCTACAGTAAGCACCGTTGGACTATCAATGGCAATTTCGCTAGGCGTGCCTAATGCTAGATTTGTTACCTTTGGAGTGCTAGGTAGTATCACATTAAGAGAAGTGCCAGTAGTATTCACCTGCCTGATATCCTCATTGTCTGTCAAATCGATATCATTTGACAAACCTGTACAATTCTGAATAGACAAAATTTGCAATCTGGGCATGTTACTAAAGTCTATTTGATTTATAGTAACACCAGCATTAGTAAATGTATCTGCTAATTGTGAACAACCGTCCATCACAAGACCTGTCAAATTAGTAAGATAGTACAAGATAGATTTATTTGTACTTACTGAGATACGTCCTATATTTGGATATGGACTGAGATCAAGTGTACCAGTCAACGCCATGAGTGTACTGCGATAGAACGCTTCTGTACCTTCTCCGTTTATACTTGTATAAAGTGTATTCAGAGCAAGATAGAGATAAGAACCATCTGCACGAATAATAGGACTAAGGTCATTCATTACAATAATCTTCTTAGTCAACGTTACTGTCTTACCGCCAAGATTTACTATCGCATAAAGTGTGTACGTATAAATAGCTTCATCAACACCAGGAATACCTGCAGACAATCTAATATCCATTCTGTTTGTACCACGCTTGTAATTAAGAATAGTAGAGTTATTTACCATCTTGTAGGTTGTTGGGTCTGTGGTGAGGTCTACCGGCACGTTTGTATTATCTGCCAGTCTGATGCCCCATGAGACTCCCTGTATACCTACTGCTCCAGCTGCTGCGGATGTGACTACTACTGCAAAGTTGTCGTTAACATTATTTGCATATAGTGTTACTCCATCAGAACTTACTCTAGCATTGCCGTCTGTGTTCTGGATAGCGAGGGTTGGATAGTCTGTAGGATCGATATGTACCACAATCTCAGCATTACCGAGAGAAGAGTGTACAAATATACTGTAAGCACTATTCTCACTATTTATAGCTTTAAGAAGTATCTGACGTGGATTCGTAGTATCTAGCGATACGCTACGTACCATATCTCCAGCGATAGTATCTACTGCCTGTCCATTATCAATAATACGTTCACGAATAGTCCAAACAACGTTCTGTATATCGTTGCTCAAATGGAATCGTGTAGCATTAAGAATAGCAGTATGTCCTTCTTTCAGATGTATCTCATTATTTGCATCTACAGTCACATCACCACTTACACTGATAATGGTTGTGTTCATATCGTAGTCGATAATCAGACCAGAAGAAGAGTAAGTAAAGATATCATCACCAAACAACTGAGTAAGCTGTGTCAACTGCTCAGAGGTGAGTGTTTCCTGACCACTAGCAAGCATCAAGTAACCCTTTAACTCCAGAGTACCAATCTTAGAGATAAGCAGAAGTTCTTCATACGTAAGCAGATTGGCACTACCAAGTGTAGTAGCATCCCACTTGATATCGTTCATACGAAGTACTTTGTCTCCTAAAGCCTCAGCAATCTGTGCATCTGTTGGATTAGCACCAAGTTCTGCAATAATACCGTTGATCCACGCCATCACTAAGTTCTTAGAACCAAGTGTATGTCCTGTGGTGCCGTTGAGTACCATCTCATGAATTCCTGTTGGAACCCATAGATTAGAGTTGTTGTTTACATTATATTTAGTAAACGTGGCGCTGCTACCACTTGTTGCAGCATGCCAGAACGTAAAGTTAGTCCACGAAGTATTGTTGAAGTTTAGTGAGTAGATTGTATCTGGCAGTTCAAGATTATCAAACTGATTACCCTGATAAGCACTCATGAAGTTTACAATACCACTACCCATAGCATACAAGTTCTTCACTTGTGAAAGATCACCTCTATTGTCTACTGTGTCTCTCAACATAGAGAATGTAGTATAGAAGTTACCGGTCTCAGAACCTTGTCCCAACTGACCGCGGATATTCAAAGTCTGTAAGTTAGTGAGTGCGTATACTTTGTTAGCACCTTCTCCTACAGTTGTTTCGATATTACCTGGGTCGGCAATGTTAACACTACCACTATATGTATTTGCGTCTACTGCTGTAACTGCACAACCAAGATTAAGTTCTTTGATTGGTGCACCGAGTACTTTGTCATACGAACCTCCAAGGCTTACACGTGCTAGAGTTGGAGCAATAACGCTCAAGTCAAGCTTTTCGATAAAGTTGGCACCGTATATATAAGTAGGTGTCTTAGCTTGGAATGTAACAGGACCTACATTAAACTGAGCAGGATTCTGTCTAGAAGCACTCTTAGTACCTAAGTTGTTGGTCTGGTTGACCATCATCTTGAAGTACGTAGTAGATGTAGGATGTATAGTTACATATTCTTCTGTATTCTCTGAACCTTGGTGACCTGCGAACAAGTCAATACGACTATCATTGAATGAACCAGAACCCCACTTTGCGTCATAGTAGTTCATAGAGGTAGACAACCACCAGTGTCTATGAAGCATACGTGCGCCCTGTAGCCAGTTCAGATACATCTGCGAACCACCACCACGAGTAATATACTTATAGTAACCAGACTTATTATAAAGTATCTCGCTCCACTTTTCAGCATAGTTTTCATCAAACATTTTTGTACAGTTCTCATAAGTAAGACCTGCAACAAATAATGCCTGAGATACTGCGGGTACTATTACGTTTGCCCAGTTAGAAGAACCTTCAAGGCTATCCCAAAGGAAGTTACTTGTACTAGCACTACGTCCAGAGATAGCATAACCTGTACCCAGACGTGTATTACGATCTACAGGAGGATTAAATGCAATACCACCATCGTTTCGGTTACCCATTGCAATATCCATATCCCAAGGCTCGTAATGGAAGTGTGTACCATCATATGTCTTGATCTGTACGTTACGCTCACCAGAGTCGACAAGTCCAAATCTTAACATAAATATATAGTAAGCAGCCATCTTGTAGAGGTCCAAGTGATCAGATGCAGTAGCGTCAAAAGCGGCTTGTGCACTATTGTATGTGCCTGCTGACCACCAATTTGTAGCTCTGTTGTAGTTGTTTCTACAGTCTGTCAACCACTTAACCCAATCGACAAAAGGCTTAGCTTTTGCTACAAACTTAGACGCGCTTCCGAACTTCTCTTCATCTGCTGTCTTAGGTTCTATATCATCTGGATCTGGGTAGATCATTTCGAAGTTCTCTTCCCACTTGTAGTGGCGTTCAATAACACTACGTGTTACAACACCAGTCTCAGGATCAGTAGTCTCTGTTACTTGTTCAGGTACATCTGCATCGAAAGCATAACCATCTTTCGTCCAACTCATGTAAGAAGTAAACGCGTCATTGATATCAAGAACCTCTATACGAAGAACATGTCCGTTATCCCATACTTTATTTACTGCTGTATCAGCCTTCTTATTTACTGTCTTTAAACAGAATGGGTCTACTGGATCTGCCTTATATATAGAACGTTCACCGTAGTTAAAGTCGCTCTTCTTATCATCCATAAAAACGTACTGACCAAGGTATGTCACCTCGCCTTCACCGTTCTTATAGAATACTACGCAAGGCACACTATCTGGAGCCACACGTATTGGTGTTGGGAAATCATTCTGTATATAGTCATGCCATACGTGTTCGAGACCATATTGGCTCTTCTCTGTAGAACCTACTGATGCTACCAATTGCGGTTCTGTACGAAGTAAGTACTTACCGTCGATCTGAGCATTGTACCATGTATCGTTGATCAATCGCTCAAGTCCGCCATTGTGTACACCAGAAGAGTCAGCGTAGTTAGCTTGTAATACAAACTTATTTGCTGGGATAGAATCATCCTTCATCTTGTAACGGTTCTTAGCCAAACCTAAGTCTGACTGTCCTTCACAAGTAAAGATGGGCACATCGTTCTCATTGCTAGGATTGAACTTCTTATTGAGCCAGAACTTCATAGAAGTAATAGGATACGAAAGCGTAGATTGTCCGTGCTTTCTTATCATAGAATCAACAACTGTAAAATTCTTTGTCGAGTCGTAAGGACAAGTTCTTGTAATCTTAGCATTGGTAGTAGACTGATCTTTATCAGCAGCACCGCTCAGTAGATTGTCCAAATCACCTTCAATGAGGAATGTATCAAGTTTTGCACAACAAGCATCATAACTGATGACACCGTTGAGCATCACATTGTTGTTTGCAAGAATGGTAGCTTTATCTTCGCTATCGTATATATAATGATTATATGCATCAGTATAGCTGATAGCGTAGTCCCATACTCTAAGATTATAGAACTTAATACCGCTTGCAGCGCCGCCTATCTTGATTAATGCGTCAGAGTTAATACCGAATGAAGCACCTCCTTGTGAAGCACGCTCTAAGATACCGTTTGTTACAATGTAGATAAGACTGTTGTCTACTGTATTGCTTGAAGGATTCAAGATAAAGGCTAACTTGACACGTTCATTGTTCTTGAAGTTAGTCTTGATTACCATGTTATCAGAGTTGTCATAAAGAGTAGCACTATTAGGAGTAACCTCAATACGTGCTGCATTCTCCTTACCAATCATCATAATAACATCGCTATCGTCATTTACACGCTCCGATTCAAACTCAAATTCAATAGTACGTCCGTTGTCCTGTATAGTATATGTTGACTCGTCAAACACATTATAATCTACAGTAGCGTATTCAGTTGTACCGCTTATACGAAGTGCATGGTCGTTCCAACCAGAAGTGGAATTATATTTGATACCACTAGCGAGAGTTACAGTTGCACTAGTCCCCGAAGTAGACCATTGATCTTTGTCTTCCGTATTGTTGTTCTTATTGTAAGCTGTAAGCTCTAACGCCATTCCGTTAGGTTTTATTACCTGCGAACTACCGCTTGCTATAACCATCGGGATACTCAAAAGCAATTCCTGACCGTGATAAGCTTTAAGGAATATTTCGTTCTCGCCACTATATATACTAGGTACAAAAGTAAGGTCTGCTGGTTTAATACCAGTCTCACCTCTTAAGCTTGCAATTGTCTCTTCAGTACCATTGTTAGATAATTTCCAATCAATTGTTACAGCTGTATCATAACTGATAGAGTCTGTGTAATATCCCCAAGGTACTGTAATAGGCATGTATTGCGTACCATAGATAGTCAAAGAGCCAAGAGGATATGCGCTCAGTTGAGCATTAGAGTAGTTCATACCAACATTGATAAACTTGTTGGCAAGTACCTGCTCTGCTTTAATTTCAAATGTGTAGAACAGAAGATTACTGCGGAATGTAATATTGCTGTATGTAGTCTCAGCCCATATTTGCATAGTATGCTGTACGTTCTCTTGTACCGTACTACCTCTATATGGTCTGATACCAGTTTCAGGATCTTCTGCGTTGCTAATACTCAGATAAGCCACACCAGTAACGCCTGCATTTACCGTGTATGGCAAACCTGCGCTCTGTCCGTTAATGCTGGCCAACTGGCCATCAATAGATACATAAATGTTAGCACTCTGAGTAGTTATATTTCTATTGAGAGTTACTGGCACAACAAAACTATCGCCAACTTCTACTCTATTGTAGTATTGGAATGTTGAAGTAATGTTGAAATCAAGTATAGTGATAAACAGTCGTACACTCTTCTTAGCACCTGTATTCTGAGCAGCAAAGAGAATATCGATTTGGTTTACACCACTCTCCAAATAATTATAAAGGTTGAGAGGATTGTTTGTATTTAGACGATCACCATAGTTCTTACTTTCGGCTATCTGATGTGTCTTACCACTAGGACAAGTAATAACGTATGTTACTATAAGGTTATCTACTTCGCTTCTATCTCCCAACTTTACGTCCCACGTATAAGACATCTTAACTGCATCCTGGTCGCTATCCCCAGATGTAACGTATCTAGGCGCTGTAAGGAAGGCGTCGTTAATATCAATTGTATAATCAGACGGCTTGGTCATCGAATAAAGAACGAGAGCCTGATATTCTTCATTATTATCTTCATAGCGATGCGTCAACCACTGTTGCTTTGCTTCATCTGAAGAGAAGAAGTATATCTTATTGTCGTTTATGTCTTCGTATGTAATAAATGGTTTCTTTAAGTGCGATTGAATAAGCTCTCGTATAGAGCCACCACTCGCCTCCATATCCTCACCGCTAAGACTAACACCAGTTAATTCGTTGCGACTGGTATGCCAATTGACAAATTCGTTTATTTTATCTGTATATAAATTCATATCAATCTGTCTATGCGTATTCGTCCATCCAAGGCGTATCGTCTGTCCACGGCATATCGTCAATCCAATAGCCGTTAAAGAAACAAGACAACGTCTGTTCTGGTGTGTCAGGTATAGTTCTTTCCGGCCATACCAACTAGCCGTTAATATAGACGGAAATCATAGGTCTACCGAGGTATCCGATAGACCTAATATCGTTTCCGTTAATTTTTATCATGATTGTGATGGTGTTGACCAGGGTCCTTCGTTATTTGTCTTCATCCATTCTACGATGTTTGTAAGATCAGCAAGTGTACAAGATCTATTTGATCCATACTTTGCCAGCTTCACACCCCAACAAAGATTGTTTGTTTTGTTCTTTACTACAAATGCTGCAGTACCGCCTGAAGAAACACTTGTAAAAATAGATGGCAGAGGAACTGTTGATAATTTTGCTGCGAGTTCTGATTCTGTGAAACTGTCGCCAACAACAAACGCATCGTTCATGACATTGGGGAATTGCATGTTTGCATAAGTTCCACCCCAGTTTTCAGCACCACTTGGTAGATCACCACTAGTTACCATAGAAGAAGCCGTCTGAGACATACTTACAATATAAATAG
>Ga0326511_10004591_pt1 | contig 10957 bp, 19 predicted proteins | sample 0_2496_0518_D_FD_203701 | JGI IMG/M metagenome (GOLD analysis project Ga0326511, IMG submission 203701) | Bovine rumen microbial communities from UC Davis, California, United States - 0_2496_0518 | ecosystem: Host-associated > Mammals > Digestive system > Stomach > Rumen | place: USA... | reverse complement strand
GGTTGGGAAGATGATGCCCTTGTTGCTCTTGATTGTTATAATGTTCCTTTTGCTATTGATTGTAAAGATTATGTAACTATTGAGATTGGTTTTCTTCAAAATGGTTATTAGGCAGTTTTTAATTCAGGAGACGGTCTTAATAAAATGGTTGCATTTCGGCCATCAACTAATACTATCTAGTTTTATAATATATCCAATACTACTTCTAGTTATGTTAGTAATGATGGAAGAATATTTGCTTCTGGAGTTCATTACCCAACTCCAGAAGCACCATTGATATATAGTAACGGAATTTTATAGGAATACAAAGGTAGTGATACTTGGAATAAAAACCAAACATCTCAACATACCTGTTTGGGTCGAGGATTATCTACTGGTTATAATTTTTCAGGTAAATATTATTCAATAAGATTGTATAATCGAGCCTTAACTCCAGAAGAAATTAAGCATAATTTTGAAATAGATAATGCAAGGTATAATATTTCTCCTTATGATTTTGAAATTGAGTATCTTGAGAGTGATGGTAATCAATATATTAATACGAGTTTATACCCTCTTAATGGAGTAACAGGTACAATTAGAATATTATGTGGAGGTGTTATTGATGGATATAATCCTACAGGCAATTCTTATAAAAATGCTTGTATAGTTAATTGTAGATAGAGTAATATAGGATTTTTTATTGGGCGTAGTAAAGGTACTTGGAATGGTCCTTTTTATACAAGTGTAAAATGGAATAAAGAAAGTGAGATTGATATTGCTTTATGGGGTACTCCCTTTACAATAGATGAATCTCATGATCTTTAGGGTATAAAAACAAATAGTTCACTTTTTTTATTCTCTAATGGAGGAAATTATAAGGCAATTGGCAAACTTTATTATTTAAAAATAATAATCAATGATAAAGTGGTAGTTGACTTTATTCCAGTTCGTAAAGAAGGTGTCGGTTATATGTATGATAAAGTAAGTAGACAATTATTTGGTAACTCTGGAACAGGTAATTTTATTTTAGGCAACGATAAAACATAATAAAAATGGCAACAGATACAATAGTAAACAATCTGGTAATTAATAAACTGACGAAAGCTCAGTATGATGCTATTGATAATCCATCTGACACTGAATTGTATCTGGTGCCAGATGAGGTAGATTCAACTCCAGTCAGTGGTAGTAGTAATTGTATAACTTCAGGAGGAGTTTACTAGGCTCTTCAAGGAAAACAAGATACACTTGTAAGTGGAGATTCTTTAAGATATGTTGATGGGGAATCACTTCTCGGTGGTGGTAGCGTCCATAGTAATCCATCTCGTTTAAAACTTTCATCTAATTTATTAAATGCACACGAAAATCTTTATTAGTACTCTCTTGTATTTGAATATAGCGAAACTGAATTAATAGGTAGCGCAAAAAGCAAGTCAACTGATACTAATAAAGAATTAACTACTACTGATTTTAATCCATTTGGATTAATTGGTTGGTACGATGGAAGTGATAAGGTAGCCGATTAGGTAATTTCAGGAAATGATATCTATATTTAGAATACTGGTATTGATTTACAATATGCTTTTAATACTGGAACTACACTAACAGAAAGAAAAAACGTATATATTAAATGTGAACCAGTCGTAGATAACAATGGAAAAAGGACTGGTAGAGTAAGATTAGCTTCTTCACCTATCACCCAGAGTCTTCCAATTACTGAAGATGATTTTGTTTATATCTATTTAGGAATAGCTAGTGATAATAAATCAATTACTTTAACTACTACTCACCCTATTTATGAATTTAGAAATGGTTCATTGAGGTTATGGACTAATCAAGAGGAAATTTCAAATTGGGCCCTATAGGCAAACAAGCCAACTTATACTCATGATGAATTAGTTCCACTGGCTACTAAGACTTATGATAATATTATTGTAACCAATACTTCTTTTACTACTTTTTATTTTTTATAGGTTAGGCCAACTAATTGGAATGAGCCTTGTAGTATAAAATATAAAATGCATTGTAGAGTAGATAATTCAGAATTAAGTACTTCATATTCTATTATAACAATCTCTTTTGTTTCAAATTCAACTTAGTAGGTTGTTGGTTCATAGGATACTTTTAATCATTTTGGTTCGGGATCTAGACCTTATTATAATCATCAATTCACTCCTTGTAAAGTTGCAGGTTATCAGAACGGTTGTGGAAACTTAATTGGATCTTCTCTATATTCCTTATCAAATAATACGGATCCAACTTATTATAGACATTTTACCATTAGTGTCTTAGAAGTAACTAATTGTCAATATATTCTTTTTGACAATATGTTAACTTATGATCAAGCTCCTGGGTATGCTAATAGAAGTACTTATTATGGAAACACCTCTACGTCTAATGGTTATCATAGTGGAAGATTTTTCTCTGGAGACTAGGATACTCATAACCTACTTAGATATTATTCAGTAGGCCCAATCTCTGAGAGGGGCCTTAATCATGCAGGTCTCGTAATGTAGAATGGGGACGGAACTTGGGATGGATTCACTTTAGAGAATACACAAAACACTACAAAATAGCCAATTTCAATTGGTTTTCAGTTGGGTTCTCCCATTTTATATCTTTCTATGGGTTTTGGTGCTGGAAAGAGCAGCTATGACGAACATACATATATATCTATACGTTTTGACCTTAGAAAAGACTGTAATTGTGGAAGTACTTTAATAGGTGGTACACCTGTTTATCTAGTAGGAACAGTGCACGAAGATGATGGATTATTTTATTTAGATACTACTGAGGATGATTGGGTTACTCAAACTCTTCCAACTACAGAAGATGGAAAAGTTTATATCTATTTAGGATTGGGATCTTCAACCAGTTGGTTAGCTTTAGCCACTGAACATCCAATTTTTTATTTTAGAGATGGTAAATTTCAACTCTATGAGCATCATAAAGCCCTAACCTCCGAAGAAATAGACCGAGATATTATCCAGGTTGTTACTTGGGAGGACCCTGCATTTAAATAGGCAATGACAACTGCTTCTAGTAGTGGTTAGTTAACTATTGCTCCCGGTGATTTTGTTGAAGATGAATATATTTAGCCACAATTAGATTCAATAACTACTCTACCTAATAGTTTTCCTACCGGCTATAACACCGCAACTGCATTTATTTCTGGAGATGACTTAGGTAAATTTACTAACTTAACCATCGTTCCTTACAGCGCTTTTTAGGGTTGTAGTAATATAACTTCAGTAGTTATTCCAAATAAAGTAACTATCATTAATAATAATGCTTTTTAGTATTGTACTTCTCTTGAGTCAATTACTCTCCCAGAAGGTTTAACTACTATTGGTGGTAGTGCTTTTTATAGCTGTAGTTCTCTTAAGTCGATTACTCTCCCTGAGGGTTTAACTACTATTGGTAGTAGTGCTTTTTGTAGTTGTAGTTCTCTTGAATCAATAATTATACCAGACAGTGTTTTATATATTGAAAGTGGTGGTAATTTTTAGAATTCTGGAATTAAAACAGCAACTATAGGTAACGGAGTAACTGCATTGACTGATGGAGTTTTTTATTATTGTGGTTAGTTAGAAGAAGTGACTATTGGTTCGGGGGTAACTACTATTAGTAACTCTGCTTTTTGTGGATGTAGCTCTTTGGAGACTATTAGTTTTGGTGAAAATGTTTCTTACATTGGAGGAAACGCTTTTTAGAATTGTACATCTTTAGAGTCAGTAGAGTTTCCTAGCTCTTTAAGAACATTAAATGGAGGAGCTTTTAGTGGATGTAGTAATTTATCAGAAATTACCTTAAATGAAGGATTATTAACTATTGGTTCAGGTGTTTTTTAGCAATGTAATATAGCTTCAGTAGTTATTCCTAGTACTGTTACTACTATAGGTAGTGGATGTTTCACTAATTCTGCAACGTCTTTCCTTATTGATTTTGGAAACACACGAACTACTATATTATCAAAAGCTTCGACTGTGCAGTTTTGGAATGCTTCTGTAGCAACACCAACAATAGTAGTTCCAGATTCTTTAGTAGCAGATTGGAAAGCAGATAGTGGTTGGTCCTCATTAGCTTCTTATATAGTAGGTTATAGTGAATATCATAGTAACGATTAATAATTATGGATAATTATTTAGATAAAGAAGGGGCAAAAAAATTATTTAATCTTATAGTAAGGTTTGTTAATAGAGCTTTAGGTAGAAAACCGGACTGGACGAAAACTATTTATGACGTCAATTTTAGTAGTGGAAAATTAACAAGATCAAGAAATTCAAGCTCTACGTCTTAGACTTCTTCAACTATTGTTGGTAGTCATGAATTGTTGACACAAGGTAGTATGAGGTGCAACTCTAATTTTTCTGGTAGTAATTATACAAATGGTACTTACAAAGCTAAATCTACTCTATATAATAAATAGATTTGTTTTTAGTATTCAGTAAATGAGTTAGTTCCAGTTGCTGGAAGTAGTTCTACCTCTACCTCAAAAACACTCACTACTTTAGATTTTGATCCATTTGGAGTAATTCTTTATTATGAATATGGTACTGCAGTAACAGCTAATTAGCTTATTTATGCCAATAGATTATATGAATATTACCATGTTGATCTAAGATATACTTTTAATATTATTTCTTTAGATTCAAATAAAGATGTATTTGTAAAGTGTGTTCCTCAATCAAATGGAAGAGTTAAATTAGCTACTACGGATCCACTTACTCAAACACTTCCAACTACAGAAGATGGATTTGTTTATATATTACTTGGACATTCTATAAATAGAGCATCAGAAGTATTACTAACCTTTAATCATCCAGTCTATTATTTTAAAGATGGAGCACTGAGATTATGGACAAATAACTCTTGTGAGCCCTATGTTGTTAATTCAACCAATGGGGTTTGTGAAAAGAGTGCGTCGGAGTTAATGACGCTATATTCTAGCGGAATTACTAATATGTAGCTTAATTATAATGGAAGAAAATATCCACTCTTAACTTTCTTTGATTCTAACTCTTGTGGTTGGGGATTAGTAGATAATACAGCTGCAAGTGGTAACTTTGGAAATCCAGCCGCATATTAGATTTTTTAGTCGGGAACTACATTAACTTTAACCACTAAAACCTTTGCTAATGTTTCATTAAGCGGTAGTTATAGTGATCTTAGTAATAAACCAGATCTTACTATTTATGCAAAAACTTCGGATCATGTTCCAACGGGCTCGGCTGGTGGAAGTATTAATATCTCAGGAGATTCTTACACAGCAGGAACTGGAATAAAAATATCGGGAACATAGATCTCAATGAACTCTTGGACGGGAACTGAATCATAGTTTTCCCAATTATAGAACCCAAGTTCATATGATTTAATTTATATAGTTGAAGAATGATATGATTTATAAGAATGTTGACGGAACTCTGAAATTAGTTACAAATATAAGAAAGCCTAGAAAACTAAGACGACTAGAGTACATATAGAGCAGCGGAACTCAGTGGATTGATACGGGAGTAATACCAGACTCAAACACTAGAGTAGAAATGAGAGCAAGCTTATTAGATGCAACTAATACAGCCCATTTAATTTATTCTGATGGTTCTGGAGCTGGCACTGGTAGATATGGTTTTATGTGTGAGTCTGCCGTTAATAGAAGATTGCGTTTTGATTTTGGTGGCAGTATGTATAGTTAGCCACAAAAACCCCTAACTAATGGTTAGATCTTTAATTTTTCAATATATAAAGGAATGTCTGTAGATGGAGTTGCTTTTAAAAGTAATCTAACTGATACTTTTTCAAATACAGTTCCATTAACTCTTTTTGCCCCGAATTATGCTGGAAAAATACATGTTAGTGATTGGTCAGCTAAGATGCGATTATATAGTTGCAAAATATACCAAAATAACAATCAGTTAGTAAGAGATTTTATTCCCTGTATATACGAAGATCAATGCGGCCTGTGGGATTTACAATAGAAGAAATTTTATCCAAATAAAGGTTCCGGCAATTTCATTGCCGGAACTCCCCTTGATGAACCTTATGAAGAGATAGAAAAAATAATTGTTCCAAAAAATATTGATATTCCATTAGGGCTTGAATTCTATACTTATCTTTAGGGAGACGGTTAGTCTTATATTGATACAGGGTGTATGTTGAATAGAAATTCAACAATTAGTATCGTTTTATAGTTAACAGAAAAAATTAATCAGGATAGATATGTAGGAATATAGAAATCTGGACTTAATATATTAATGTATTCTGGAGATTCTGGAAGTAATATAAAAACTTACACTAATATTACTTCTGGAGGTACATATAGTTCTTTTATTAAACACAATACTGATATTCATCATTATTATTTAAACGATTCTTCACATAAGTCTTATTGTGACGGGACTGCTAAAACAACTCATACTAATGTTCCAACAACTGATGACTATTTAGGATCTTGTTACTTATTTTGGGCAAATGGTGCCGCTAGCGGAAATCAAGCTACTTGTAGAATATATAGTTGTAGAATATATGATAATGGTGTATTAGCAAGAGATTTACATCCTTGTTGTTATTAGGGAGAGCCAGGAGTCTGGGATACTGTAGGCAATAAATTTTACGGAAATGCAGGAGGCGGAAATCTTATCTTAGGAAATAAAATAACCAATAATTTTAGAGAAGTTTCCACTTCTATGCCATTATATGATCCTACTGTTTACAAAGAGCCTGATGGAAGCGAATGGATACATATATTTCACCATAATAATCCAGCTACTAATTTATTTGCATCCACTGATTCATTTTTAACTCAAGTGCATAAAGATGAAAACAGATGGTTTGATGTTGCTTACTGTTATAAATTGCAGAAGTATGAATTTTTGCTTAAACAATCTTTAACTGCAGGAGGTACTATCTATAAGTATCGTTGGATTCAAGATATAAACCCAATGGTAGCAGGTTTCAATGATGTACCAAGAAGTAAGGTTACATATATAACTTCAACTGGTTATACAGATCCATCGACAGCTTATGGAGGATTATGTAGAGGAATAGGTAGTACATATTTAAGAGCCAATAACAATGCTGCCAGTAATTGGTATGGAGCTATAGGAGCAACAGCAACATATTAGGGCTATATACCAAGTTGGAATGGACAACAAGTTACAACTGGCTGTATAGATTTATATGTTAAAAATCCATACAAAATCATTCCCCTTTATCTTAAAAAATATTTCTTAAGTAATTCTACTATAGGTAGCTAGATCGATACTAACTTGATGATAACTTCAGAGTAGCCATTTAAGTTTTATATTAAATTTAAACATGGTGAAACGGGAAGATATTGTCTTTTGAGTAATTTTTATGCGGGAGCAACTGCAGGCATTGCTATAGAAATAAACACTTCTGATAAATTAAGAATATGGTTAAGTGAAGATGTAGACTTAAGTTTCTCAATTGATAATACTACAGAAAATGAAGTCACTTTGGAATATTTAACTCAAAATTCTTGGCTCTTAACTTATAATGGGGTAAGCAAATCTCTTACTCATAGTCTACCTACTCAAGCTACTCCCCATACACTTAAAATATTTGGGGATGATCGAACATCTTCTGAAGGGGTTTTTAATAAAACTCTAACTATTTATAAAACTAGAATTTGGCAAAATAACATTCTTACTCGTGATTTTTCTCCTGCACTTATGGGAGGAAGGCCCGGCCTATATGATAAAGTAAATCATAAAATGTATTTCAATGCAAACTCAAGTGGTAATTTTACAGTTGAATAAATAATATGGCTTACACAAGAAAACAATTAGACGTTAATGGGGATTATATTTTTCCTTTTACTCATGCAGATTCTGTGATATACACAACGCAGACTGACTTAGATGGAATAACATCTAATACGGAAACTAATGTAAAAGCCGTATTAGATGCATTAGATAATACTTACCGAAGACAAGACACAAATATTACCTCACTATATAATTCTCAGGGAAAAAGAGGATTTCTTTATTAGGACGGCTCTACTACTACTGCCTTTATGGAATTACCAACTCAAGGAGATAATTTTTATTTCCCTAAGTTGAAATATGATAATAGTGGAAATTTAACTGTTGGTTGGCAATTAGTTGGTGGAAATACTCCTAACCTAGAAGCTATCGAAGCTCTAACTGGAACTGGAGTATTAAAAAGAACTGGTTAGTATTTATGGGAGTTAGATGATCATGTAGCTGGAGCAGTTTCTATTGTTAATCATGGAACTTCTGATACTACTTTTTCATTAACCCCAAATCTTTATCATGTTTGGGGAAGCGTAGCTTCATTAACTTTAACATTAGCAACCCCAGAAGATGCTACAATAGTAAATGAATATCAATTTAAATTTACTTCCCCAACTATTCCTACAACTTTAAGTCTTCCTGCTACAGTTGATTGGGTTACTGAGTTAGACATTGAACCGAATAAGACTTACTGGGTTTCAATAATAGACAACTTAGCGGCTTGGCTTACTAGTGATATGGTAATTCCAATGAGCGATGCTAATACGCCAGAATATGCTACTAAAGCTTATGTTGATGCTGGTCTTGCTCTTAAGGAGGATGTAAGTAATAAAGTTACTTCAATAGATGAAAATAGCACTAATACTCAATATCCAAGTGCTAAATGTGTTTATGATGCTTTAAATCCTAGTGAAGAATGAACTTAAGAAGACAATACGCTTTGAATTTTAAAAGAGATCAGACTAATTATTTTAGATTGACGGCCCTGGAGGATGACGTTACTTTTACTGTAGCTAAAGGAAATAATGTAAAGCCGGCTAATTTTAGTTATCTTGAATATTCTATAGATGAAGGCAAAACTTGGACGAGAATGGTTAATACTAATAGCACTATCACTATTACTATTCCAAATATTCGAATAGGTGATAGTGTTTTATTTAGAGGATATGGAAATAATTTATCTTCAGCTACTAACACAAGTACAGGTTATTTCACTTGGTTTAAATCAAATAAAAAATTTAAAGTAAGTGGAGTTTTAATGACACTCTTAAAAGGAAAATGGGCAGATGAAAATACCTCTATAGGGACCTCTTAGTGTACGTTTAAGCAGTTATTTACGGACCAAGCTAACTTAATTGACGCAGGGGATTTAATTTTTCCTCCCGACTTAACTAATTGGTGTTACAACCTAATGTTCTATAGATGTACTAATTTAACTAAAGGACCAGTTCTTTCAGCTCTTATATTAAAAGAGCGTTGTTATAATAGTATGTTTACTGCCTGTAGTAAACTTACTTACATCAAAATGTTAGCTACGGATATTAGTGCTTATTCGTGTTTAGGTAATTGGATGCCTGCGACAAATGCATCTTTAGAATTTCATCGTAATCCAGAAGCTACTTGGATGGTTACTGGAACTGGTGGAATCCCTAAACAATGTACCTTATTCGATGATACTGAAGAATAGGATACTGATGAGGTAACATTTATTGATTCTGAAGTTCAAAGAATAGCTTTAGCTAACTATGGTAATAGAGTACCCATATCACAAACTTATAATGAGGGAGGTACTGCGGGATTAAATGATTGGAAAAATACCCTTAGAATTGGTGGAGTAAATGGAAAAATCCTTAGAAGACAGATAAGAAATATTGAAAGATTAAGAACTCAATTTGCACAAAATACTTTAATTCAAGATATGTCTGATTTTAATCAATTTACGGGATTGATTAAAATAGGATTTGGTAGTCTTTCTTCAATACACGGTTTTTATGGATGTACTAATTTAGTTAGAATAACTTTACCTTCTAATCTTACCAATTTAAATGCAGGATATTCTTATGGGAAGGGCTGCTTTGGAAATTGTAGTTCCCTACAAGAACTTTATATGCCTGATAGTATTACTACATTTAATTCAGGTTGTTTTTTTAATTGTACTGCATTAAGATATGTAAGATATAGTAGTAATTGTTCTCTTCCTAATGGAAGTCATAATAATGAATTTTTCAGTGGCTGCACTAACTTGGAAGAAATAGAAAATTTTCCACAAGATGTTACTATATTTCCTGGATATTCTTTTAAAAATTGTAATAAATTAGATGTGTCTATCTTTAACTTTAAAAAAATAACTTATTTAGGTAATTGTAGTCTTAATGGTGGAACCAACTGGCCTTCTGAAATAGTATTTAGTTCATTAACTAATATATCTGAAAACTATGCTTTAAACTTTAGAGGAGGAGGAAGTTGTGCTGTAGATAGAATTTATATGCCAAAAGTTACTAATACTGGAGGTAGATATTCATTGGAATGTTAGGCGAGATTAATAGATTTAGGAAATGTAACAGGTGGATAGTTCTACACATATCATTATGCTAATACTATTAATTCAACTGCAAGTGATGTTACTGTAATTATGCGGTCTAAAGCAGTACCCTCCCTAACAAGTATGAGAAATACATACTTAAAACATCTTTATGTTTATCCCTCTATTATAGATGATTTTAAAACAACCTACTCTACCTTAGCTTCTAAAACACTTCCAATAAGCGGAGAACAATGGGTAACTGACTTTGGTAGTTCTTATGAATATGCCGATTATCCAACATCTCAAGCTTTCTCGGTTGATGACTCCTAGGATTACTATCACGAATATACTGATTATAATAGCTCTCTTACTATGACTACTCACTTTAGTGGAACTTCCTGGAGAACTATTATTTTCCCAACAGATCGAATTAGTGGAAGTAATATAGAAATAGCTGAAATAACTGGAGTAACAATAACAGAAGTAGATAATGAGTTAGATTCATTTACTCTAACTACTTCTCTGGTAACAGGTGACGTAATTACTCCAGGTAAGCCTTACTTAATCAGAGCTACAGATGGAGAATCTACTAAAACATTATCGGCTAATCCAGCTCCTGTGTTTGAATCAAAAGCTCTCCCAAGTATTACTATTTAGGATGCTGATAGTAAATATC
>Ga0326511_10004588_pt1 | contig 10962 bp, 12 predicted proteins | sample 0_2496_0518_D_FD_203701 | JGI IMG/M metagenome (GOLD analysis project Ga0326511, IMG submission 203701) | Bovine rumen microbial communities from UC Davis, California, United States - 0_2496_0518 | ecosystem: Host-associated > Mammals > Digestive system > Stomach > Rumen | place: USA... | reverse complement strand
CATCATGAGAAGCAGCATTCACATGAGCCGCTGTCTGCTCCACGATATCCTGCCAATACGGATACCATGCAGCCGTGAACGTAAGCGCGATATCTTCCGTCCATTCACGGAGCCTGCCAAGAGCAGGAGCGCTCGACAGCGTGACATAGATCTGCTGGCCTGGATGGTCGGACAGCTTCAGCCATCCTCCATTCCAGGCCCAGGCAATCGCTTTCTCATAGGCTTCCTGGCGCCGCGTGAAGTCCAGTCCTTCACGGATCGCGAATTCCAGGATGATCTCCCGCCGCTCGATGCTCCGCGAAAGCTCCACCAATCCACCGTAGGGTTTGGCAGCCGTCTTGTAGGTGACTTTTGGATCCGGCTCATTGATGTGCTGGAGCATGAGAGCAGGATGAGCGTCGGTAAACTCGACATCATTCAGCCAGGCGCGTTGTACCCTTGCCATCACTCATACCTCCTGCTCATCATTTGATTTGTCATCAGCTCCTCGATGGTCGGGAGGATGACGGTTCCAGCTTCGTGTCCATCAATCTGGACGGTCATGTGGGAGAGCGCCGACAGGATCAGGGAAGGCATGTCGGCTGATCCGTACGATGTGGATCCAGCTGTCGGTTGGAGTACCGGAGCACGCATGTCGATCCCGCGGATCATGTTGTTCGTCGCCTGGCCAACCAGGGAAGCTGTATCCTCAATGCCAAGAGCAAAGCCTTCGCCAACATATCCGCCCAGTTCACGCATGACCTTTGAAGGTGATGCGACTTTCAACGCCGATGACATGATGGCAGCCACGGAATTGGCCAGAGTCTCCCCTGCCGCGATTGGTATATAAGCTTTAGCGTTAATGCCGTTTGCGAGACCTATATCGATATTTTCGCCCATGACTTCCGGAGCATTGCCGATTGCCTCACTGGCAGCGTCAATAGAGTTAACGGTTGTGCCTGTGATGGCTTCGGTTATATCTGCTTCGCCTTCCGGGACAGCCGTATTGATCGCATCAATCAGCTCCTGAGCCATCCGCTCGGTAGTATCGTCGATCATGTCATCATAGGTGCTGTTCGTGTCATACCAGTTCTCGGCGGAGCCCCACATGTTCATCATGGCAGCGAACATGGAATTGGGGAATGCTTCCATGATCCCTTTGACGTCCAGATCATCGAAGGAATAAGCATTCACGCCGCCGCTTGCGATATCTCCGAGCAGCTCCAGATTGTCACGGAGTTTAGCCAGGCTGTTCTCAGCCGCCTTTGGATCCACGTCTTTCGTCGGATCCGCGACCACTCCTGCAATCCAGTCAACGCCGGACTGCAACCATCCGCTCACAGTTTTATGATAGGTGTTCCAGACATTCTCGACATGCTTCGGATAGTCATTCACGAAGTCGACCACGTTCTGACCGATCTTGCTCAGATCTTTTCCGAGCGCATCGCCGGCCTTGGCAAAATCGCCGGTATTACGGAGAGTGATACCTGCCTCGGTGTGATCCATGAGCGTCTGAATGCCCATGAAAAGTGTTGCACCTATCGGGCCAAGGGCTGACTTTCCGGCTACCTTGGTGGCAAAACCAGTGGCACCCGCACCAACGGCAGTACCTGCACCAACTTTTGCGGCAGTACCTACGGCAGCTCCTCCGGTTGCAGCAGTGACAGCTCCACCTATTTTTGCACCTTTGATCGCCAACAGGTTTGCTACGATGCTGCCGAGGGTAGATGCAACAGTGCCAAGGTTAAGAGCTAAAATAGCGCCACCAATGAGCTTAATCCCTTCTATGACGCTATCCTTATCATTCAGGAATGTAGATATGCTGTTGATGATCTCCGTAAGGGTTCCACTTGCGTCCTGAATGATTTGCCCGAAGTCCAGCTCTGTGAAATCGGTGACAAGACCTGAAATTGCGTTTTCCAGGTTGGCCAACGCCTGGCGTCCTTCCGGACTATCAAGGAAGCCTTTGAACGATTCCGCAGCCTTGCCGATGGCATCAGATATTTTCGTGAACGTAGGAGCAAGGGAAGACAACAGGTCCAGCTTCAGCGCTTCCAGCTGAGCATTCATGTTCTCAATGCTGTCGTTGAAAGCGCCGAGATTATCGAGCTTCTCCTCGCTGAGCAGCGGGCCCTGGTTGCCTACACGATCCCATTCTTCACGCCCGGCCTTGATCAGCGGATTGAGGTCTTTTGCACTCTTTCCGAACCAGGTCATCGATAGGCGATCCCTGGTTGTGGCATCCGGAATCAGACGCATGGCATCAATCAGATTCCAGAACACATCCGTAGTAGCGCGCAGCTGACCGGTGTTAGCATCTAGGAACGGCACACCGATCTGAGCAAGACCGGCCAGCTCATCGGTTGATGTATCTTTGAGCTTATTATCCAGATAGTCGAGCGATCCGGTGATTGTCTCAACCGATGTGTCGATAAATTTGGAGGCATAGCGCCACTTCTGAATCGTCTGACGATCAATGCCGGTCTGGTCACTCAGTGTGGTGATATCATCCGCCCATACGGACGCATCTACAACCGAATCCCACAAGGCTGTGCCCATTTGAACAGCACGCTTTATTACCGCATTGACCTTTTCCGTGATCTGAGTCAGCGTGTCATTCAGCCCGGTCCATCCAAAAGCCTTGCCGGCATTGTTCATGGCCTCCGTCAGCCCGGAAGCATCGCCGGCAGCCGCGCCAATGTTTACTCTTGCAGTCTCAGCGTCCATTGCCGCTGTTTGCATGGACTCGCCCAGGTTGTCATAAGCCTTTCCGGCATCATCCAGACCCTTGGCATTGTTGCTGATGGCGTTGTTGAGCTCAAGCACCTTCTGCTCAGCCTGAGCCATCCTGCTACGCCATTCCAGGACTTTGCTGCTGTTCTGATCATATCCGGCCTTGGACAGCTGCTCCAGCATGTCCTTTGCCGTTTTTACAGCCTTGCTCTGCTGTTCCAGCTGCTCACGGAGTAGCTTGTCTTTCTTTGACATATACTCCTGAGCATCGCCGGTTGATTTGAATTGAGCTTCTGCAAGTTTCAGTTCGGAATCCAGCGCTTTGGTGTTTTTGGCTGCCTCACGCATCGCCTTGCTGTATGAGGATTCGCCTGTAACCTTAAGTTTCGCTCCGATATCTTCAGCCATCTATCTCACCTCGCACTGAACGTCCTCATGAAGTCATCCTCGATGTCCCGCGGATCTGTGTAGATCCTCTCATATCCCTGGGTCATAATCTGATGTGTCGCTATGATGTCCTCAACCATCGATAGCGGCATAATCATCGCACTGTCGCAATCCAAGCCGGCATCCAGGGCAGCATACAGGATCATTTCAGGAGTCTGCCGGCCTATGCTCCTGCTTCGTCTTTTTTTGGCGGTTTAGCCTCGACATGACGCTCATCTTCTGACATGACATCATTGATAGAGTTATTCCATTCCTGGAGATCGTCAATGTCATAATCCTCACTCAGCTGATCAAAAGTCGGTGGGACAAGCGCGTCCTTACCTTGCTTCTTCGCCCATGCATATCCGGCATTGAGCAGGATCTCGATCGTCTTCAGAGTCCGCCGCAACGGACTCATGGTTTTTGGCAGCTCGTCAATATCCATGACAGCCTGTAGATTCCTGACCATCACATACTCTTTGCCGCCGATTGTGATTACTTTTGTTCTCATACACACACACTCCTATTGCAAAAAGATACCCCTTCCGCTTTTGTCAGAAGGGGTACTTTCTATCAGGTTCCGAGTTTCGTCTGCAAAGCAGCCAGAGCCGCGGCTTCCGTGTCATAATCATTCCAGTACTGCCACTTCGACGGCGCCGAGTCATCCCGCATGATCTGAGCCTCAAGGCTGGGCGTCTGGAATTCGACCGTCTCTCCCTTGGTGCTCAGGCTGTAATCAGGAAGTTTGAACTTCGCCTTATACAGTACCACAAGCCGATACTTGGGCACGTTTTCAACGACCTTCATGGCAATGAATCCGAGACCGACATAGGGAGCATTGGCATCAGACAGGAAGGTAATTCCAGGCTCCTGTGTAGAGGGTGCAGTCATGCCGAGGACTTCAGCAGCCACATCAAGGGCAAGCTCATCAATGCCCAGGGTGGCAGTACCGCCGGAGAACATGGTTACAGACTCAGCCGGACCATTGTCAGCATAGAGCACCTGAGGGTCTTTGTTATCGATGGAGATATCTACCTCAACCGCCTTGCCCAGCTTCTTGACGCCGGTATAGGTGACAGTATTACCGGAAGCGCTGTACATAGCATAGTACGGCTGAGATACGCCGATATTTGCCATATTATCACTCCATTACTTTCTTGATTTCTTCATTCACCCGCTCGGACATGGCAGCCAGAGCAGCCGCTTTCGCGCCGCTGACCGCGATCCTGACGAACGGATGTTTCGGACGCAGACTGCTGCCGCTTTCAAGGGAACGGGCAAGCAAGGCAAGAGGTACGCCGTTCGGAAAGTTTTTCTCCTTCCGCCGAGCATACCCATTGAACGACACCGCGGTGGTAACCTCGTCGCTGCCTTCCTGGAACTTGGCGATGCCGATGCCGGCAGCCAGATCCTCCCGATCCGATTCAGTCAGTCCGTCGAACGGCCTGGTTGTCAAAGTCGGAATTGTGGCAACTCCTGCACGTACTGCATCCGCAACTACGCCGGCACCATCGTACAGCGCCATCTTGGAGATGTCCTTGCCCTTTTCCCCTAAAGTAAGCAGCTTGTCTGCAAGCTCTTCAGCACCCGAATAGGTGAGCCTGGCCATCATGCCACCTCCTCAGGGCAGGACATCAAAGACCCACTCCCAATGAGTGTATCTTGTGTCCTGCTCATAGTGAGGACCATAGTTGAGACGCCAAAACGTGCCGACGGATTCCAGTGCCGTCTCAATGAGTGCAGCCTGATGATCTCCGCGGCTTGTAATGGCGAACAAATCTATTGTTCCCTCTACGAATCGTTCGGAGTGCTTGTTATTCGCCATGAGATCGTGACGGTTATCCAAAGCATACACTCCGTAGTCATCCTTGAGTTTTGTGGCATCGTGCCAGGCTGCTTCCGTAAACGGGATGCCTGTCGCATTGAGGGCTTGAATCAGATCTGCGTATGTCATGATTTCACCCTCTCAATTACCAGTTCGATCCTGTGATCCGGACGCGTATAGGTTCGAAGGATTTTATACAGCTTACCCTCGAATCTGCATGTCTGCTCATCGTCATACTCAGCATAGTCGCTGAGAACAAGCACCCATGACGGATGCAGACCGTGGTTTAAGGCTGTATAGGCTTCTGTCCTTGTTACGGATTCGACATCACAGGCTACCTCACGCTCCATCAGCGCCGGTGCATCATACACACCGTGCGCATCAGGAAGCGTACTGATGAGGGTGACGGTAGATGCTCGGATCATCCGTCATCCCCCCAGTCAGTATATCCGGTGGCTATTTGCAGCTGACCTTTCTGCATGTCATAGCTAGCGGCCAGCTTGTCATAATCATCCGGGCTCTTGAAGTGAGCCCGGCAGTACGTTTTGACTGCCTGGAGGATGAGCGGGTCGCTGACCAGCGAGTCGCTATTGATTCCTGCGAGACCCAGATCGGCCAGAGCGGCATTGATCAGATCCTGCAATTCGTCGTCATAAAAAGCCGTGGTCAGACTAAGCGCCCGCTTTACAGCTTCCAGCATTTCAGTCCCCCCTTATGGATCAGATGGTGTTTCCGGATCCGGCGTTTCGTTGGCGGCTTCTTGCGCTGCGAGGATCTCCGCAATGATGCCCGCCTTCTTCGTTGCTGTCAGGGTTATACCCATTTCGCCAGCGATGCGCTTAAGTTGGGTTACCGTAAGCGCAAGGAGTTCCGCTTCTGAAAGGTCTCCAGAGGAGTCCGTGTCAGCGTCACTGACGGTCAGGTCCCCTGGTCAACAGTGAGCAGGGCGAACGCTTTCGGAGCCATCAGCTTGCACTCGAAACGGGCATAGCCGGCATAGGTGATCACATGCTTCTTGATGTCGCGGTCAGCTTCGACCATCACATCCTGAATCATGTTGCCGACGACCTGCTGAGGATAGCCGATGAGCAGCTTGTTGGCATCAACGGCTTCTTCCACCTTCACGGGATAGCCGATCAGCGTGCCTTCAGCACCCGCCTGGGCGTTGGGCTGATAGATCGGACGGCCGGTGGTGTCTGCCATACCCACCAGGTAGTTGTAGATGGTGGCACGCTGGCCGTAGACCACCACACCACCCTTGGCATTCTTCAGCAGAGCCAGAGCGCCAGCCAGGTCAGTCCAGACGATCTTTTTCTCGTTGGCCGTGGTCACGGCATTGCCGGTGCTGTAGTAATCGGTCTTGATCTGAGCGACGACATCAGCAGCCAGAGCAGCACCCATCCGTTCCGCAATCTCGTTGGTCAGGAAAGCCTCGAAAGCATCGATGGACATCTTGGCCATGGCATAGGAGATGTTCACATGCTTGGAGAAGTCCTTGCCGGAGAGGGTCACCTTGGCGAAGGTGTTGACTTCGTCGTCATTGGCGGCATTCTCATTCACGGTCTTCGCATCGCCCTGGGAGATCTCAGTGCGCTTGGCGATCTCAAGGATGGTGCCGGTGCGATACATGGTGATATCGCCGAGGATGGAGTGCTGATCTTCAATCAGGTCCCAGATGGTATTCAGCATCTGACGCGGCAGCACATTGCCTGAGCCATAGGTGGCATCGGTGGTGGTGGCCACAAAGCTGATGGCATCACGTTCTTCAGCAGTCAGTTCCTGACCAAGCAGGTCCTTGAGCAAACCGCTGCGATATTCAGGGGATTCATTGGTGTAGGTCATTTTTCGTTCCTCTCCCTCGTTATGGGTTTCGATCACAGTTACAGGAGCAGTCCCGTCTGCGATCGCCTGCCGACGCTTCTCAGCTTCTTCGGCAGCCTTGCGCAGTTCTTCTTTCTGCGCGTTCAGGTTGCGGACTTCGGTCTCCAGCGCTTCCAAATCCACGCCGTCCTTGTCCATCTCCGCCCGGATTTCAATCATGCGAGCATTGATTTCATCAATCGTCATTGTTCTGTCCTCCCAGTTCCATGAGGATTCTGATCCGCGCTTTCTTCGCCTCCAGGGCTCTACGTTCGGCTTTTGCACTCTCCAGTGAGTCTTTGGCACTATCCAGTGCCTCAGACAGCCCGCGAGCCTGTATGCTTGTCTGCGCGTATGCCGGGAATGTAACCGCACTCACTTCAAACACTTTCCGGAAAGACCGGATATGCCTTGTTGGGTGCTTGGAGTCCTGATCATCCCAGCTGTCTTTATCTTTATCGACAATGAATATAAACGACATTCCGGAAATGTCGCCTCTGCTCACTGCCGAATAAAGGCTTCTTGCATCGGCATTATTTTCAGTGTCCAGGTCCACCCGGATGAGCATGCCATCCTCATCCACTGTCAACTGCATGGTGCTGTTCTCGTTATTATTTCTGCTCCTGGCAAGCGGAATCATGGAGGTATTATGATTCACCAAAAACATGACGTCTGTCAGATCTGCATTATCCAGAGCGCCGGCTTCGATGATCTCATCATACCATCCAAGGTTAGTCCGCTGATTGTAGACGATAGGTCTTCCGGTCAGCATGTGACCGTGCTTCTCATCTTCTTCAGCGCGCACCTCAAAATCAAACGCTCTGATCTCCCTGGTTTCCATCTTCGTCACTTCCTTTATCCGACGGATCGGTGATGTTGTAGTACTCACCACGCGCCGGTATCTGTGAGCCATAGGGCTCAGGCAACGGGGAAAGATTCAGAATATCTCTCAGCTCATTCCGAGTCATCAGACCGCGGTCCGCCATCTGAGAGATAGCCGTCATCTTATCCGCATTGCTCATATATTGCAGTCGATTGGAGCTGAACCAGATCCGATTGCCAAAGGCTGTCCGTTCACGTTCCGTATAAAGCATCCGCGTCAGAGCTTCGGAGAGCTGGATGGCGAACCATTCGACAGCGCCTTCATAAAATGCCATCCAGGCATCACCAAAGGCTTTGTTTTGGATGACGTCCTCATTTACGGCGAAGTAGTCAAACACATTCGCCTTAATCAGTGCCATCTGCTCAGTATCGACCTTGTAGCTCTCCTGAGTGATCTGCTTGACGTCCTTATAGGTGTTCGGGACAAGCAGCATGCCGCCGGACTCGCTGCCGCGGAAGTTGAAACTGTCGAAGCGCTTCCGTTCCTTCGCCAGGTCCTCGTCAGTAGAGAAATTGGCCATGGTCGCCATAAAGCGATAGGTGGCGGAATTTTTGATTCCTTCCTGAATTCCCTGACGCTGCATTTCAATCAGGTCGAGGACGGAAGCCAACGCTCTGTTGTCCTCGCCGAATAATTCGGAATCCATCTGAAAGCGCGTCATGATGCCGACTCGACTCAGCTCCATGGAAGCTTTATCGCCGGTTGCGAATGTAAACCGGATATACGGAACGTTCCGGCTATTCTGTACCAGCTCCCATGTCTGAGGAACGATGCCCATCACACCGACGGTCTCTCCAAACTGTCCGATCACAGGCACAATAAAAGCCGTGTTCTTCGCATAAAGCGTCACGGCTAAACGGTAAAGGAACATCGGCCAGGTTTGCAATTCATTGGGACGCGCCACCAATCTGGTTCGCAAGGCAGGCTGTGCAGAGCCTGAGATATTGACTGACAGTTTCGCGGCATGGCGTCCATGCGCGTCCAGGGCAGCTCGGATCAGATCCGACTCAAAGATCGATCCTGACCATGACGTAAAACGCGGGGTGTATCCGTCCAGGAGCCGGAAAAATTCCATGGCTTGTGCTGCCGGAGGATCCCGCCTCCCAAAGATTTTCGCAAAAATTCCCATAAGTCTCACCCCTTGTTTACTAGCTGTCCGCCCATTTCGGCCCAGTGATTCGCCCGCATGCACAAAGCATCCAGAATTGCCGCGACTCCGTCCACATGCGCATTTTTGTTGATCTTTACCAGCTTCTTCCGGCTGTGTGCACTGGTTCCGCTCTCGATCTGCTGAGCGGCATCCTTAAAATGCAGTTTCAACAGGTCGTTGTCATCTGCGCATCGGATCTGACCGTTCTTCAGGAGCCCTTCCAGGTCGTTCTCAATGCCCGTCAGGTTAAATCCCTGGAAGACGGAGTCACAATGGAATCCGTACTGCTCCAGCTGCTGAACGAGGTATGCCGCGGAGTATCTGTCATACCCGATCTGTAAAGGATAGATGTGGTACTGCTCCACCAACATCCTGAACCAGGCATAGCAGTCGTTGTAGTCCACCACATTGTCACCGCTGAGCGTGAGCAATCCGCGCTGTACCATGATTCCGTATGGGATCCCATCTCTGGCCGTTGCTTCCTGGAGCAGCTCGCCCGGCATGAAGAAATGGCAGAACATCCAGATGATGCCCTCCCGCTCGATCAGAACGCAGCAGGCAGTCAGGTCAGTAGTCTGAGACAGGTCGATGCCGCCGACACAGTAGCAATCACGGAAGTCTTCCAGTGTCAGGCTGTTCCCGAATGCTTTGGCGATGTCGGAAGTCTTGAACCATGCCAGGCTACTGTTCTGTTTGATGTTGCAGTACTTCGTCAGGAACTCTGAGCGCTTGCTGAGTGAATCCCTGGCAACCGCAATCTCAGACAGGATGTAGTCATAGGAGACCGACACACCCAGGTTGGGAAGCGACTTCTTCAGTTCGTTGATGTCATCCCATTTGGACTCATCGTCGATCATATACAAAAACGGCGCTAGTCTGGTTTCAGAACTGGTGCCGTTAATGACCGCCGTAGATCTCCGCATGATCTCGTCATACAAACCCTCATCCACGAAGTTGGCTGTCGACGGATAGAACAGCTGCGGATTCTCACGCGCACCCTGAGAACTTTTCACGGCTTCGGACATCCGCAAACCATTCTCGCCTGCGAATGCACCAAACTCGTCCAGGATGCCCAGGGAAACGTTCAGACCGTCAGACTTCTTCGCAGAGAAGGCCAGAGGCTTCGCGCTGCTGTTATTGGATTCGATGTACAGATCAGTACGGCGCCGCTTCGTCATCCGATCCATCATGGGCTCTTTGCGGATAGTCTGGTAGATGCCCTCATAGCAGAGTGCAGCCTGTTCCAACTTTGGAGCACATACATACACCCTCGCACCGTAGCCGCCATCCACGAACAGATGATAGCAGCCGACGCCGGACATCATGGCTGTCTTGCCTTGCTTTCTGCCAATAACAAGCACGATTTCCGTAAACTGCCTGTGACCATTCTCGTCGAGGATTCCATACACCACGCTCAGGAAAGATTTCTGCCAGAGCTCCAGCTTTATAAGCCCAGGCGCTAACGGACCCTCATGATGGTGGCAGTAGCGCTCGATAAAGTTGATCACCCGGTTGGCTTTACCCTGATCGAAGAACCAGCGTTTATCCTCGATTCCGTGAACGACAGTGCCATACCATCTACGGATCCAATCGCCGACGATCTCGCTACCATCCTGCATTTTCTGGTAATAGGCAAGGATCGCATTATCAGTCGACGACAAAGGCGTCACTCTTTTCCGCTTCTGCCGGCAGCATTGCATCGAGCTGCTTTATGATCGTCTGATAGGCTTTATTGGCAGCCGTGTAGATCCTGCTTGCAGGTCGTTCCCGCTCGTATGGATCCACGTCGTCGCTCTGGGAAAACATCTCTACTTCTCCGTTCTCCTGGAGATCATCCCACAGCACATCACAGCGTGCCCGGAGACGCGCCGCCTCTTGGATCAGCCCCTGAACCAGCGCATACTTGTTCGGAGGAAGCTTCTTGTAGAGCTTCCGCAACCGGTTGAGCTCTTTTTTCTCGAGCTGGTAAGCCTTACTGGGCTCGATCGCTTCTTCCATGTTGTCATCTATTGCTTTCTTGTCCTTTGTACTTGCCATCTCGTTTCACTTCCTTCAAACTGTCGAAAAAGGAGGGGTCTACGCGCGTTTCGTCGAGGATTTCTGACC
>Ga0326511_10004587_pt1 | contig 10964 bp, 28 predicted proteins | sample 0_2496_0518_D_FD_203701 | JGI IMG/M metagenome (GOLD analysis project Ga0326511, IMG submission 203701) | Bovine rumen microbial communities from UC Davis, California, United States - 0_2496_0518 | ecosystem: Host-associated > Mammals > Digestive system > Stomach > Rumen | place: USA... | reverse complement strand
TTTATACAAAATCCTGCCATCGCTGACATTCTGTGGCTCAATCTTATAGAGAATATAAGTGTTGTCGTTTTCATAGCTGATGATATAGCTTTTCTTTTTATCGTCTGGCAGAACGCCTTGTTCTTTCAAATAATCAAGCACATATCGCCTTGCAATTTTCTTTGCGGTAACAACATCAAACGCATATGTTTTGCAGACATACTTTCCCTCGGAATCCATCGCTTTGAAATCATACACACTGAATGGATCGCTAGTCCACTCTCCAATTGGCGGTACTTTGCCACAATCATTGCACTCAATTATCGTTGCGTAGTTTCCAAGTACGATTTCATAGTCGTGCAGTTCATCATTCATCTTGACCACCTTTCAGTTCTGCGGATTCATATTAAGTTTTCTGTCTCCACAGAATCCTCTTCTGATAACATTGCTATGCTCAAGTCTATATGTATCTTGGCTATAAACATACCTCTGCTTATACCGTTCTTGCTTAAACTCCTTCTCATGCTCGTAAATGAAATCGCTATAAGCTTCTTTGGTTTCATCGTCTGGCAAGTCAAGTCCAAGCGCTTCACATATTGATGTCACATAGTCAATTTGTTTCTCTGTCGGTTTCTCTGCCATCATCTTGTTTCTCCTCATGTTTGCCACAACCGTTATAAAACCATGTGTACCTCTTCTTTTGGGAGCAGAAGCCATCGCACCATCGACCATATGTATCAGCCGGAGACTTGACGAACTTCCGCTCCGTGAAGTAAGCACAATACTTACATATCTTCCTGTTCATCGAATTGCTTCTTGAACCCATGCACCACGACTCGGATTGCCGTTGAGACGATAATTAAAACCAACATCACCAGAACAACAGGCCAGAAGAAAATGACCGTATAATAGTTGCCCTCTTCTGGATCAATGTCACCGACTCCGTTAATCACAGCACCACAGGCCAGATACAGCATCACACAACCAATAATCTGCCAAATACTCATATTGACCACCCCTTATAATCCGTTCTCAAGTATAGCTTTGACATACTGCATAAACATCTTCTCTGGAAAATACTTAGCGGTATAGATGTCATCAATTTCGATAAAGAATATGACAAGACCGACTGTTATTAGAACCGCTCCGATAGCATATACAGCGATCGTAAATCCTTCGTCATACCATGCATCCAACTTCTTTTTCTCTTTGGCATATCCATATGTTGCAATAATCGCAATCACAGAAACCGCAATAATAACCGCCCATATGATCGCCCACATCGTAGAAGAGTGAATCTCATACTCGGCAATCTTGGGAATATAGTTCTTGCAACCTTCAGCAATCATGTCAACTACTTCTTTAATCTGATTGTTATCCATATGTCTCCTCTCACCATCTCATCCAAACAATCTTGCCACACTTACTGCACTTATAGCTGAGAGCATTGCCACAGCCGATCTTTTTACTGGCTCGATTGTACTCAGTGTCCATCTCAACAAAATTGTGCTTGCAAAAATACTGCTGCACCCATCTGATTAATTTTTTGATTCTCTTAAACATCCTTTAGGTTGTACTCCCTTATCAATTTCCTGTCGAAGTAAGGATTATGCGCTCCGTAAGGTCTCTGGATAGCACCACCGCAATAAACGCAGTAGCAATACTTCGGGATCTTCCTGGAACAGTTGTAAACATCAATGCTTTTGCCACAATGAGGACAGATTTCCTCTTTGCACCGATTAGCCGGAATGTACTTCTCAAATGTCTTGCCCAGAAGCTTAGAACGGCAAACCTTAATAGCCGGAATAGCCTTAATAGCGAACTCACGCTCCTCGGCGGTAGCACCTTGCTTATTGCATAATCGCAAAACTCTCATTACTTCCGCTTTGGTCGTATAGCGGATAGTCTTAGTGTCAAAACCGTTAATGTGGACTTCCTCATAACTCATCTCAAGTACCTCTTGCCTCAAACATCTCACAACGATCCACACTGCCATTGACCAGACCGCTCATGTATGTCATGATGCCCTCATCTTTGGCGAAAGCAGTGCAGATGAATCCATCCATCTTCTTGTGTTCCACACTATTGAGAGTGTAGTGATAGTTCTCAGCCGGATAGTGATGTTTACAAGCATTGCAATTGTCCGGCACACAGCCTTTATCAGTAATCAGCATCGGTACTCCTTTCAAGCAGTTCGACCATTTTTTCCAACAGCGCAATCTGCTTATCAAGTTTGTCATTGATTTCAATCATCTTGTCCAACTGAAGCCACTGGTACGGTGTCGCACGAACTACATGGCCTTCACTGTCACGAATCAGAATGCCGTTAGTGTGATGAATAAGATTCTCTTCACTCATTCTCTGCCCACCTCTTGTCACTTACATCATGAGCCTCTTTGACGGCATCAAGAGTTTTCTGATAATTTTTGACCGTAACCCTCTCATCGACAACCAGAAAGTTCATGCCGATTGATGTCAAAACGTGAATCGCATCTCTGATGTCAAGAAGAGCCTTAACCTTGTCCTCTTCAACTTTGATCTTCGCTTCTTCCAGTTCTATCATCTTCTTCTGGTAAAATTCTTCCTTCATGTATTTCCCTTTCTTCTGTGAGTCCTAACAGCCAGTCTACTGATACTCCGAATGCCATTGAAATCCTAATCAGCGAATAGGCTCTGGGATCGACATCTCTGACCATGTACGATTGCAATGTTGAGTATGGCAGTCCTGTCCGTTCTTCAATGGTTCGCCATGTTATGCCGGACTCGTCTTTTAACAGAATCATCCTCTCTCGGAAGGCGGTTCTCATTTCTGCACCACGCTTTCAAGTTGGTCTTCGGTAGCAGTCAAATACAAGCCACTCATATCATACTTGATGCGATACCTTGTTCTTTCGCTATCAATGTTTATTGACTTGATTGTGAACACATCAATCTTGAAATCGTATCCACTGTCCTTGACATACACCTTCTCGCCAATGTCAAACTTAGTCCTCATGTTGACTCTCCTTCCATTAAGCTTACGGCCTTGTTGAGATACCAACTAGCCTTCTTGATGTCCTCGTCACCATTCTTGGCATTATGTCTCCAAAGGTACTTGAAAGCATTACAGATGCAGAATTGCTTAGTGGCTTCAACTCCCTGGGTCTCCCTCATAGCATCAATGCACTCGATAGAGTATTTCTCGTAGTGCGGTGGATGCGAAACCATGTCCACAACATCGGCAGTGTATCCGGCATCTTCAAAAGCTTTGATCGCCTCTTCATAGTCAGCATCGGTAAGTTCGTCATTAGACTGACTACAAACCTTCAAATCACAACAAGGGCAACTATCGCAGTCTAACCTCTTGCACAGAACATCAAATTTGTGCATCAATTCTTTGTTTAATTTAGTCGCAACTGGAATCTGTTCCATCTTTCACCTCGGTCTGCCAGTAGCAGCTTGTACAATCCTCGTTAGGGCATCTCTCAGGGCAGTTATCCTTATGAGGACAATCACAGCAACGAAGAGAATACTCATGGTCACCACACTGACAGTCATTGAACATACACAGCTTCATTTGTTCTCCTCTCGATTCAGTTCGTCAGCCATCTCTCTTGCCCACGGCTCACAGTCAAACTGACCTCTGCGCTCACCAGTGATCTTGTTCTCAACAAAGTAAGTAAGAACACCCCTCACATAATCACAAGTAACAGTCCACATATTTATCCCCCTCAGATTCTTAAATCGCCCACGACTCTGTGCTTCTTGGCGTGAATCTCACCAATCATGTCAATGCCAACCTCATCACTGCACTCTTTGAAGATGTCCAAATCCTCAAACAAAGATTCGTTATACAACTCCTGTGTCCATGCGATGATGTCTGCAATCTTATCCTGGTCGAAGCCAAAGTGACGATGCAGAACCAGTGCGAATGCTGCATAGTTGCGAGGAACAATATTGTCCACAGCATCAGCAATCTTAGCTGTGTTGTCCTCAAGATCCTTATACTGTCTGGCATGACTTCTCATAATCTGTCTGCCAGTCTGGTAGTATGTCTTTCTGCTCATTTTCCTACCTCTGCTCCCGAAACACCGTCACATCTGATTGCGAACTCAAGTCCGGCGATACGGCCTTCAAGTCTTGCGATTTCTTTTTCTTTGTACTGAATGTGGCAACTCAACTCTTGAACTTGCATTTTTAAGTCTTTGTTTTCGCTTTCAAGTTCTCTGCACACTTGCTCATAGTTTGGTCTTGAAGTTTCTTCGCTCATTTTTCCACCTCGTCCGTAATCATAAACCAATCGAGATTTCGATAGAACTGAACATCATACTCACTGTTCCAACACGAGATCCCGGCATAGTGTTTGATGCGGATGTCGTTGGTCGGAAGAGTCCAGTTGTTTGCATTGTAGTCACTCGGCATCGGCAAAATGTGTCCTTGGCATAGATAGTTGAACACATCCTGTTCGACCCACGGATATTTGTTAGCATTAAGTTCAGCTATAACCTCATCAACCTTACCTGTTTCTCTCAGCATCTTTAGGTTGTACAAAGCAACACCAGTGTTGGTGTAGAGTGTATCCCACCTAGTTCTGTGAGGTTCGATGCTTGCAGAGAAGTAATATCCATCCAAGTCACGCTCCCACAACTCAGTGATGTCACCCACGATAAGTGTGTCGCAATCCAGAGAAAGTACAGTGTCAATGTCTTCTGGAAGAACCTTTGCCAAAGCTACCCTCATCATTGCAAGGTAGGTAAACTTTGACCTCATATTCACAGAGTCCTTCGGGAAGAACTTCTGATCGCTGACATTTATGGTTTTGACATTTGACGGCAACCAAAATGGGAATTTGTCATCCTCAATCAGCAGATAAATCAAATCAGGCTTTCCGTTCTTCAGCATCGACTTGACTGCCGGAATTATGTCGGGATATAGGTTTCTTGATCCTGTGTAAACCGCTACTCTCATTCTGCCCACCCCCTCTTCTGTAAAGGCTCATAATGCGAACAGCACACAATGTTATCGTTGCCCTTACCATCACCGAAAATGACATCATGAATTTCGGTTGTACACTCTGGATAGTCATGTTTGCAAGACTCGCAAAGATGAACTTTGTTTCCAACTATGCTAAATTCAACTTTTTCAAACGCTAATCTCATTCAGTTCTCCTCTCATACTTTTCGCAACTCTCACTGCGATGAGACAAACAATGTTCCATAAACTCACAGTTTCCGTAGTATTCGGATTCCTGTGTCCAGTGTTTACAGTTCTTGCATCGCTCGTCATCCATTCCAAACGATTCCCTTACTTCCTGTCGGATTTCTGCAAGGTGCTTTTCGATTCGCTGTTCTCTGCCATGCTTGGTGAACCACTTGGCTTTAAACTCATCTCTTGCTTCATTCCATGTACCACCGCCATAATCGCCGGACAGATACCACTCACGATCATGAAACAAATCGGCAAGGTCTTTAACCAGTTCGTCAAGTTCCTTATCGTCAAAATCGCCTACATGGTCTTGCAGCTTATAGCAAAAATAATCAAGACTTCCACCGCTCATTCTGTCTCTCCCATAATCTCTTTCACATAAGGCAGTTCTTTCAGTTTCTTGATGAACTCATCCCACTCAAACATCTTGTGTCCGGCTCTCTGGTCGATGATGTTGAACACATTCTCATAGTTCATGGTGACCGTAGCCTTGATGTTGTAACCCATAGGAAGAAGATCAATCATGGCTCTCCAATACTTGCGCTCATGTGTCTCGTTGAACAGGACTCTCAACCTCTCAAGTTCCTGGAGAACTGTGTAGAAGGTATCAAGTGTTCTGCCACCAACCTCATAAATACCCTCGTGCGAGAAGTCTGACGGATCGAAACTCTTCACATGGATTCTGTGCATCTTAGAACCGCTATTGCGGACAGTGCCAACCTTATAGGTGTCCAACTGTGCCCAGAGCGTGTGGTTTGTTGTGATGTCCATGCCGACATAAATCTGTCTCGCATACTTCCTGTGCGAAGACCCGGCCTTGTAGAGCCTGTGCATCAATCCCAAGTCATTCTCGCCAATGATGTATGGATGATTTGGATCGTAAGCATCATAGTAACTGTCACTCTTGTCATGGCTATTCAGCGCATTACGCATGGCTCTTACAGCGGTTTCAAATCCGGCAACCTCAACCTCTTCAACTCTAATCATTCTTTTCTCCTCTCAAGGCAGTACACCCCGAAGAGCGTACCGCCAAACCATATTCCTAGTAGTAATCCTAAAATAAATCCTATCATAAACTCATGTCGTATATCATACGGATAGTATAATTAACTATAAAAAATGGGTAAAAAAATATAGCCTAGTCATGATCCTTGGTCTCAGGACACTCATCGGTATTTTTGAAGTGCATCCATGATGTCAACGGAAGTTTTTTTGCTATCGCTTCTCTTGCCAACTGCGCTCTGAAGCAGTCCTCTGGACAATCCTCAGTACAATCAATGCAGTGTGCGTAATCGTGATTCATGTTGTCACCCCCTTATAAGGCTCCATCGGCTTGCACCATGCAATCACGTTGCTAAGAGGAGCAGGACTGCCCTCAATCCATACAACCCATCTGCCCTGATACCAACTTGCCCAATCAACAAATCGTCCTGTCTCAGCTTCAAATGTTGCCCAGTAATCATCGTCCTCTGTGGGAGTATCCTGTTCTACTGGTATCCAGTGCGGTTCGGGGTGAACAGTGTCCTGTGCATCAATCAACTGTGTAAGCACCAATGCTCCGCCAGTATGTCCAAAGTTCCTTTCGAGGACTTCCTTTAGTTTGTCCGCATCAATTGCTCTCACTGTTCTCTCCTTTCTGTCTCATATCCGCTCCGCAGTTCGGACAAAAGTTTGTACTTCCTCGTCCTGCATTAACTCCGTCAAAATCAAGGTAGTTTCGGCACTGGTCGCAGTAATAAACCCTGCCCCATCTTGCTGTTTTTATCCAGTGTCCTGTCTTTCGTTCTGGCTGTGCGGATGGCAACTCTCTCAAGGCATCAACCGCATGACCATAACCAAATGCTCTGTCCAGTGCTTCAGAACGGCGCACCGCCTCAATCACCGCCTGTCTGCTTATCAACTCCATAACGCACCTTTTACCTTTCGCTCGATCTCATCGCAAACCTTTGTCAGCAGTACCTCATAAGGTTCGTGTGTGTACTGGTCATCCACTTCTTTGCAGACTTTTCTTTCACGCCCCATCGCCGCGAGGAAGATTCTCTGCTCTTTGTCGGTAAGTGGTTCGATTTTGGTGCCAACCTCTGCCAAGTTCGTGCCAAGTAACTCTTCCATACCGTTGTATCTGTCGTAGTGGTCACTCATCGTCTCTCCTCTCTCCATCTCTGCAATAGTGATAATCGTCAACCACCTCTGCCTTGCCGTTATAGTGGCAGTACCTATCGCCATAAATCGCATCGTATTCGGAATACTGACACTCGTAACAATGAACTATCTTCATCTCTGCAACCGCCTGACGGATGACTTTGGTGAATCTGTGGCAGCAATGTTGCTTTTGGTCATATTCCTTGCAGTCGGTACACCATTCAAAGGACTCTTCTGCTTGAATCTGCTTCTCGATAGCTTTTACCGCTATGTCAAGCGCCTCTCTCTGAATCCTAGTGCCACCATTTATACCGCTTAAATAAAGCCAATCTTGCAGATTCCTAATCACCGTTATGGCTTCTTTAGGTGTCAGTTCCATCCTCAACCTTCCTTTCCGGCAGTGCCAGGATTACAGAGATGGGAGAATACAAATAGTTGACAACAAATCCCTCACAATTAGCGTTATCATAGTCAACATCCCATTTGATAGGGCAATGTTCGCAGTCATCGGCATATTCGCAAAGGAAACAACTGCAAGTAATATACTCGCCAGGAAAGTGCTTCATACACCATTTGCGCTTGAAGCTCAATCTTTCGGCAGCACTCGGCTCATCGCCAAGTTCCTTCTGCATATCGCCCCACATCTGGCGGTGATACTTCAAAGCCTCTTCTCTTGTAAGCTTCATCTCTTCCTCACTTTCCTGTCACAAACCTCTCAAGAAACGCCTTGACCTTACTGAGATCAACCCTAGCACTAGCAACACACTGGTTGATGCCACTAAGCCTCTGGTCAATGCTTGCAGTAGCCTTACGGTTAAAGCCAATCTCTTTCTTAATGTCCGGTAGATGAGAAGTATTGTTGTTGACTTCCTTAGTCTGACCAAGGATCTTGTCCAGAAGCGCAACAGCCTCGGCATTTTTCGTAGGAATCGGATTAGCCAAAGCACTTCTGATGTCACCCAGAATCTTGTTGGTCGTATCAATCTTTGCGCTCAAATTATCAACAGCAAGCCTGAGATCACTATCATCGTGATAAGGGTTAGCCGGAGTTATAACAGGACTCGGAGCAACATTAGTCACAGGAGTAAAAGCCTTGGGCGGTTCGTCAACCTTGTAGGTATCAGCGTTGAGCATGAACCCTACGCACAGTTTGGTGTAGTTGTTAGTCTTCATAGCACCGATGTCAGCACTAGAGTCATAACCCTCACGCTTGCAGTGATTCTTGTACAGCCTCTTGGCGGTATCCCAGACTGTTGATGTCAGTCCGCATCCTCTGAGGATCGCTTCGTAGTTCATTCCTACAGCCTCGGCTCTCTGCCTTGTTACGCCCTCAATTTCCAATTTGAAATAAGTTACATCAGCCATTTTGTTTCTCCTTTCAGTTATTTATGCGCCAGTGCTACCAAAGCCATTCTCGCCACGGTCTCCGGCTTTAATTTCATCAACAATCTCAACCTCATCTGTGATGCAAGGCATGACTACAAGCTGAGTTACCTTGTCACCTTTGCCCAAAAAGACGATTTCATCAGAATGGTTGAAAACCTTACACCCGATTGTTCCGGCGTACCCATTGTCAATAGTTCCAGTAGTCTTGATTCCTCTCTTGGACATAAGACCCGATTTACTGGTCAAAAGGCCAACATAGCCATCTGGAATCTCAACTCTAACCTTGAGGTCAACAAACACGGACGAATGAGGATAAACCACAATGTCCTCAGGAGTCCTTAAATCAACTCCGGCATCAGTTTTATGTTCTCTCACAGGGGCAAAACCGCCCTCATCTACTGCAAATTTCAAAACATTACTCCTTCCTCTCGATGATCGTAACTGTTCCCTCAAACACTCCCCATTCGGAGTCTTGTGCAAAGGTATGAATCTCAGCCTCTTCGTCTTCTTTCATAGGTCTTGTCAGATACCAGAGCGAATCATCTTTCCATGTGATTTCCTCAAGCTTCTGATTAGCCGGAAGTTCGACTTCCATCGAACCGCCAAAATTCTTTGTTGTGGCATGGCATCCTGTCAGATACATAACCGCAAGTGCCATTGCGATGATTCTCTTAAACATAATTCCACCAATCCTTTTTAATGTGATGTAACCGCTGATACTGTCTGTCCAACTCCCAGACGATCAATGCTGAGTAGCGTTTGGCGTATTCCTTGACCGATGAATCCCATTTATCATAGCCAATGTCACTAGCCATCTTGATAATGCGATTCCAGTCACCGTCAGTCATCTCTTCCGCAAAAACCTTCTTCGCAGAATCCTGGAAGACCTTAAACACCTTATTGCCAACATCTTTAGCATCAGATAAGTAGGTATCAGCATCTCTAATCCTCGGAAGTTCCTCTTCACAAATCTTGGTGTAATCATTGACATAATCCTCAACATTAGAGCCTTTATACTTGTCTCTCAACTGCTCAAATGCCAATTTTGGATTCTGACCAGTGGTTGCACTCGTTTTAAATACCGCCCAGGCTTCTCCTGTGGCTCGTAGAGCGGTTTTTATGTATTTCTCCATACATTTACCCTAGTCGAACGGAAGTCCGCTTAAATCGTCTTCTACGGCTTTGAAATCGGCAAGCGTGGGTAGCTGCTCTTCCGGGGCATCACTGCACCAACCATAGATGATGTTCTCGCTCTTCTCGTTCTTGAGTCGTTTAGTCTCAGTTTCGTAGTACAGCGGAATGAAAACATCTTGATTGCCACCATCACGATCCTTGACTATCTCGACAACATTAGTGCCATCGTAAATCGGATTGTCCTCTTTCCAACCGAACATATCCTTGGTAAATCTCTTAAAATCGTTGTTATTGCGATGAACAATGAAAGCATCGTCAACAGCATTGCCCAAATCTCCGCTGCCAGATATGTCATCGAATCTAAGGAATCCCATCGACTTTCTTGGATGTGCCACAAAAGCTATGTGAACACCTCTGTCTTTTGCCAGAGAGCAAAGCCTCAACACGAATTGCGTCTGAGCATCCCATTTGTTTTCCGACAGTCCGCTGATGTTAAATGCCATCAAATTGTCCAGAATCAGAAGATCCAGTTTATGTTCATCAATCGCCTTCTCAAACTCAGCAATAATCTCGCAGAAGTCGTTGCCGTAGTCGTTGTTGTACAGCCACAAGTGATTGCCCATCCATGATGCGATTTTCAACTGTGTGGCATCGTCAACATAGTAATAGCCGTCATACCTTGTAGGCTTGACATAACTCTTTCCGGCAGCTTGCAGATTCATCCACTTGCTGAAATTCTTAGGAGTCAACTCACCAGAGTAAAAGCCAACATTGTTGCCGTCCTGTCTGGCATTAAGTCCTATCTCTGACAGCAGTGTTGATTTTGCACTTCCTCGGAGTCCGCTCCACACGGACACATGACCTTTTTTGAGTCCTCTCATCTTCTGGTCGATGACCTCAATGCCTGTCCTGACGAATGTTTCCTCTGGTTTCTCCATGTCGTGAATCATCTGCATGGTAAGGAACATCGGAGTACCGTCTGTAGGCTTCTCAGCGACCCTCTGAGGCGGTTTCATGTGCCGATTGTAAGAATGATACATCCTCTCACTTCGGACGGCTTCTCGCCTCTCGTAGGCGTTTGGCTCGTAGAACTTGCGGAAGTCAGACCAGTGATAAGAACTGCAACTGTCATGGAGACA
>Ga0326511_10004586_pt1 | contig 10964 bp, 20 predicted proteins | sample 0_2496_0518_D_FD_203701 | JGI IMG/M metagenome (GOLD analysis project Ga0326511, IMG submission 203701) | Bovine rumen microbial communities from UC Davis, California, United States - 0_2496_0518 | ecosystem: Host-associated > Mammals > Digestive system > Stomach > Rumen | place: USA... | reverse complement strand
GTGGTAAAGCCGCTCAGCCCTTAAAAATCAGACCCCCGGGGGGGTACTCCCGTCACCCCTCGACTGCCTTGAAAAGTTCCTCGGCAGAGATCTCTCCGCGTTCGGCTTGTTCGTGATGATACGCACATAGTGAAATCAGGTTGTCGTCGTCAAGCCTTGCATCGAAGTCATCTGTCAGTGGCGTGATGTGATGCACACTGTCAGCAGGGACAAGATCGGCAGGCTCTCCGCAAAGACCAAGACGGCAGACCACACAAAGTCCTTTATCTCTTTCGAGTATTTCTTTACGCTTAGCCTTCCAGAGTTTACCACCTCTGAACTTCTCGATATCTTTATCTCTGTTGCCTTTCGGCTTGGGTTTCATCGGGCAGTCATAGTTGTAATCGTGGATACGTCCACAATACGAACAGGACCGTTTCATTCGCCGCTGTAAGTGCCGATCACGCCAAGGATCTCAACACCAGCTTTTATGTTACCAGCGACAATATTAGCATCGATCGCGGCAGTGACAGCACTTACGGTTACAGTACCGAGACCGTCATAACCTGTGTCTGCTGTGATAGTCTGTTCTGAGGTAGCAGGTGTTGCAGTCTTGTCCTGGAGTACAGGTTGTGCAGGTGTTCCGCCGCTGCACACATCTGCAATGACAGCAATAGCCTCTGCGATAGTACTTGCCTCGTCGCCGTTGTACAGCGCTGATATAGCATTGAGCACATCGCATACCGTCTGCATATTGGATATATCCTCGCTGCCGCCGAGTGCTGTATATAACAGCTTTAATGCTTCTACTTTTGTCATGATTATTCCTCCGTTCTCACGATCGTTTTGGTATGCAAAAGCGCCCCGACATCAGCCGAAGCGCTTTCAAGGAGAGTTTTTTCAATGCCTACTCGTCAAGACTTCGGCGGCTTTGGCAAATGACGAAAACCTCACCGCCGAAATCTTTTTGAAGGAGGTCGATAAAAGGGGAAGTGCGGGATTTGTGCCCGCTCACCGCGTATCAGTGCGGCTTACCTACGTGGCTTCCCGTATGGGGCGCCGTGCCCCATTGCCATTTGCTCTGTAGCAGATGACCGTTTCAGCCTTATCGGCTAGTATAATAATAACATACTTCGTTACTGCAATTCAATGCATTTAACTGCAATCTTTTGCAGAGCCCGCCCGTGGAACTCGTATACACTTCTGAGTGCATAGTGCATGGTATCGGCAATATCTTCCCAGCTCTGTCCGTGCAGATACCTCAGCTCCAGCACCTCTTCCAGCGTATCATCGTCTATGCTCCTGATAGTCCGCTCTATTTCCATATACTTTGTTGTGTACAGCTCGGTCAGCTCCCGAACGCGCTGTTCTTCCTCCATGATACGGCTGACTGCCGAACATATCTTATCACCGTTTCCACCGCCGCCTGCGCTGTCAAATGCGGGCGAACGATACTCAGCAGCAGACATCAGCTTTTCAAGGTTTCTCCGCTCGCGTGTAAGACGGTTCTCCAGCTTCTCAGCCTGACGGAGGTATTTTTTTACTTCATCGGTCGTCATGTAGTCGCCTCCTCGTTTAGCCATTTCTGTATGCATTCCGCACAGACCTCTGTGCAGTCCTGCCACTCCTCTACCTCAGGACCATACTTGCCCGCTATGATCGCCAACGGGCAGCCTCTCTTGGCTATCGTCATCATCAGGTCGTAGATGTTTGTTTTCAGGATCTTCTCACGGTTGGTCACCTCATCACCCCCATCTTATAGCCGCAGTTCGGGCAGAACGGCGTTATGGCGTTCTTCTTGCCGCAGTGAGAGCAAAAATATTCATCGCCCCGCCGCACCCATGAACCGCCGTTTCTCTCCATATCCGACAGCCTGTACAGCTCAACATAGTCGCCCTGAGTTTCTTCCCACTCACCGTCAAGACACTTTAGCACCAGCGCATAAATGTCCTCTTCCCACTCGCGAGCCGCCTCGACTATCTCATCAAGAGTAAACTTTCCCCGCACTTTTCTGATGCAAAGTTTCCAGCGCACCTGCGCATCATCATAATCGGAATATGTTTCAATGCCTTTTTTCATTCTCTCACCGCCTTCTTGATTTTATCATACAGTTCATCAGCCGCCTTAGTCTGCACGTAGTTTACGAATATCGCCGCACGCAGTATCGGCAGGACTTCCCGCAGAAGCCCGCGCAGTTCGTCAGCCTTATGTGCCTGTTCTGATGTTTTCTTTTCACTCATTTGTGTTCCTCCCTGAGATCTGCCTTAACATCGAAATACTTATACACCCACGGATTAAACTTTTTTCCTCTCTCCGCTTTCTTGTACTCCTGCTTGTGCTTCTTCTGCTGACGGCGAGGGCGGTTCTTACTTTTCATCGCTGTTCCTCCCACTTGCAGACTATGATCTCTTCCATGCTAATTTCCATCAGCATAGCCAGCGGAAGAACGACATTTATCGTCGCCTGATGCCTGCCGATGTACTGCGCATAGAACGTTGAATATTTCAGACCCGCCGCTTCCGCAAGAGCGTTCAGCCCCAGAGCGGGGCGCAGGCTTTTGCGGTAATGATCCAGCTTGTCCCTGTCAAGATATGCTTTCATCGCTCAGAGTCACCACCAGCCCGCACTTGTCCTCTTCGGTATAGCGCTTTTCCCACTTTGCCGCAACTATCTGACTGTCATCGCCGTAGGCAGTGCCGTTCAGCGCATCTGCCACAGCCTTTTCTATGTTGTCACCGTCGGGTTTCTTTGCGGGCAGAACATCTCCCGCCAACATCTGAGCCCTCAGCAGTTTCGGGGTCTTTTTCGGTATGGGGAACAGCACCAGTATGCTGATGCTGACATCTCCCGCGAACTTCTTCCCGCCCTGCATGATGTACATGCGCCTTATGAGCGCTTCGTATTCAGCCGTAGCCTTTGGCGTGTAGGCATGTCCCCGCGAGAAACGAGGTCTGCCCTTGCCTTTGGGCTTGCCCGGCACTGTGAATGTGAATGTCACTTGATCTCCTCCTCTCTGCTCCCCAGCTTTATTTTGCTGAGGTCAAGATTATTGGCGTAGTCCTCGAACCTGTCAAGGTCGAAGGAAGGCTCTGCCGCTGATGAGGGCTTGCGGTACTTCGCATTGTCCTCAGCTATCCACTTCTTTATCGTTGAGAACGGATCTCTGCACCGCTTGCCGTTGGTTTTCTGCCATTCATACAGCTTCGAGATGTATGTTTCGACCGACCCGACAGACGACAGACTTTGCAGTTCGCACAGCTGTTTATCAGTGAGAAAAACGCCCCTGTCGACAGACAGATTATTTTCTTTTTCTTTTAATTCTATTCTATTATATTCTATTGCATCTGTTTTGCAGACATTTGTTTGCATTTTTGGCTTTTTGCAGACATTTTTCAATTTTTGCAAACATTTGTCTGCATTTTCCCTTTTTTGCAAACATTCTATCAGGCTGTATTTTTCTTCGATCTGATACGACCTTGACTTCACATCATGCCAGTTGCGCTGAATGTAGTCTGCGGTAAGAATGCCGTACTCCTTAAACAGCCTTTCATCGAAAAGACCCTCAGCTATCATTCGGTTGACGATCTCAAAGACAAACCCTTTACCCGCGCCTATCTCTATCGCGAACAAAGTGCCCACCCTGTCATTCCAGTTGATATAATAGCCTTCGCTGCTACCGAATATCTTTTGCCATAGTTTAATGACAACAGCGAAACCCTTTAAGCCGAATTCATTTTCGATTATTTTCAGACTGTCACACTGGTCGTCTGTGAAACATTCCGTGTAATGTCCGCATGTAGGGAGCAGAAAGCTCTTCATACTCTTTGCCATGCTATTCTCCTATCTTAAATGGGGGCGAAGCCCCCATTCTGCAACGCGCCGAACTTTCGACCATGCCAACAATTATGAATTATCAAAACGGTACTCCGTCATCTGAAAGCACATCTTCAAAGCCCGACATATCGAAGTCGGCGGGGACGGTGCTGTTCTTTGCATTGGACGGCTGTTCTGTGCCTGCTATGAAGCCGCCCGAACTTTGCCCTGTGGTGAACGCAGAGCCGTTCTGTGAGCCGCCGCAATTGTTGCCCGACAAGTTACCCGACCCGCTGTTAAAACCGTTCTGCGGGGCGCTCTGTACGTCCTGTGCGTTCTTCTCACCTGTGAACGATGCGCTGTCCACATAGACTTCTGTGACATAGTGCTTTGTGCCGTTCTTGTCCTCATAGGTGCGGCTTCTCAGCTGACCTTCCAGTGCTATCAGCCTGCCCTTACCGAAGTACCTGCCGATGAACTCGGCTGTGTTCCGCCACGCCACACAAGTGATAAAGTCAGCCTCATACTCGCCTGCTGCGTTCTTGAAATTTCTATCCACAGCCACTGTGAAGGTCAGCGCAGAGGTCCCGTTCGGGGTCTGCCTGATCTCTAAATTGTGGGTGATACGTCCCATCAGAATGACTCTATTAAGCATTTTCTTACTCCTTTTTTAATTATAAACATATTATGTGAAGCCGCCTTGTGCAGAACACACATAAACTTCCGCGCCTGTTTTCTTCTGTACCTCACGCCTGAACATCTCCGCATCTGAATTGTCATCAGACAGGTGCAGCAGATATATCTTCCCGACCTGCGGGTAGCTGTCCAGAAGTTCTAGAAAATGTTCAAGGCTCATGTGGCTCTCGAACAGCCTGTCACGCCGCGACTGCATGGTGTCAACGCTGTAATTGCATTCCCCCATGATGATGTCAACGCGGGGAAAAACATACTTGACATAGTAGGTGTCCGTGAAGAACAGCACCCGTTCGCCCGTGACACTGCTTGTTATCACAAAGCCCAGCGGTTCGGCGGCATCGTGCTGAACCTCGAAAGGAAATATCGTCAGCGTACCGATGCGGAACTCTCTGCCGTGTCCGACCGTTCTGCATCTGCTCCCCGAAAGTCCCAGCGCTGCAAAAGTGCCTGCGCTCGCATAAATATCCAGCCCCAGACGTATCAGGTCTTTCGCGGCTCTGGCGTGGTCGCCGTGCTCGTGGCTGACTAGCACCCCGCCGTAAGCAGTGAGCCTGTACCCTGTCCGCGCCAGAATTGTCTTTGCGGGTATGCCGCACTCGATGAGCAAGTCCGTTTCCCCATCGTTCAGGCGGTAGCAGTTACCGCCTGAACCTGAGGCAAAGCATTCCACCCTCATCAGAAATCAGGCTGAGGCATCTCAGCGGCAATCGGCTCGGTCGGGTCTATGACCTCACCTGTGTCTATGTCGATGACGGTGCTGTTGGCGTTGGCAGTGACCTTTTCTTCGGCGCGTTTCTGCGGAGTGACCTCAGAGCCGTCTTTTGCCATTATGTCAGCCATCTCCACCGTCATTATGCCGTAGGTCGAGATCAGCCTGCGCAGGCAGGTCTTGAGCGCCATCTTGTCAAACTCTGACTTCCACGGGCTGTAACCGCTCTTTGCCGACGGCGAATACTTGTCCCGCCACGCTTCCACATCTTCCTTTGACATGTACAGTATCTTCTCAAAGCCGTTATTCAGTCTGAAATAGGCGAAATACCCGATGACCGTATCGCTGATGCGCTCGCCGCTCAGGTCTATCATGCCCGAAAGCATGTCATGCCCCGCCAGCTGACCCTCATAGACCACATCGGCGTTTATCGTGCGGTACTGACCTGTACGCTGTGCCAGCTGTATCAGTCCCTTGTAGCCGATGGTCAGCGTGGGGACGTTCTTGTACGGCACTACATACGCAAATCCCAGCGTTTTGGAGATTGGCAGGTTGAGAGTTGCCGCCTTGATGCACTCCAGAGCCACCGCCTGCGGGTCACATTTCTGCAAAAATGCGTCCCCCGAATACAGGTCGAGCATACTTGTCGCGAACTGTGTCCAGTTGCTTTTCAGCGTGTTTTTAAGCCTTGCTTTCATGTCGTTTGAGTTGAGAACAGCTTTGAACTGCTCAACAGGTGCTAACTGATTTCCCATTGTTTATTCCTCCGTTTTGATTTTTAAAACTTTATCCTGCTCCGACACCACCAGCCTGATGACCTGCAAGCCGCTGCTGTCAAGCCTTGTGATGCTCTCCGCGTTGTCCACAAAGACGGGTGCTGTCATGCCGAAGTGCTTTGCAAAACCCCTTATTATCTCCAGACCCGCATTGATGCGTGCGGCGTTATTGGCAGTGGAGTAGGGTATATAGCCGTTTGCTGTCTTTGCAAGCACCTCGCAGTCCGCCTTGATGCCCTCGTTTATCTGCACCTTGAAAAGGCGGAAGCGCACGTTCTCAAAGTGCGAGTTTATCTTCTCGGTAAGCATTTCCGCCTTGCGCCTGCCGAACAGTTCTGCCAGATCAAGCCCCTGCTGTGCCCGCGCGTATGCTTCTGCCGCCAGCTTCTGCTGTTTTTCCAGCTCGGTTATCCTCTCGCGCGAACGGCAGCCCGCTTCATATTCGGCAATACGCCTGTTCAGTTCTGCCGCCTGCTCTTCTGCCGCCGCGATCTCAGCCTGCTTGTCGGCTTTTTTGCCGAACTTGCACTGCTGTATAGCATCTATCTGCGCCTGCTTGTCGGCTATCTCTTTGGTGATGTCTGTGTATGCGGGAGTCATCTCGAACGGCGGCGGGGAAGTCAGCTTTTGACGCGCGGCTGACAGTTCTGCCGCCGCCTTTTTAGCCGCCGCTTCTGCCGCGACTGCCTTGCTGTTCAGCGTTTCGGCTTCCGCTTCTGCCGCCGAGAGCATCTCCTTTGAGCATTCGTGCTTTCCGCGCTCGTTGAGCGCCGCCAGCTGTTCCGACTTGTGCAGATTGTACTCCGCTTTTGCCGCTTCCACCCTATCTTCGGGGATAGCCTGTCCACAGGTGGGGCAGATGGTGTCGCCCTGCCACTGACCCGCGCTGACTTCCTTAAACTGCCTGATAAGTTCGTTTCTTTCCGATCTCAGGCGCTCGACCGAACGCATTTTTTCGCGGTACTGCTCGCGCAGGTCGTTCAGTGCCGCGTTGCGCTCGGTAAAATCCCTGCTCAGCTGACCTATCTGCTCGGAGATGCCCGCGCTTTCCTCGTTGTAACGGCGGATATGCTCCGCACGCTTGTCCTCCAGCTTTGCCATCAGCGCCGAAATGTCAGCCCTCAGCGACTGAACCATCTCGCTGTCAGAGGTGTTCAGTTCCATCTGCAAAGCGGTCTTTTTCGCATTCAGCTGCCCGACCTCAGCCCGAAGTTCAGCCGCTTTTTCCTCCGTCACATCAGTCAGGCAGCGCGACTGCTCGTCGATGCGTTCGGGTATGGCTTTAAGTTCGTCGTTTGCCGCCTTAGCCGCCGCCTTCGATACCTGCACGAACTCGTCCATATCATACCAGTTTGCGGTCGCCCCCGGCTTTAGCATCAGGTGTCTGAGCGGTTCGAGGTCTGCATTTGCCGAGATCACATCGAAATCGTGTATGTCTTTTTCCAGCGACATCAGAAGTTCGCGACGCTTTTTGACATCAAGCACTTCAGGAAAGTACTGCGGCATCGTCAGAAGCATCAGTTTTGCAACGCCGCCCAGACTGTCCAGGAAGTCCATATACTCCTTTTCTTTCTTCGGCACACCGTCCACAAAATAGCTGACGGTATGTCCCGAAAAAACAGCTTCGGCGCTGCCGCGCTTTTTCTTCCAATTCTCGGTGAACACCTTGCGCAAAGTGACTTCTGTGCCGTCATCAAGCGTGTAAACGCCCTCGACTTCGGTCGAAAGGTCGTGCATCTCAGCACCCTCGACATCGCGCGGCTTCGGCAGAAATCCCGCCGTAAAAGCGCTGTCCCTGTCAAACAGGAGCCAAGCCTGCGCATCGGCAAGGGTAGTCTTGCCGGTGCCGTTATCTCCATATACGCTCGTTGACCTGCCGTCAGCGTTAAGTTCAAAATTCTTCATGCCCTCAAAGTTCGTGAGGGTCAGGGTTTTCAGAGTCATTTTTAGTCCTCCTCATTATCAATATCTTCAAAACTAAGCTGTGCATTTTCCATATCAAACACTTCATCGCGCCAGCCAACGCCGATGTAGTCAAGCACTCGTCCCCAGCCGTAAAGTGTACCGTCAGGGTCTTTACAACAACGGTTCATCCAGAAATCCCACTCTTTGGGGTTGCGCTCCCGGAGTCTGTCAAAGCGGTGGGGGCGCTTTTCCATGTGTATCCCGAAGCCGCACATCGAACAGCCTGTCCGCTGTGCCTTAGTGGTTCTCAGTTTGCCGCTGAAATCTCGCTTTATCTCACCGTATGCGGCGGGTATGATGCTTTCGGGCATTATTTCACCCGGTCTTAGCTTCGATGTCTTTGCAAATCTGTCGATATGCTCACGGTAGTAGCAGTCCATCTCTTGTGCGAGGGTAAGTATATCCTGACGCATGAATATAGCAAACGGAGCGCTTCTGGTAGTGCTTTTGCCGAAATAGTTACAGCCGTTTATCATCAGACTTTTCTGTCGCCTGCCGCCCTCGCTTGCCATAAGTCCCAGAAAAGGCACGCTGTTATTTGTCCGTGCCCAGTCGTCCGCAGGCTTTTCTTTGAGCCAGTAACAGCACTGTGATGAGACCTTTACACCGCTCGGCGGAATGCAGTAGTCAACGCCCTCTTCTTCGTTGGCATAGCCACCGAAAAGGTTCAGCCAGCGGTCAGCCAGTTTCATTCGCGTTCCCTTGCGAAACCCGCCGTATTCTCCTGTTTCGCCTGTGATTATCGCATGACGGACTGTCTTGTTCTTTTCGGTAGGATTAGCAAGCAGTTCTATCTTCGCGGCTACCTCTTTTGAGATAACAGGAAAACCGAATTCCTGCAAAATGTCCACCTTGTTTTTGTAAGGTTTGAGCCTTTCGACCCCCAGCGCTCTATGAACGGTCTGAACCGAACTGTCCTCCAGTGACGACACTGAAACTCCGGGAATATCTGATGAAGTATACCCCATAGAACGTATCAGCATCAGCAGTGTGATGCTGTCAAGTCCGCCGACCGACACATGGCAGTTCAGCCCGCGCACAGCACATTCGCGTATAAACTCTTTGATACGCACTTCTGCATATCTGCGTTTGAACTCATAAGGCTGTTTTTGTTTGACCTGAAACGCGGCTATCTTTTCGGTGTAGTCTTTAGTGCGTTCTTCGTAAGAGATCATTCAGCTTCCCCCCTAAAACGCCAGCCCGAACTGCACCGAGTAAGCCGTGTCGCCATACCTGAACATGATACTTGCTGTGTCGCTGTCGGCTCTCAGGGACATTATCTCAGCGTCAGTGCCGTAGGCGTCGCTCAATGCGCATTCCAGAATGCCCAGCACGTTAACGCCTTTAAGGGCTTGACTTTCTGCCGATTTTGTGCTATCCTTAACGTGTACAGTTTTTTCCCTTGAGTCTGCCGCAGTTGCCGCTGTGGCGGGCTCTTTTTCTTTTGCAGCCGCGATGATACGATGTGCCGACGTAGGTGATATGCCGAACTTCTTAGCACACGCCTTCTCGGTATGTCCGCTCTGGTACCATTCGACCACTGCCCTCTTAGCCGCTTCACTGATAGTCCTCCGTTTGTCGTTACGCTCCTTGACCAGGTCTTCAACTTCCTGACGGTCAAGCTTCGTGTCCAGCACGATCTCGTCTATGCTCATGCCGCTGGCGTTCATGGCGGCTACCTGAAATTTCTGTTCGTTTGTCATTGTTCTACCTCCTAAAATTTTCTCAGAACGTCCCGCGCCAGCATTACGGGGCTGTCTGCGGTGACATCTACTTTACATATGCTATACTCGTTGTTAAACGTTACGTCCACCCATTCACGCCCCGCCGTGTCCACATAGTACTCAGCACAGTAATGCTGATTACCGGTCGCTTCGCGCAGAAGCTGTGTCAGAATGGTGCGCACAAGGTCGTATTTGCGCTTTTGCTCGTTGGTGAGCAGTCTGCCGCTTACCATTATTTTATCACCTGTCCTTTCTTGTCCTCAACGACTATCGGGAACTCTGCCCGAATGTCGATACCGTACTTGTTCTTTAACATTTCCTCGCAGTCAAGCGAGTTGAAACGGTGGTGCATCGGCGAGGGGCTGTTCATCAGATGGTCTGTTTCGTGCAGGTCGTCCACCAGTTTTCTGAGCCGCTTTTCGCCCCAACCGTAGTTTAACTGCATTGTCCACAGGAAGAACGCAAGCGCCTGCGGCATCAGGTCTTCTGCCGCCTGACGGTATACCACCGCTCTCTGCCGTTCCAGTTCCTTAGCGACTTCCCGCTCTATCGCCTTGCGGGTGTTAATGGAAAGTGCCGCTTTCATCGTCCTCACCTCTTTCAATGTCCGTATCGTCCATAGCCGCGCCTATCACTATAAGCGTAGTCAGCACCCCGAAGAGCGTTACAAGCGCGACTGCTATCACTTCTGCCATTTTCTTGCCTCCTGTTCGCGGCGGGCGCAGTCCTCTTCCTTGATATAGTTTTCAAATGCCTTTATCATATCATTCTTGTATTCCTGTGAGCTTCTCCCTCCTGCTCTCTTGTCTCTGCGATCTTCCCAGCAAGTACCGCGTATCGGGCAATTATAGCAATTTTCGTAATGCTCTTTGCAAAACTTTACTGTATCTTCCCATTTTGCCATCACCAATTCACCGCCTTGTCTATCGCCCGTTCCTGTTCTTCTTGTGATTGGCGAAGATAAATCTGTGTAACATTCACGCTACCGTGTCCTAGCAAATCTGCAAGCAGAGCAATATTATTGTTTCGCTTTAGAAACTCTATTGCAAAAAAATGCCGAAATGCGTGAGGGTGAGCATTTTCCGCAGGAATATCATACTGCTTTGCAAAACGCTGGAGAGCTTCCGCTATTCCTCTTGATGTGATCGGTTTCCCTTTGCGGCTTACCATTACTCTATCATTGTCACTGAAGTTTTCCAGATAATCTTTCATTTCGTCTTTGAGCGATTTTGGAAAGTATATTGTCCTGATATGGGCTTTCGTAGGCATTGTAACTTTACCGTTTTCTATATCCTTTTTAGT
>Ga0326511_10004585_pt1 | contig 10966 bp, 8 predicted proteins | sample 0_2496_0518_D_FD_203701 | JGI IMG/M metagenome (GOLD analysis project Ga0326511, IMG submission 203701) | Bovine rumen microbial communities from UC Davis, California, United States - 0_2496_0518 | ecosystem: Host-associated > Mammals > Digestive system > Stomach > Rumen | place: USA: California... | reverse complement strand
GGGGAGGGAGGGACGGGAGCTAGATTTCGTCGTCGTCTTGGGGGACGAGGGTGTTGTAGAGACTATAGAGGTCGTCAATAATCTTCTTTTGGGTGAATTTCTCGCGCTGGAGGCGGCCTTTGGCTACGAGTTCGTCACGCAGTTTGGGGCTTTCGATGATGCGGCGGAGCTGCTGGGCAATCTCGTCGGGCTTGTCGGGGGAGGCATAGAGGGCGGCTTCGCCACCGGCTTCGGGCATGGAAGAGAGGTTGGAGGTGACGACGGGGGTGTCGGTGCAGAGGGATTCAAGGATGGGGATGCCGAAACCTTCGAAGAAGGACATATAGACGGAGGCGATGGCACAGGAGTAGAGGGCGGGGAAGTGGTCGAAGTCGGCATTGCGGATGAAGTGGACGCGGTCGGTGAGTTTGCGGCTGCGGGCTTCGGCAGTGAGTTCGGCGGCGTAGCGGCCGCGGTGGCGTCCGAGGATGACGAGGTGGACGTCGGCCGGGAGGGAGGCAAGAGCCTTGACAACGGCGAGCTGGTTTTTGCGCTCTTCGACGGTGCCGACGCAGATGATATATTTCTCGGGCAGTTTGTATTTTTTGCGCACGGTGGCCTTGTCTTGTTCGGTGACGGGCTGCCAGAAGATGGGGTCGCAGGATTGGTAGATGACGTGGATTTTGGATTCGGGGACGTGGATGTAGTTGATGAGGTCCTGCTTGGTGGACTGGCTGATGGCGACGACGGCGTCGGCAATGTTGCAGGAGTGGCGCTGCTTGATGCGGTGGGCGATGCGGTCGAAGGGTTTGAAGTACTGTGGGTGATGCCATGCGAGGAGGTCGTGCATGGTGACGACACGCTTGATGGAGTGGGGTATGCCGTGGGGCAGTTCGTGGCTGAGGCCGTGGAAGATGTCGACTTTGTCGCTCTTGAGATGGAGGGCTAGACCGTATCCGCGCCAGAGGTCGGGGAAATGGCGGTCGAGGCCTGAGGGCTGGCGGGTGGAGATGTTGGCGTAGCTGGTGAAATAATCGCTGTACTCGCCGCTCATGTCGGGCGAGTAGAGGATGGAACGGACTTCCTGGTGCTGGTGGGCAAGGCCGCAGATGAGCATGCGGCTGTAGTTGCCAAGCCCGGTGTTATTTTTGAATGCTCGTTTAGCTTCGAATCCGACAATCATGAGTCTTGTTGTTTAAGAATTGATTTGCAAAAGTACGAAAAAAAATCGTATCTTTGCATTTTGAAAATATTTTTTATTTTTTAATAGTTGGCTAATAGTGCAATGGATAGGATTTCAGCGGTTATAATTACGCATAACGAGGCCCGCAATATTGGCCGCTGCATTGCCTCTCTGAAGGGAATTGCGGACGAGGTGGTGGTGGTTGACTCGGGTTCGACCGACGAGACGGAGCGCATCTGCCGCGAGGCAGGGGCCGTTTTTTTCCACCACGACTGGGCGGGCTACTCGGCGCAGAAGAATTACGCCGAGACCCTGGCCACGGGTGATTGGATTCTCTCGCTCGATGCCGACGAGGCCCTCTCGGACGAGTTGCGGGAGAGTCTGCTGGAGCTGAAAGGCGCCATGCCCCAGGAGCGGACGGTTTACAGTTTCAGCCGCTTGACGAATTTCAGCGGCCGGTGGATAAGGCACTGCGGATGGTACCCAGACGAGAAGATACGGCTGTGGCCGAAAGGGACATGCCGCTGGGAGGGGCTGGTGCACGAGGAGTTGCAGATGGGGAGCGAGATGAGGAGGCGGAGGTTGAGCGGGGATTTGCTGCACTACAGCTACTACAGCGTGGAGGAGTTGGCGGAGAGGCAGGTGAAGTATGCCTCGCTGGCGGCCCAGAAGGCTCACGAGGGAGGCAAGCGATGCCCCTGCGGGGCTCTATGGCTGAAACCGGCGTGGACTTTTGTGAGGAACTACTTTTTTAGAGGCGGGTTCCTGGACGGGAGAGCGGGATTTGTGGTGTGCAGGATGACGGCGTTTTACACGCTGGTGAAGTATGCAAGGCTGAAGGAGCTGGGCAGGGAGATGTGAGGAATTGGAGGAAAATGAAAAATCGGAGGAATCAGATTATTCTGAATAATCTGAATAATCGGAATAATCTGAATAATCAGAATAATCGGAAATTTTTTGATGAATAATACTTTATTTTATGCCTGAGATTAAAGATAGTAATAGGGATTTATTTGCGCGCTATTCGTTGGAGGAGAAGCGGCGGCTGTATGAGGCGGCGGCGGAGCTGTTCAGCGAGAATAAGCGACTGCTGTTTGACCGGCTGGTGAAGAACCGCACGAGGCATATTTGCGTGGTGCTGGAGGACATTTTTCAGTCGCACAATGCCAGCGCGGTGCTGCGCAGCTGCGACTGCTTTGGTGTGCAGGACGTTCATGTGATTGAGGACCGAAATAAGTATGCGCCCAACTCGGAGGTATCGATGGGTTCGGACAAATGGGTGGATTACTATAAGCACCCGGACATTGTGCAGACATACGACGAGTTGCACCGCAAGGGCTACCGCATTATTGCCACCCTGCCGCACGAGAACGACACGATGATTACGGACCTGGACATCAGCCGGCCGACGGCTCTGGTGTTCGGTACGGAGCTGACGGGGCTGACACAGGAGGCAATAGACCACGCCGACGGCTACGTGAAGGTGCCGATGTACGGCTTCACAGAGAGTTTTAACATATCGGTGTGCGCGGCCCTTTCGCTGTTCTACCTGACGGAGAAGATGCGGGCGGACAAGACCATAAGCTGGCAGCTAAGCGAGGAGGAGCAGGCGACACTGAAGCTGTACTGGTGCATGCAGGTGATTCACGACGGAAGGCATGTGATGGAACAGGTGGAAAGGCGCCTTTTTGGAAAGTAGGAAAGAATTATTTGGCAGTGTGAATATTTTTTAGTATCTTTGCGCGTTAAAAAGAGAATAATAATAAATTTATAAATTACACAATATGAAAAAGATACTTGTTCTTGCAGCACTCATCGTGATGAGTCAGACAGTGGTATTTGCTCAGAAGGAGAAATCGGTTAAAGAGTCCGACGTTCCCGTAAGATATGTGAAAGACTTCCAAAATCAGGCCCATGACGCACAGAACGTGGCATGGACAATGGCTGAGGACAGCTCGGCCTACATGGCTACCTTTATCAACGCGGACGGCGACAAACAGGCCATCCGCTTTACCCCCAAGTCGTCGGAGACGCGCTATTATATAGAGGACAGATACGTTCCCCACGCCATTAAGGACTCCGTGGCCCACCAGTTCCCGAAGCACAAGATTAGCACTGTTTATATCCGCAACCTGAAGGGCAAGATGACCTACCAGTGCCGTATCTACCAAAAGAAAGGATTCCTGTTCTGGAAGAGAGAGGGCGACGTGAAGGTGATTTCGTTCGAGACCAACAGCAAGATGATTGAGGTTATTGACGAGAAATAAGAAAAAGACCGATACAATCACGAGACAAAATAGAAAGGGTGGCCGGAAGGCCACTCTTTTTTTGTATTTGCGGAAGGCCGGAGGCAGGGTGGGAGCATAAAAAAAAGGCCGCCTTAGAGGCGGCCTTAGAGAGGGTGTATGGTGCGGAGCCATTACTCGAGATTGAGAAGGTAGTAGTTCTTTTTGCCTTTCTGGATGAGGATGCTACCGCAGGAGAGGACATCGGCGGCAGTGAGGCGGCAGTCTTCGCCCACTTTGGCCTTGTTGACGGAGATGGAGTTCTGTTTGAGTTCGCGGCGGATTTCGCCCTTGGAGGCGAACATGCCCACTTCGGCAGCAAGGTCGATGAGAGATACGCCTTCGTCGAGACGGGAGCGGGCGATGGTGAACTGGGGAACGCCTTCGAAGACGGAGAGCATGGTGCCACGGTCGAGGCTGTTGAGCTGCTCGGTGGTGCCTTTGCCGAAGAGGAGTTCGGAGGCAGAGAGGGCCACTTCGTAGTCGTTGAAGGAGTGGACGCGGCAGGTGATGTCTTTGGCCAAGGCGCGCTGAAGGATGCGGCGCTCGGGAGCCTGGGAGTGCTGGAGTTCGAGGTCGGCGATTTCCTCCTTGGAGAACATGGTGAAAATGCGGATGTAGCGGGCGGTGTCGACGTCGGAGCAGTTGAGCCAGAACTGATAGAATTTATATGGACTGGTCTTAGCGGGGTCGAGCCAGACGTTGCCGCCTTCGGTTTTGCCGAATTTGGTGCCGTCGGCTTTGGTGATAAGCGGACAGGTGAGTGCATAGGCTTCGCCACCTTCCATGCGTCGGATGAGATCGGTGCCGGTGGTGATGTTGCCCCATTGGTCGGAGCCGCCCATCTGGAGCCGGCAGCCTTTGGTGCGATAGAGGGTGAGGTAGTCGTAGGCCTGAAGGAGCTGGTAGCTGAACTCGGTGAAAGAGAGACCTGTCTCAAGACGCTTCTTGACGGAGTCCTTGGTCATCATGTAGTTGACGGTGATATGCTTGCCCACGTCGCGGATGAAGTCGAGGAAGAGGTAGTCTTTCATCCAGTCGTAGTTGTTGACTATTTCGGCACCGTTGGTGGGGTTGTCGAAGTCGAGGAACTTGGAGAGTTGCTTGCGGATGCACTGCACGTTGTGGTTGACCTCTTCGGGAGTGAGGAGTTTGCGTTCCTGGGCCTTGAAAGAGGGGTCGCCGATCATGCCGGTGGCACCGCCCACCAGTGCGAGAGGTTTGTGGCCAGCGACCTGGAGGTGTTTGAGGAGCATGATGCTGACAAGATGGCCAATGTGGAGAGAGTCGGCGGTGGGGTCGATGCCGACATAGGCGGTGGTGACTTCTTTGGAAAGTTGTTCTTCGGTGCCGGGCATGATGTCGTGAATCATGCCACGCCACTGGAGTTCTTGGACAAGGTTTGTATTCATGAGGGTGATTGTTTTATCTTATAATATGTATTTATCTATATTATATAAAAAAGAGGTACTGTGTTTGTTGGACCAGTACCTCTTCGATTATCTAATTAGTTTTATCTTACGACTAACTTGGAGGTAGCCTTCTGTCCAGCCATGATGACATTGACGAGGTAGATGCCGTGCTGGAGAGACTGGCAATTGATGGTGCTGTGGTGGATGCCTTCGGAGAGTTTGCCGAGGTTTTGAGTATAGACCACTTTACCGGTGAGGTCGAAGACTTTGACGATAGCATTGCCGGCTTTAGCAACGTTGAGTTCAAGAGAAGCCTGGTCGACTGCCGGGTTAGGATAGACACGCACTTGGTTGATACCAGTAGCATGGATAGCGGGGATGTCGTTGAAGACGGAGGAGTCGAGAATTTCATTGTTATGGTCGACAACATAGGTGGAGTCCATGAAGATGCCGCGGCCGTAGGTGCCGAAATACATGGCATAGGCCCACTTGGTCTTGGGGAAGTAGTACTGCTCTTCAGAAACACCGTCGTGGCCAATGTGGGAGATCATGGGGTAGTTGCAGGTGACCTGATACATAGAGGTGACGGGGACACCCTTGAAGGAGCCATAGGGCTGCCAGGAGGGGCTGTTGACGTTGGCGGCTTTGTAGATGCCGTCTTCGGTGCCAACATAGACTTCGCCAGTGGTGCATTCAATCATGGCGCTGTAGGCGGGGACAGAGGTGGGAAGAGGAATGTTGCTGATGGTGTAGTTGTCGCCAGAGACGTGGTTGATGTAAACTACATTGGGGGCATCGAGATGGTCGAAGCCGTCGAAGGTGATGACAGCAGCGTCATGGTTGGGACGGGGATCGATGAAGATGGAGGAGATGCGACGGTTGAAGAAAGCACTGGTATCGCAAGCCATGAGGGTGTCGATGGTGGTGACACGGGTGTTGACCTTATAGTCGAGTTGGTCGCGGATTTCGTGGACGGTGGCGTTGTAGTTGGCGTTGCTCAGACCATGAACACGAACGATGCAGGACTTACCGTTAGATTTGTCCTCGACTACGATGAGGGCGCAGTCGCCATTCTGGGCCATGGCGGTGTAGCGAACTACCATGTTGGGATAGACGGTGCCGTTGATGCCGTAGATGTGGCTCCAGAAACGGGTGTCCTTGTCGCCGTCGAAGATTCTGCGGAAGTCGGTGGGGAACCAGCAGTAGGAAACGTTGGTGTTGTTGGGCATGTCGTTTTCGACAGTGACAGCCAGCATACGGCTGAGGTAGGGCTGGAGAATGGTGTGACGCATTTCATTGCCTACGGTGAAGTTGTGGTCGAAGACATGGTAGAAGGGATAGGCGGCATGAGCGGGGTCGAGAACCACGATAGAGTCGCCACGATGGATTTGGAAGGTGGAACCCATACGGTGGTTGTCATCATTGGTGATGTAGAGGACTTGACCATCACGTTTGACATAGCTAAGGGTGTCGATAACGAAGGTCATGCTGTCGTTGGAGAGAGTGTTATTGTCGGTTTCCCAGAGATAGATTTGGCCGATAGCGGGACCACCTTGTACAAGGTCGGACATGAAGTCCTGGTCAGAAGTCCAGGTTTGGGTGTTGGTGTAGTTGTTGAAGTCGGCATAAGCACGGCCGATGGAACCATTGCCAGAGGAAACAAAGATGGTGCGACGGGAATAGGGAGCATATTGGGTGAAGCGGGAAGCAGCCACTTGACCACCGTTGCCTTTCCAGATGATGTTGGCAAGATGGTTGAGATTGGAACCGGAGGCATCGTACCAAGTGGTGTCGTTGGCACCGCCGTGATGGTCAACACGGGATTCGATGAAGGGGCAGGCGTTGCTGTTGGCACCGCTGATGATGGAGCCATCGGGACATACGGCCAAACCGTTGATCTGGACGTTGTTCAAGCCACGGTTGATGTTGGAGTAGAAAGACATGGGCTGAGGATTGATGTTGGGAGAGGCCCAGCCGCAGGAATAATATACACCGCCGTCGGTGACGATGTAATAGTCTTCCCAAGTATTTAGGGCTTGTTCGTCCCAGCGGAGGGTAGGAACAATCTGATGGATACCGGAGTGGACGAAAAAGGAGCTGGAGTAGACGGTGGACATGTAGTCGCCGAAGTTAAGGGCATTCTCGTTGCTGGAAGAGACGGTCCACTGGTAAGGAGAGTTCTCGACATAGCCTTTACCAACCCAAATGTCGGCACCGCCGAGGTAAACCTTCTTGGGGTCGGTGGGGCTGACGGTGATGGCACCGCAGGTAGCATCGGTAGCGACAGAGTTAAAGGGGGTGACAGTGGATGTGGAAAGGAGCTGCCAGCTGTTGGTGTTACGGGTAAGATAGAGACCGACCAACAAACCTCTTTGGTTGGACACCATGGCGTAGAGGTAGCTTTCATCGGAGGGAGCTAGAGCCAGAGTGATGTAGCCAGCATTATGACCGAAAGCGGAGCAACTGCTGGTGATGTTGACAGGGGCAGAGGCATTGATGACGTCACTAATCTTGTAGAGGTTGCCACCTTCGGCGAAGAAAGCTCTATTGTATTGCTTGGAAAGGACGATATTGGAGACGTTGCCTGAGAAGACGCGAATGGGAGCGTTGTTGATGTCGTCCACCTGAGAGAGGTTCCAGCGGAAGAGCCCCTTAGGAGTGGCCACATAAAGGTAGCTGATGCCCTGAAGGGTGATCATGGCCATATCGTTGACGGAAGCGAAATCGGCTTCCATATTGATGCCGGGGTTAGTGTTAGCTACACGGGTGAAGGTTTTTTCCTCGGTGTTGAAAAGGAAGATACCGCGACCCATAGCAGCCATTTTATTTACCTTGTTGCCTTTGCCATAGTAGCTTTCGCCGGTAGCAATGAGCATTGTGTTTTCGTTGAGTTTGATCATTTTGCTAATGGGCAGGGTAAGCTCCTCGCCATCGACGTAGCAGGGGAGGTATTCCCATATAGCCTGATCGACGCCAGAGCGAGTGTAGAGACCGCCAGAAGCGGCGCCAGCATAAAGAGTGGTCGCTGCGTCAGAAGAGCCTCCGAAGACGACAAGAGAAGTGACACGGCCACCGATATTGTCAGGACCGATTTCAACAAGTTTGTTGTTTTGGTAATTAGCGTTTTGGGCAGTAGCAGTGCCGGCTAAGCACATGGTAAGACCCACAAACAAGCCGAGAAGTACTTTTCTACTTTTCATAAGATATTAATATTTAATTAGATATTTAATTTTCATTTACATATTTTAATTAGCAAAGATACGCTTTTTTTTTAAATTACGCCTATTGCTCATAAAAAAAGAAAAAAAATAATAATTTGGCAATAAAGAAAAAATCGTTGCGTTATAGTCGAGAATTAATTGCAAAAGTAAAACTAAACAATATTTTAATATATGGAAGAACAGCATTTCAACATTCAGGAACTGAACGCCCGCATTGAGAGAGAAAGCGCTTTTGTAGACGCTCTGACAATGGAGCTCCGCAAGAACATCGTGGGACAGAAGCACATGATTGAAAGTTTGATGATTGGCCTACTGTGCAACGGCCACATACTGTTGGAAGGTGTACCAGGCTTGGCCAAGACCCTTACCATCACTTCGCTGGCCAACGCAATCGATGCCAAATTCAGCCGCATCCAGTTCACTCCCGACCTACTTCCGGCCGACCTATTAGGCACTATGATATACAGCCAGAAAAGCGAGACCTTCAACGTTAAGAAAGGTCCTATCTTTTCTAACTTTATCCTTGCCGACGAAATCAACCGCGCACCTGCGAAGGTGCAGAGTGCCCTTCTTGAAGCCATGCAGGAACGTCAGGTAACCATTGGCGAAACGACTTACAAATTAGAGGAGCCGTTCCTGGTGATGGCCACCCAGAACCCCATTGAGCAGGAAGGCACCTATCCTCTCCCTGAAGCACAGGTAGACCGTTTCATGCTGAAGGTGGTTATCAGCTACCCCCAGAAGGAGGAAGAGCGTCAGATTCTCCACCAGTCGATGATGGGTGGATTTAAGAAACAGCAGCCCATTCTGAAGCCCGCCGACATTCTAAAGGCCCGCGACATTGTGCGCGAAGTATATATGGACGAGAAAATTGAAAACTACATTACGGATATTATCTTCGCAACCCGTTTCCCCGAACAATACCAACTGGACAAGCTCAAAGGTCTGATTAGTTACGGTGCCTCGCCCCGTGGCAGCATCAACCTGGCCCTTGCTTCCAAGGCTTATGCCTTCATGCGTCGCCGCGGGTATGTCATCCCCGAAGATGTACGAGCCATTGCCATGGATGTGCTCCGCCACCGTATAGGGCTCACCTACGAAGCCGAGGCAGAAAACATTACCAGCGAAGAGGTGGTGAATGAGATTCTCAACCGCGTGGATGTTCCCTAATGAGATTTGAGAAGACTTAACGAGGATGCTAACTATGGAACAACAGAACAACGACATATTAAAAAAAGTTCGCAAGATAGAAATAAAGGCCAAGGGATTGTCGCGCCAACTTTTCTCAGGAGAGTATCACAGTGCCTTTAAAGGACGCGGCATGGCCTTTAGCGAAGTGCGTGAGTATCAGTATGGCGACGACGTGCGCAACATCGACTGGAACGTTACTGCGCGCCTGAACCATCCTTATGTGAAAGTCTTTGAAGAGGAGCGAGAGCTCACAGTGATGCTTCTGGTTGACGTGAGCGGTTCTAACCGATTCGGAACCCATCACCAATTCAAAGAAGAGTTGGTGGCAGAAGTGGCTGCAACGTTAGCCTTCAGCGCTATTCAGAACAACGACAAAGTGGGGGTAATACTTTTCAGCGACAAGATTGAGAAATTCATCCCTCCCCAAAAAGGCAGCAGCCACATTTTGCGCATCATTCGCGAGCTGATTACCTTCCGCCCCTCAAGTAATGGAACAGACCTTGCCGAGGGCTTACGCTATTTCACTAATGTAATAAAAAAACGTTGCACCGCTTTCCTCCTGAGCGACTTCTATGACGAAGGCTACTCCGACGCCCTCAAGATTGCCTCCCACAAGCACGACCTCATATCCATACGCATTGCCGATGAGAAAGAGGCCCACTTGCCCGACCTCGGACTTACAAAATTTTACGACCCCGAAACGGCTGAGACCATCTGGATTGACACTGCCGATACTTCTATCCGACAGGCTTTTGCAAACCGCTATGCCACCCATGTGGCACAATTGGATGAGACGCTGAATAAATACGGCATCGACAGCACTGTCCTCTACACAGGCGAAGACTACGTGAAAGAACTGAAAAAACTATTTGACCGCCGCAGTGCCTGACGACTCTAAACATAGCATTTTTTATGAAACGTTATCTTACAGCAACCCTATTCCTACTATCGAGTCTTGTAGCCCAAGCCCAGGACACCGTCACTACCGTCACGCTGCCCCATTATAAATACAAATTGGACAGCACTTCGTTCCTCATCGGTGACCAGGCGGTTCTCACGATCGAACCGTCCACCCTATTCCCAACCCTTGAAGACCTTACCAACAACGATATTGTAGCCGTTAGGCAATGGATTGATTCTACAGATGGATCCCTTCACACGACCATCACAAGCTTCGAAGAAGGAGAGCACTGGTACCACATCGGGGCAGACTCATTACTACTGACGGTGAGAGACGTGGCAGGAGTGGACACTACTTCTACTAACATAAAAGACATTTCGGACATCCTAAGACAGCCTTATACTTTCGGCGAAATTGCCAAAGTGGTGGGCATCATTTTGGCCATACTGGCCATCATTGCTGCAGCCATTTATGTTGTTTACCGCATAAAAAGTCACAAACCCCTCATTACCATTCCTCAGGAGCCGCCACTGTCTCCCGACACTAGAGCACTCAACGCCTTAGAAGTCCTTAGGCAGAAACAGCTGTGGCAACAGGGCAAAGCGAAAGAATACCATACAGAACTGACCGATATAGTGCGAAACTATCTGGAAGAAACATATCACATTCAGTCCACCGAAATGACATCAGACCAAACCCTTGATGCCTTCCACAGCTGCCCTGCATACAAAGAAGAGGCTTACGGGCAATTACGCCAAATTTTACAGACCGCCGACATGGTAAAATTTGCCAAA
>Ga0326511_10004584_pt1 | contig 10969 bp, 12 predicted proteins | sample 0_2496_0518_D_FD_203701 | JGI IMG/M metagenome (GOLD analysis project Ga0326511, IMG submission 203701) | Bovine rumen microbial communities from UC Davis, California, United States - 0_2496_0518 | ecosystem: Host-associated > Mammals > Digestive system > Stomach > Rumen | place: USA... | reverse complement strand
TGCCCCGCATTGGTCGCCGTGTCAGCACTCGTAGCATGGTCTGCCTCCAGCGCATGCCCCGCCTCCTGGGCATAGGCAGCACTACCGCCACCACCGCCAGAACTGCCACCGCCAGCCACCGTGCCCTCCGTATTTCCGGAGCGGCCCACCATCCTTTTAATACCTTCCCTACTCAGTATCTTCACCATCTCGTTCCTATTTTATGTTTCCTATTTTGTTCAGTATGTTGCTGTGCCACAGCAACCATCATCCAAGTTCCATTATTGTCACCACCTTCATATCATTACTCCAGTCATGATCTATCGCAATCGGGTACCACGCTACATCATCAAGCGACACCTTCTTCCTTGCCGACACGGCATCAACATTGCCCGCTCCTTTCCTAAGTTCCATCTTAAGCACCCTTCTTGCCTTATTGCCAAACGCAGCCACCGCGTTAGCCAAGTGCTGCTCTGGGTGCTGCGAACTACCATTATAGGATACTGTCTTCACAAATCCCCCCGTCGGGCTAAGAATCAGCCCATATCCATATTCGCAGTTGTTGTCGGTTGCGAAAATACAGTCTGCATTCCACTTCTCCTCCACAGTGTTCGCATTGTTCGCATCATAACTTCTCTCCGTCACCAGTTTTTCCTTAATGGTTCTCGGCCTCGCGCTGCTTCCGCCTGTCTGCGGCAGAACGGTTTCCTCTTTGGAATATGTCACCTCAAAGTCTGCAATCTCAAAAGGCCAACCGATAAAGTTACCGCCAAGAATATCTATGTAAAGGTAACCGTAAAGTCCCTCCTCAACGGGAATCTTCCCAAAGCCCATCGTCAGTTCTCCATACCACACAGGTGCCACGTTGATCTTCGCTCCCTGCACCGACGACCCACGAATGCCTATCAAAAACTCTGTCGAAGAATCTGAACTCCAGCCGCTATATATATGTACATTAATATCACCATCGTTAGCATACAAATAGAACCACTTGGCATTCAGTCTATTCATACCAATGCCAACTCGCGCATGTAGCGAAGCCTTAGCAACAGCATCGTTGAATGGCTTTGCCTCCTTATATATCGTTCCCCGGAATCCCAGACTACCGCCGCCATAAGCCATCGCCCGCTTACTGGTCAGGCATATCAACGGCTGACCAACGCCGCCACTCTGCACGTAGTCGCTTCGTATCAGGATCGAGTCCACGGTCTCTCCATCCTCAGTATCTGCCGACGAGAAAATAGTCCTACGCTCAAAGCCGTCGTCGGTGTTCTCGCGCACCACGCTGGCAGTCATCGTATTGCCGTCCAGGCTTTTTTTGGTCGGGGTGGTCTTGTAATAACCCACCTGGTCTTCATCCGGCGTTTGAACCCAAACGGATGGCTCTCCCATTTCGTTTTCTAAATCCTCCGGCGCAAACTTAAAAGTGGTATCATCGGCATTCACGTCCACCTTGACCACAGCCCGCTTCACGCCGCGCGTCAGCATCTCCTCGTTGTCCGTCGATGCGAAAATATCACCACTCAGCACCACCACGTCAGTAGTGCTTGTAGTGCCACTGCTGCTGCCCAACGACAGCATCTCAGCCTTTGTGAACGTCATCCAATCCTGCTCATATTGGTCCCCCATCCTGGCGAATACCACGGTCTGTTTTTCCATCCTACACGTCCACCCCCAAAATCTGCAAATATCCGTCAGCACTTCTTGGGCATCATATTGCGGCACCAAGCTCCCCTCCACCTCGTGCAGAAAGTTCCGCCAGTCCGCCTTGTTCAGCAGCCACGCTCTCGCATCTGTCCCTCCATGGAAAGCAAAGTTCTCAAAAGCCACCGTGCCCGCAGTATCTCCGGCGGGCGCACTTCCCGTCTGCACGCTCGTCACCAAGGTCGCAATGATCCACGCAAAGTTTTTTAGCTCATACACGTCCGTCGGAATCGACACCCCCACCAACGACGACAGCGGACATTGCACCGGGAACTCCCTTTCCTGCGGATTCCCATACAGCTCCCCGCTAAAGTTCTGCGATTGCATAAATCCCTGCCAAACTACCGTTCCCGCTGTTTCTCCAGCGGGCACCATCGTCAGCGTCACCGGCCTCTCTGTGTTCGTCCGAACAAGCAAATCTTTCCAATCAAATGCCGTCACGCCATCTGCCGCATATCCATCATCCAGTATCCGTATATACCCGCTCTGCGTCCGCAAAGGCACAAACATATCTTCATCCGCATCTTCTTGCGTTACAAACGGACTTGCAACGCCCTTAAGCGGCACGGCAGCACCCGTCCCTCCACCTATCGTCACGGTGTAAACATCCCCCGTCCGCAAGCTCTTAAAAGTAATGCTATAATTCTTCGCCATCTTGTTTTTTGTTTTGTATGTTGCTTTGTCACAGCAACCGTTTCCTCCTTTTCCTTCGTATGCAGCGGCACCGCCGCTGCCGTTTTGCCACTGTTCCCGCCGCGTCTCCGGCGGGCTTCACCATCGTTCCCGCAGCTTCGCCACCGTGCCCTGCGCTTTTCCGCAGGGCCTATTTCTTCACCAACCCATCTATAACCTTCCGGCGGTTCTTGCCGAAGTCTGGGAACACAAAGCTCACATGCACCCAGCAGCTTCCCGTCTTGGGGTTTTTCTCCCATATCAGTTGGTCAAAAGGCAAATGGCTTTTGATATACTCAAACCACTTGCGCCCCTTCCGGATGTCTCCGTCGATGCAGAGATCTGCCGCCTGGCCTTTCATGTGCTGCGAGTTGTACACGCCGCCCACGGCCTTGTTCAGCTTTTCGCAGCGGTATCCGCTGCCTATCTTGATGGGTTCGTTCATCGCTACCCGCAATGGTTCCAAGACGTATGCTGCAAGGTACACCAGATTGATCATCTGCTGCACGCTTGGTTTGTTATTGATCCCAAGCCTTTTTGCCGTATCTGAGGCATACAGCTCTTCCATTGTAAAGTGCATAGTTATCGGTACATTCATATTGCGTCATTATCTATTGGTTCTATATCATCCTGTTTCCGTTCTGTATGCTGCTGTGCCACAGCAGCCACGCCATTTCTCTTCTTGGCATGTCCTGCCACCGTCCCCTTTGTTTCTCCTCCTGTCTTTCCGATTTTCCACAAATCTTCCTCCAGTATCGATTCATCGACATCAAAGTGCCTCGACGTCTTGTCGATGAGTACCTTCGCCAGCATCTTCCAGATACGTGCGTGCTTGTCACCAGGCAGTCGGCATGATGCCTTGTTCTCGGCTATCGACAGCATCTGTTCGGCACAGACGACACCGGCGGCAATGTAGCTGACGGGGACGGAGATGTGAACGAACACCCACCGTTCTACGCAGTAGGCAAGGATGATGATGACAAACCGTTCAATGAGAGTCGGAATCACCTGCCTGAACTTGTAGCTCATAAACTTGGCTTTGTCCCTTTTCTTCTTTGGATACATTACATGCACCCGTTTGTCGAGTTCATAGGCCGACCATGCGTCGTACAGCACGAAGAGTGTTGCAATGATGATCAACGGGAAGGCTGGTGAGAACTTACCGACAAACCATCCAACGATACCTCCTAAGGTGAGAGCTAACCATTCAATTATTTTTTCCATTTCTATCTTCTTTTTTACTTTTATATATCCACAAAACCCGCTCAGGGTTTACCGCCACTACGGCGGGCAAAAAGGGGCCGCACTTCCCAGCGCAGCCCCTCCAGAATCTATACCATGAAAAAACATTCATTACTAATTTTCCAATCTCCCGATTGCATGCATAGAATAATACGTGAAGAATAAGTTTTTAGTCATTTATATCTTTTTCCTGCCACCGTTCCCGCCGCATCTCCGGCGGGCTTCTGCACCGTTTCCGCCGCTATAATGGCAAGTATCTCTTAGTTACCCAAATCAGCACCAACAACGCAAGCACCATCATTGCAATGTCTCCCAGAGTCATCCGTACTTTCTTCCACCATGTCATGCCAGTGTCAGCATGGGGAACCTGCTGAATCACCGTAATAGTGTCCCGCACCGTGTCCTTATCCGCCTTCATCTGGCTCATCCTGGCTATCTGTTTCTCCAGCTCCGCCGTCTTCACCAGCCAAGCTCGTTCCGCGCTCTTCAGCTGTATGCCGTACTTCGCCATCTCCACCGAGTCCAGCATCATCACCACCGTCTCTTTCTCCTTAATCACCGAGTCCGTCGTATGCACCGAGTCCGTGTGCCAATGATGTTCTGTATGTTGCTGTGGTACAGCAACGTATTCCGTCGTTTTGCATGAGCTCAAAAACAAGCAAAGCGCAAACGCCAACAGCATACCCACGAACAACATTCCCTGCATACATCCTACGCGCTCCCTCTCCTTCTCACTCATTCCTTTATACAGGCCGTCGTTAGCCTGCCTCCATACCTCGTTTGGGTTAGTATATTCCATAATTCCTTTTCTTTTTAACTCCTTGCATTATAGCGCGTTTTCACGTTATGGGTTTACCACAAAAAGAGAGGCACCATTTCGGATGTCTCTCTTCGTTATGTATATTTTATCTTCCGTACCTGTTGCGCGTCGATTTCATAGACTACTCCTCCATTCTTACTTGCTCGTCGGTGTAGAAGTGCATCTCCGTGATTTCGGGGTGTTCTTTACGGAAGTCGCAAAACACTTTTGCGCAGTCGTGCATCAACTTAGTGCCTCCTCGCTCGGTAGGCTCGTCAGCTCCCTGAATAGCATTGTAATGAATCTCACCATCCTGATAGCGGAGCTTCACACAACGACGCTCTACCTCTACTTCCTCGAAGTCAACATCTACGTCTTCGTTATGTGATTCACCAGCAAACTGCGGCCAATCTTCAGGACGCATTCTGCATGAATTGAAATGGTCTGAGTTTAAGCCGCCGTCGGCATAGCCCCATGCCACCACGTCGTTGTAGTCATAGACCGCAAACCATCGGTCGCTCTTCCTGGTTTTCAATCCGAAGCGATGATCCTTGTCGAGGTCTTTGGCACGAACCAGCCAGCCCGTGTCAATCTCGTCATAGGGTAGGTGCTGCTTCAGCAGTACGATGATTTGATGCTCCTGACTGGCGTGTTGCATGTCCAGTCCAAAATACTCAGTGTGAACTTTGTACTCTTTCTTACCGATTCTCAAGGTAAGAAGGCCGTCAAAAATTTGACCGCCGCTGTTGGAGAGTACTTTCTCCTTTTTCTGTTTTTGTTCCATGCTTTGAAACTTTTTAATGAATGATTACTTGGGCGTGGTGCTTCCACGCTTGCATCTATAGCGCATTAATGCACTTCAGGTTTACCGCCACCGTTACCGCAGCATTTCCTGCGGGTTTACTTTCATAAAATTTGTTTAATTCTCTAATTCTCTCGCTCGACCTTTGGTCGCTTGCTACCATCGGGACGCAAGAATTCTTGATAAAACAAAGGGAGCAACCGATTTACTCAGTTGCTCCCTTCGTTGGGTTAATAATTCCGTGATGTCTTATACGAATGCCAGTCGTTTGCCGAGGGCTTGGCCGATGGCGGTGAGGGTGTCGAGCCCTACGCTGTAGCGGCCTGCCTCGATGCGGGCAATGTGCGCCCGCTGCATCTCCACGCGGTCGGCGAGGTCTTGCTGGGTCATTCCTTTCTCCTTTCGCAGCGTTGCAATCTCATTGCCTATGCGCTGCCTCTCTTGCTCGTTCTTTATCATAGTTCTTCTTTTATTGGTTCGTCTTCATATACCGGCTCCCATGACTTTGAGAACTCTTCGTTCTTGAAGGCTTCGGCAAGCCCTGTTATCTGTTTCAGGCGCAGCACCTCGTCGGCATCCATGCCCAGCTCCATGCCTATGCGGGCATTGGTCCAGTTGTGCTTCTTCAGCAGCACGATGAGCTTGGCGGAGAGTTCCACCTGGTGCGTGCCTCGCGCCATGTTGTGACGCACGGTGGCGGTGATGCGGTCTTCTATCGACTTGTTCAGTCTGCTCACGGGCACATAACCATGCAGCGACTGGTTCACCTGCTTGTCCTTCTGTATGACCGTGGTGCGGTGGAAGCCGTCAACCACCGTGTAGGGATGCTTCTTGTCCTCCGGGGTGTCGCACACCACAACGGGCATTGTCACACCGTCTTTCTTGATAGAGAGTTTCAGCAGTTTCATTTCCGGCGGTGCCACATGGTTGGGGTTGTAGTCGTTGCCCTGCACCTGATTGGCGGGCACCAGCTGCACGTTGAGCGAGGGGTGGTTTACTCCGAGCCAGTCATATAGCTCCTGCGTGATGGTGTTGAACACCTTCACCTTCTCGTCGAATGGGATGTCTTTCAATAATTCCTGTATCATAATTCTTCGTTGTATCGGGTTATCATGGCCACTTGCTTTTCTAATTCTCTTTTCGTCTGTGAGAACGACAGTCCCTTGCACCAGTAGTCGTTCTTCAGCAACACCTTGCAGATGCGTCGCCACGATGGTACTTTCTTCCGTGCCTCTTCCTTGATGTCGGCATAGTCGGGGATAACCTTCACACCTTCCTTCTCCCACCATGCAAGAAAGCGGTCTATCTTCTGCTGGTAGTGTTCGGCAAGGTATGGCGGCATCGTCTGGAGCAGGAACTTGGCGTAGCTCTCGTAGGTGTGACCTTCTGGCAGGTTCACCTTGAAGTTGCCCAGCGTGGTGCGGTCGGTCTCAGTGTATCGGTTGCCGAAGTTGGCACCCTCCACGCGGTTCACCACCTTTGCCCACGTCTCAGGCTCCAGTATCTTGAACAGGTAGAGCCCTTGCCGCTGGTCGTCTCCGTAGGGTTGGCAGAGTCGTTGCTTGTAGATGCTCACGCCTGCCATGTGCATGATGTCGTAGATGTGGTTGTAGTCCCACCCGCGCTTTCCGTTGGCCCGCCAGATGTCCTCAGTGCGCCAGTCGTAGATGGGATAGCAGTTGTATATCTCCGTGCCGGGTTCCTTGGGGAATAGCTTCGTTGTCCAGGGCAGTCCGTCGAGTGTCACCTTCGACGTGCTGGCAATGGTGCGGTAGCGGTTCAGACTCTCATCGGAGCGGATGCCTACGCAGGTGGCGGTCTTCTTGCCCTGACTGAACCACCGTGCGAACTCCGGCACAAACTCCTCGAACTCCATGCCATGACGGAAGAACGGGAAGTAGCTCTCGTCGGTCACGACGTGCGGGTTGTCCGGGTACTCTCTTACCCATGCGTCGCGGGCTTCCTTGTCCCAGCATACCCAGTAGGGCTTCACCTGACTGACGGCATTGCGCAGGTGTATCGGCAGACACACCCACCAGCCTGTCACCTCCTCGCGGCTGAACATGCGGTGCGTGAACTCTATCGCCCTGGCATATTGCGCCTCCATGTCGATGTAGAGCACGTTCACCGGCAGCTTGCCGTGTCTGCGGGCTGCTTCGATGGCGAGGTTGAGCAACACGCCGCTGTCCTTGCCGTTGCTGAACGAGATGCAGACGCGCTCGAAGTGGGTGTAGATGTAGTCGTACCGCTCCACCGCTGCGTCATATACGTTCTTGTCTAAGTATCGCTTCATAATGCTTTCCTCAGTTCCTCCTTCGTGATTTTCTTCAGATATTCACTCATGCTCACCTTCTTCTTGATGTTCTCGGCCATCATGTGCTCCAGTCCTACGTTGCCTGTCAGTTCGTAGTAGTGGCAGTCTTGCTCCTGCCCTGTGCGGTAGGTTCTGCGCGAGGCTTGCAACAGCAGAGCGTAGTCCCATACGCGGTCGAAGAATATCGTGTGGCGGTACTGCTGAAGGTTCAGTCCCAGGGACTCCTTCTGCATCGACAGCACCGTGACCCGTGGCCAACGCTTGCGGCATTCCTCTTGCGCCACGATGAAGCGGCAGAAGATGATCGTCTCGTCTTGCGGCAGGTCTTGCAGCAGACGGCTGACGGCCTCCATCTTTCCCTCGTCGATGGTGTACGCCACTTGCATCTCAGTGGTCATGGCGAGGAAGATGTTGTTGTTCCTCCACTCCAGCGTCTCGTCGCTCAGGTAGTCTTCCTTGATGTCGTTGTACCGCTGGCGGCTCTCGTCTGTGATGCAGTAGCCGACGTTGTGCCACTTCTGGGTGATGTTCAGCCGAAGGTCGCACTCATAGACGTAGTGACGGATGAGCGAATGCAGATAGTCCACATTCTCCATTCCCGTGACATATTCCTTCGTGTACGACCTCATGCCGATGCGCTTTGTCACTCGCGTCCACTTGGTGAAGGTGTTCTTGTACTCCGTCAGGCTCATGCCGAGTATCTTTGGGCTCAGGAACTCCATCTGCGGCCACATGTCGAGCAGGTTGCGCGAGACGGGTGTGCCGTTCAGCACCAGTTTCCACTCTGCCCGCTTGCCCACTTCCAGTATGCGCCGTGTGCGCTTGGCTTCGGCATTCTTCACCTTCAGGCTCTCGTCAACGATGACCATTGGCACCCGTGCCGACTCCACTCCGTTGAGCAGTTCCATGTATATGCGGTCACTGCCCGACAAGCTCTCCACGCCGTAGTAGTGTGCCGTCATCGTGAACCCTCCCCACTTCTCAGCCTCCTGCCTGATAGCGTCGAGTGTTCGCAGCGGTCCCACCCAGAACACGTCGGTGGCGGGTGTCGAGTTGGCAAGCGTGAGAGCTGCCCTCGTCTTACCCGTCCCCGGCTCCATGAAGAGCGCACCCACGCGCCACTCGTTCAAGTGCTCGATGGCTGCTTGCTGCTGTTGTGTGAGGGTTGTCATACTTTCCTTTTAATGACGATTTCTATATCATATCCGTGATTGCCTTCATTACCAAGAATGTCATGCGTTATTTCGTCTATGATATAGCCAAGGTGATAATGCAAGCATCTTGACCAATCGTCTGACTTGCAATCTGGGTCTCTGCCCCACTCAAATGAATGTGTAAGTGTCACAGGAGTCATTTGTTCCCAATCCTCATATTCCATATTACGCGGAATGGTGTGACGTACTATTTCGCCGTTCGAGGTACGTCGAACTGAAATTTTAAGATTTCCATCTACTTGTTTTGGTTCCATAGTTCCTTACCTTTTTAAGTCGTTAATAACATTTGATTCTTTTGCCTCGCGCTTCTCCGGCGTATGTCGCTCGATGGTGTACGTCGGCAGCTGGTGCCCGTTCTCGTCGAACCATGCCTGCTTCTTGCCGCTGTACTGGATGCTCTTCTTTTCCAATATCCACGCGCTGATCCAATAGGCATCGCTCTTCATTACATCATAGTCACGCCCGAACACCTGACTGGCAGGTATGATGTCGCTGGAGCCGTCGAAGGCGGTGGCCTTGAAAGCCTTGTCACTGATGCGGACAAGGCTCTCCAGCCTTACGCTGTAGCATAATGTTCTCATGAGTTAGAGCTTTTCAACGGGTACGTTATATCTTTCAAGGAATCTGGTGATGTCGAAATTTCCTTCAACAGCGGCACCGTAGAAGCCAGCAATCTTGTGGGTTGATTTCGGCTCTATCACGTTACCGTCCTCGTCGGTCAGGTCTTCGGTCAGAGTCTTGTCAAACACTCGCATGATTGGCGTCCATTGCCACTCGTGCCAAACGTGGTTGAGCATGTAAGCCCAGAGGGTCAGCTGACCTTCGCGTGGGTTGCACTTAATCAGACCGGCATCAATCATGGCCTGGTCGCTGGCGATAATAACCTCCTCGTTGACATTCTTCAGCAACTCTTCCGATGCTATCTCGATGTCCTCGGCGTTGATGGGGCGCACCTCCCAAACGGTGTGTGCTACCATCTCGCCACCCTCGTTGCGGTGCTGAATGTTCTGCTTGATGCTGAAGCCATTCTTCGCGCACATGTTCTGAACCTTCTTTGTTGGCTCGCTGTGAAGTAAAATCTCGTAGAAGTTCTGATTCTGATTGACTGAGTAGTCGAACATGCTCTCCAGTGTGCTGTCCTTTGCTACCTTCTTGATCTCGCTGAAAAACTTTGTTGTCTTCATTGTCTTTGGCCGTGTTTTACCAGGTGCCTCGCCTGGGTTTAAATTGTTATTTATTTAAGTTTTACGATGCAAAGATACAAAGAATATTTGAAAGTACCAAATATTACACAAAGAAAATGTGTATTATTTGGTACTTTTAACATTTCGCCACCGCATAACGGCTCGTGAACCTGTCGAATAGGCAAAAAAAAAGGGAGCCGCTGCTCCCCATTCCCAAAAAATGCAAATAAAACTAAAACTAAACTACTAACTACTTAAATTATTAATTATAGAGAAAAGAAAAATTCACAGGCGGCCCCGCACTGTCACAGTGACAGCCGCCAAAGTTCACATTATTCAGCCCACCGGGCAGCCTCCCAGATGCGGCGCGAGTAGAGACCGCCCTGAAACTTGCCGCCGCTGTTGAACCAGCGCATGAACTGCTGCTGTATCTCGTAGCACTTGCGCCCGCTCTCGATGTACTGCTTCAGCGTAGATTTCTCGAAGTTGCCAGGCCCGCAGTTGTAGATGAAGTCGAGTACCGCGTCGTACTGGCCCTGCGTCACGATGCGGCGGCAGCGGTTGGCCGTCGCTTCAAACTTGGCCAGGTCTTCCTTCAGCCACTGCTCGGCCTGGAACTGCGTGCAGCGGTCGCCGCGCTTCACGCCCTTAGTGTGGCCATAGCCGATAGTCCACACGCCTGCTGTGTCCTGATAGGCCGATGGCACGAATGCCTCGGCACGCTTGATATGGTCGATGAGTTTCTGACTTGCTTTCATAGGTTGATGTCGTTTTGTGGTTCAATGTCTTGCTGGGCGGGACGGATGGTTGACTCAAGATCCCCGTCGGCAGAGATTCGCACGGGTACGCGGATGGCACATCCCTCCCGTCCACAAAGGAAAGGGCGCATACACTCCAGTATGCGGCCATAGCGGGCCACCTTGGCCTGTAGATCGCGCACGGCACTGTCTGTCTTGTCCTGACGGCTGCGCAGGTCGTCGCGTTCCTGGCGCAGGTGGTGGCGGTCTTCCTTCAGCTCCTTGATGTACTGCTTCTGCTCCTCGTTATACTCTTGCTGTG
>Ga0326511_10004583_pt1 | contig 10969 bp, 10 predicted proteins | sample 0_2496_0518_D_FD_203701 | JGI IMG/M metagenome (GOLD analysis project Ga0326511, IMG submission 203701) | Bovine rumen microbial communities from UC Davis, California, United States - 0_2496_0518 | ecosystem: Host-associated > Mammals > Digestive system > Stomach > Rumen | place: USA... | reverse complement strand
TGCGAGTTGGTGTCGAGCATCAGCAGGGGGCGCGGGGTGCCGAAGAATCGGGCCACGTCGTCCAGTCCCATGTTCATGTGCTCCATGAGCTGCATGTCCTGTGCGCTCATGCTGATAGGCACAACCTTGTCGAGACCTCTGAGGCTCACGATGTCCTGGTTGTAGATTTCCTCATTGATCTCTTTGGCGTAGCTCTTCATCTGCCTTGGGTCAAAGAGCCCCTGCGAGATAGGACTGTAGCCGCTTGCGGGTGGCTGCTCTCCGATGAAGGCTTTCATGCGTCCTCCCTTTGCGGCGGTTTCGAGTGCCTGGTTGCTCTCGGTCTTGATGAGCGATAGCGTGTCGGCGGCATACTGGATGGTAGAGATACCCCAGAAGCCGTCGTAATAGCGGAAGGTGTTCGGAAAATGGAGCACGTCTTCGCGCGGGGCTTCCACCTTGAAGCGCACGCCACCTTCGCCCAGGTACGTCAGGGTGTAGGTGCCGGTGATTTCATTATAGCCGCCACATTCCGCCAACCATAGTGCACTTGGGTCACGCCACTCGTCGCGTTCGATGTAGATGAAGGCATTGCCAAGCATGAGCCTCCGGATGACCACCTGCTCTATGAGCGATGCAGCGGTGCTTATCGGGTTCGGTTGCACCTGCAACAGATAGTTAATGTTGCGCCCAGGTCCCCACATGTCGGGCACGAAGTTGCCGCCTGACGCGTTCATCTTCTGATACTGAATGGCGAACTGCGCCTCCGTCTTGGCTCGCAGTTCAACAGCACGATAGACGGCAGACACCGCGAGTGCCATCTGCGGCGAACGCACGCGCACCTTCTTCTCCTCGAAGGTTCCGCCACCGATCTGCTGGTTGCTGGCATCGTTTGGGTCGGTGGTCTTCGGCACACCCGGTGTCACCTCGCGCTTGCGCCATAAGTTTGCAAATATTCTATCCATAGTTCGATGTTATTTGTCGTTTACAATCTGCTGGGCCAGGAACTGGATGGTGTTGCCCTGGCGGTCGGCGTTGAACGTCTCGCCTACTATCTGGTAGGTCTTGTCGTGCCACACGATTCGGCTGCGCTCATTCACGATGGTGTTCCAGCGCATGCGAATCATCTTCACGCCATAGACGTCCAGAGCTCCGGCGTTCAGGGCCTGCTTGCCTTTCGCCCATGTCACCTCTGCCCACACCGTACCGGCAGTCTCGAACTCGATGCCTGCGGAATCGAGTCCGAACTTGCCCTGCTGTGCCTCCCGTCTGTTCAGGATGGTCACGCGATCCCTGAGTATTCCTGTAGTGTATGCCATTACTTATCGGTGTTTTTCGAGTCTCGGGTTTACCGCAAAAAAATACCCGACAGCCGTCTGACTGTCGGGTATCTGCTGTTAGTTGACCACTTCCACGTAATTGCCAACGAGGTCAGCAAGATGCCATACACTCTGCGCCAGTGCCCTCACGCAAAGGTACTTCACGCCTTCCTCCGTGTAATACTTGCCCTCGACAAGTTCCATGTTCACCTCATAGGCGATGGGGTTGTCGATTGTGCCTGCATCATCCGCAACCACTTGCACGTATAGGCTTGCCGTGGCATCGGGTCGCCAGTCCTCCTGCGGTGTGTGCGTCTGTTGTACCTTGTACAACTTATCGTCATAGTAAAGCCGTTCGCCCTGCTCGACTTGCACACCGATTCGGCTCTGCCATGTCGGGAAAAGTTCGATGTTCTCCAGTGCCTCTTCGTCCGTCTGCTCCGCCACCTTGTCACGCAGCAGATTTTTGATTTTCGCAACTACGTCCTCGGTGTACGGCTCGTACTTAGTGTTATCAACTGGCGGTGCCGGTGGTGGCGTGTACTCCATCCATCCTGCCGTCTTTATCAATTCTTCACTCGGGTTGTATATCTGCATCCCGTCCACGATTAGGGGGTCTTTATAAAAGACCGTTTGTCCGTCTATGATTTTGTAGTATCTCATACGCTTTTTTATTACTCGGGTAGTTGTGAAATAGGTTTGATAACGCTCGCTTTTGAACTCCAGTTTGCCGCTGCCTTGTACGCTGAGACTGAATCATCTGGGACATAAATCGTGACGTTAGAAACATGATACCAGTTGTTACTGCCGAGCGTAGGCGGTGTAGTTGGCTGCATTATTAGGGTGGTCAAATTGCTGCAATTATAAAACGCTCTTTCTTTTATCTCCGTTACAAGCGGTGGAATTATTAACTTCGTAAGTCCTGAATTTATGAATGCATACTTACCAATAGTTGTACACTGACTTGGCAATTGGATATTAATTAAAGAGTTCACACCAAAAGCGCCCTGCGCTATACTTTTCACTTGGTTAGGACATATTGCCGTTGTCAACCCTGTGCCCTCAAAGGCTCCGATAGAGAATCCTGTAATCGATGAGAATAGCTGTAGTTCGTTGAATCTTGTAACGAGTTTGTTTTTTTTGAATTCAGTCCCGATGGAACTAACAGCGGCGCATTGTGCCTGTGTGATGCCCACCGGCTGGTAGATTCCCGATGCACTCGTCGATGCGACTTTCATGGTGTACGTTGCCTTCACGCCATTGTCAGCCAGCACCGCCACCGTAAGATACTGACAGGCATTCGTGGTGCCGCTCGTAGTGATGGTCAGTTTATTGTCGCCGTCCAGAACCACATCTTCCTTCGCCAGCGTGCCCACCACAACCTGCGTGGAGGTGTTGCTGGCATACTGCCGAATCTCTATCACCGTCGTGCCAGCTGCTATCGACGAGAATGGGTTGGCCGAGTCAAACTGCAACTCCACTTCGAACGTTCTGGCAGCAGCATTCACCTTTGCAGGACTGGTGCCGTTGCTGTACTTGCGCTTCGGGTGCACCATGCACGAAGCAAACACATGGTCGCACACCACCAGTACACTACCGTCGGCCTCTATCTCTCCCGTGGCAAATGCAGAGCTAGGAGCGGCCAATTTTGTATCACCCCAGTTGTAGCAGCATATCTCCCATACACGCCTATCCTCGAACTCCAAATACTCGATAGGTTTCTTTTCGCCCATCATCAACCGTCTGCGGAATATGCTCATGACACACCTCCTATCACTGCGATGTTATTAACTATGCTTACTTGATACGTCATGCCTGCCTCGATTTCGGGCTCAGCCACCCATTTCACCGAGCTTGGCAATGAGAGAGTTGTGGCGGTCGTTCCGCTGGTGAACTGGAACATGAACTCATCCATCGTGGTCGTCGATGCCGTTGCCAGCGTCAGCGTCAGTGAGGTTACCGTGCCCCACACATGGAAGATATTGGGCGTGAGTGTGAACGTGGTGTCGCCCGTCCCGTGATTGACGATTGCCACCTTGCTCGCCTTCCCGTTCCAAGCCGTGATGTCGGCAGACGTGATGCCGTGGGCTGGGCTGGCGGTAAATACGGGGTCACTCTCCGTGTACGACTGCAATGCCGAATCCGCCTTGTTTAGGCTCGTCTGCACTGCGGTTGCGAGGTCGCTCTTGGGTATTCCTCCGCTCGGCTTTTGGTAAGCCGTTGCACCAGCAGACGCACCACTGCGGATGGTTGCCAAGTCGTTGATAACATCCTGCTTGTCTGCGAGCAGGGCATCCAGTTGTGCCTTCGTTGGCAATGCCGCCAACTTGGTGACATCTCCCGAGGTAATTCCCGACTGGATAGCCGCCCACTGCGCAGCCGTGAATGGGGTGCTTTCTATCTTGTACTCGAAAATCCAAGCCGTGCCGTTGTACTTATAACGGTCGTAGTACTCGTTCCCCTGCTGGTCGTACTCAATGACAAAGCCGTAGTCATTGTTGGTTGCACCCGTCACCGCCTGCAACTCTGCCAGCGAGTTGTAAGTACCCTTGAATGTGGCGGTATTGGTGGCGATGGAACTGTTGACGAAATTCTTATCCGCCAGCTGATTGCTTGCGCTTGCCGCACTGGGTATCTTTGCCTCTATCGCATCAATGTCGTTCTCAACGGGCGTGAGGTCTGACTGTTGCAAGGCGGTTGCACCCTTGGCCGCCCCGCTGCGGATTTCGCTCAAGTCGGGAATAACAGGCTGCGCACCCACGTCCGTAGCGTTCAGGACAACTTCACCGCACTTGCCGTTGACGCTGCTCACGCCTGACGCAGGAGCGTTCCTCCATTTCACGTCGTAGTCACTGTCGCTCTCCTTGACGAGTACCTGGTTGGTGGTTCCGCCAGCCGGGATGCCGATGCCAGGTTCTCCCTTTGTGTTGACGGAAGTGCTGTTGCCGTTGCGGTCGGTCACGGTCAGGGTGTTGCCGCTCAGCTCAGCGTTTACGTTCTCGGCACCTTCCACTGCCTCGGCGTTCTCCTCTTGCATCTGGGCGAAGACGCGCTCGCGCTCCTCCTCGTTGGCGATGCGCTGGGCCTCGTTAGCGTAGGCGGGCAGCGAGAACTCAATCTCCGGTGCTGTCTCGCCCTGGAAGTCGAGCATCACCTGATGCGGCGTGCCATCTATCTCGATAATGATGTCGGCGGGGTTTATCACCTCATCCTCCGTATCATTCGGGAAGTCGGCAACGGTGAAGTGGTAGGCGATTTGGAACTTGAGGTTGCCGATGGGCAGGTTGTGGTTGTCGAACTGCACCGTCAGTCTCGTTGGGTCGCCATCGACTGGAGCGCAATGGGTGTAGGTCGTTCCGTCGTAGCCTACGAAGTAAGCCTGCGACGGGGCACCCGTCCAGAACTTAATACAGAAGGGTGTCAGCCAACCTGCATCGCTCTGAAGCGTCAGGATGAAGTCTGACTTGTAATTGATTCTAAAGATTGCAATGTCTGCCATATCCTTGGTTGTTATTTGATTCGGTTGCGTCGGTTGTCAGCCGCATGTACGGCTTGATGAGGATGTCGAAGGAGTAGGGGACTATCGACATGTTCTGCTGTCCTACGGGCGAGCGGTGCTGGTAGTTCACGTCCACCAGCATGAGCGCGGCGACCACCAGCGGCTTTGGCACCTCGCCATAGGTGCTCATGATGGAGGTGTAGTCGCGGTTGATGAGGTTCATGACCGTCGTCTCTGCCGCCTCTCCGTATGTCTCCAGCAGTACCTGCTCCAGCTCTGCCTGCTCATCGTCGAGCCGGAGGTGCTGCTTTATCTGTGCAAATGTGAGATATTTCATAAAATTTCCTTTTTCTATATTCCGCAGGAATCGCCCTCGTAGGTTTACCAACAAAAAAAAGAGGGAGGCCGAAGCCTCCCTTCAATAAATATGTGGGCGCAATTTTGCGCTGACATCCACTGTCATTGCTTCAGCGCGTTCAGAAGCCCGCACCGGAACACGTAAGGCAGGCGCATGGCGTAGCTGCGCACTGTCTCGGCCTGCTTGTCGTCAATCTCCATCTCACCGTCGCTGTGGTAGATGGCCGTACCCAGCTCGCACTCAGGCAGCGACGATCCTTGCATGTACAACATGTTGCCAACCGGCTGGCGCATATCCACTGTGTCCGTGGAGCCGTCGATGGTCTTCACCTCAATTTTCGAAAAATTTACCTTCATAGTTCTTGCTTTTAATTGTTAGACGAATAGTGCATGTTCAGGGTGCCAGCGTCGTCCCATACGTTGTCGCCAATCTTCACCAGCACGCGGATGGCGAAGTATTTGTCTTCTGCCGTCTCCCGTGCCGGCAGGATGGGGGCTGTGGCATAGATTTGCTGGGTGTCGCCGCTGCTGCTTGCCGCTGGGATGGTGACGTAACCACCGGCGGCCTGTCGGTTGGCGTTGGCGGGCGTGGCAATGACAACATCCTCGGGCGTAGTCAGCGTAAAGCCTATCATGATGCGCTGTCCGTCGGAAGGGATGCTCTGCGTGGCATTGGCGAAGTACATCTTGTTGTTGCCTCGCGTGATGTGCATATCAACGAACAGCTCTCCGCTGGTGTAGTTGGCCGTCCAGTATGTCCCGTCGAAGGTGAAGTTGCCTGTCCGTGCATAGCCCACGGCGTTGAAAGTAATCTTGCCTGCGTAGTAGCTTACGAACCACAGTTTGTAATAGTATGGGTATTTGCCTGTGGCCTCTTCCGCCTGGGTGCGTGGCGCAACGAAGCTGCTATGCGATATGGGATTGGTGCGGTTGGCGTCGTCGCACTGCTGCATGCCTATGCAAACATGGTAGATGCCTGACAGCCCTCCGGTTTGTAAGTATGCCGTGACAGTGTTGTTGCCGACGATGGCATCACTCACCACGCTGCGCGACGGGTTGCGCCCTGGGCTATACCAAGGCAGGCCGCCCACCTGCCCATCTTCATACGCCTCAATCATCATTCTGTAGTTATTCACGTTCTGCAATATCTCCGACAGGCGGATGTTGGCGGCAGCGTCCTGATAGACCACGAAAGCCAGTGCGCCCACCTCCGAGGTGTTAATCTCGTAGGTGTTGTTCTCGCGGTGGTATGGGAATGTGTCGATGTTCTGAAGGGCGGTGTGGATGGGCGGAACTGCGTCGTGCTTGTAGCCGTCGAAGTCGCTCAGCCTGTACCATTCCTTCACGCCTCCCACAATGCCGGTGCGGTCGCCGCGCGGACCTCGGTATTCCCAAGCCACAGCGTCGCCGTTCATTACGTCGTAAACGAACTTGTTGAAATATATATTGCCGCCCAGCCCGGGGAATCCCAGTCCGAACCTGGTCTGCATGCGCTGCGCATCTGTCAGTACTTGCACCGTATCGAACCTTACGGGCTTGTTTCTAGCCCACATGTTAATCGACGTATGCACGCACAACCGCCCGACATCATTCTCGCTGGTTGTGAGTGCCTGCTGCACGTCGTAGACGCTCACCGGCGCGGTGATGGTCTTCGTGTTTGAGTTATAGCTCATTCCTCGCCTCCTTTCTTCAGAACCGACACGCTGCCGCTGACATAGAGGTTGCCATCGAGGGTATAGCTCTTGCGACTCTCGTCATACATGAATGGCGACTCCACGGGCTTCATGGTCGTGGTCTGTGCAGGTTGCTGAACTGTTGCCACCTCTTTCTTTTGGCGCTCGCGGATGGCGATGACGAGCGATGCCAGAGCGCACGCGAGTGCCACAATGGCGATGAACAGTGTCAGGTAGATCATGTGAGTAATCCTTGATTGATGAGTTTCGAGATGCTTAATGTATAGCGGGTACCGCCGTAGTAGATGTAGATGCTGTCTCTGAAGGTGGCAGCACCTGTCACGGTTAATGTGTCATTCAGCGTGGTGGCGCCCATGGCTGTCAGCGAGCTGTTCAGTGTAGCAGCACCGGTGACGTTGAGCGTGCTCCTCAGTATGGCTGCACCGTTGATGGTGAACGGTCCGTCGAATAGTGTTCCGCCGCCAGGGGTTGACTGGAAGCCGAGGGCCGAGATGCCTCCCGTGGCGTAGATATTGCCGGTGAAGCAGAGGGCGTTGTTTGCATAGTCATACGTCACCGGGAAATAGTTACCGGCTCCGTCGCCAATCATCAGATGCTTTCGCACATACACGGCTGGTTCTTCCAACGAATCGAGCATCCTATATCCGACCCTCATAGCCTCGGCAGTCGAGTAGTTGCCTCCGCTCATTGTGTTGGTCGTGTAGTTGAACACAAACTCACGCCCGAAGAATCTTATAGGCAGCTGCGCCTTGGCTGATGTACCCCAGCCAATGGCAAGATGGTCGCCCGAATGGTCGCTGGTCGCACTATTCGATAACATGAAGACGGAAAGACTTGTGCCCGTCTTTGACGACTTGATATTGATTGACGGGTCGTGCACGGCATCGTCGTATTCCATATTCAACGACCAGCCCATCGACACGCTACCAGCATAGGAGATATTCGCTCTTGCGCTTGCGCTGCCAATGCTCTTGGGTGTGCCGTTCTGCCAGAATGTCTGTCCCCACGCCTGGTACGTTGATGTACCGCTCAGCCGTGCGGCTTGGTTGGCCACTCCGTTAGTGAAATAGCCCTCCAGCGTGATGATACGTGACACGGCAGATGTGAGAGCAGACTGCGTGGCGTAGCCTTTTCCGTTCACCCATTCCTCCGTGGCATATCCTGCATCAGCGTGGTTGCCCCAGCCGTAGGCGGTGTCCCACTGGCCCTGCTTTGCTGTCGTCGGAATCGAGTAGCCTGTTCCGAGACTGATGGCGAGCGTACCGCTGGTGGTGATGGGCGAGCCTGTCACAGTCAATCCGACAGGTACAGTCATTCGCACGCTGGTCACTGTGCCCGTGTTCGTGGTGTAGCCCTTGGCGTTCACCCAGCTCTGTGTGGCATAGCCCTCCTGACTATGGTCGCCCCAGCTGTAGGCCGCGTCCCATTGTGCCTGCTTGCTTGTCGGTGGCAGACTGTAGCCAGTTGCGAATCCGACTGCCAGCGTGCCGCTGCTTGTGACGGGTGAGCCCGTGACGGAGAATCCCGTGGGCATACTCAGCCCGACGCTCTCCACGCTGCCGGTGCCGCCGCCTCCGATGGGACCGTTCACCCATCGGGTTCCGTCGTAGATAAGTCCCTCGCCAACGGTGGGGTTGGAGATGCTCACGTCGAGCAGGTCGTTCAGGTAGGACACGCTGCCGCCACCGCCACCGCCACTGTTCAAGCCGAGGGCACTCAGAAAGCTCTCCGTCCACAGTCCGAAGCGCGCCTCGATGTTCTGGATGGTGGTGTCGAGGTCGTTGGGCACGATGACGGTCTCATTATCACCGTGCATGCGGAACAGACGGTTGAAAAACTCAATGCTGACGTAGTTCTCGTCTACCCAGCTCTGGGTGGCGTAGCCTTGCAGTATGGCTGCCATCTGGCTGCTACCTGCACCGCCGCCCGAGCCGCCCGAGCCCGAGCCTTCGAACATTCGCAATATAGCTTCTCGTGATAGTTGCATCGTTTATATTTCTATGAGTTTGATTGTGGTCACGTCGTCGCACCATCTGCGCCCGATGGCAATTGGGTGCATCGTGGAGCCGTCGACGGTGACCATATACATGGGGTTGATGTTGGCAATCAGGTTGCTCAGCAGCTCGAGCTCGAGCATGCGCTTAGCTGTCGCCCAGTAGTTGGCCACGCGGTCGGCGAGGTGCTGCTCGGGACGCTCAGGCGTGGTGCTGCTCCCGTAGGTAGTCATGCTGAAGTAGCTGCCGTCGGGGTTGGCCAGCACGCCGAAGCCGAACGACAAGTCGTTGTCCGACGCATAGATACAGTCGGCATTCCAGTCGGCGCGAACGTTATTGCCGTTCTTGGCTACATACTCGCGGTGATCGCTGCGCTCGATGTCTGTTGGTATTATTCCGTGTTTGTAAAAAAAAGTTTTTCGGGTAAATTCCAGGCTGAATCCCTCAATATCGAAGTCACGACTCCCGTTAATGTCAACCAAGTCCTCGGAGCCCAGGAACTCAATAAACACCTGCCCTACAAGACTGCTATTGACGAGAATGGTGTTGCGCCATACACGATGGTCTGCGTCACCATGCACTACATAGAGAATGTCATCTTTATTGCCGACGGACACCATAAAATCGCTTTCCGTGGTAGTCCACGACGTGCCATTAAACCATGACGCAGAACTGCGTGTTTTCCCAACTCCAAGGCGCATGCGCATGGTTTTCTTTCCGGCATTGACGGCATAGTTCCTGTCTGCAATATTTTCGTAGCGTGTACCCCTTCGGTAAATGGTGCCATGCAGTTGGATTATACCGTCGTTAAAGGCATGATGATAGACGCTCTTCAGTGTTGCATAAGCAGCAGAGCCAGCCACGTAGGGTTGCAGAATGGTAATTACGTCATAGGTGTCGCCATTATCACTCAATACATTATCTCTGCTATCCATCATGTGAAATGCAGCCTTGCCCGTCTGGCACTCGCCTGTGAGGAATGGGCGCGTGAATGATGTCATATCATTTGTATAACGAAAAGACCCGCCATCAGCGTCCCACACCTCCATGTTTAAAACATTAACATAGATCATGCGTCTAAGCCACTGTCCCCACCCGAGGTCTTCCATCACCTTCTCGGTCGCCTCGTCAGCGAATCCGGCAAGTTCGTTGCTAGCGGCATTGCCGTTGCCGGTCACGGTAACCTTGTTCGGCCCACGCTGTTGGAAGTCGTTGTTGGCGACCGACGCGAACTCGTTGCCGATGGCCGTCGTGTTCCATGTGCCGCTTGTGGTGCCGGCAAGCTCACCGCCTGCCAGCGTCGTCAGGTCTGAGCGGCTGAGTGTAAGGAAGGTCTGCTCGTCGTCATCGTCGGCACGCATCAGGTAGAGCGTCTGTCCGAATGTGCGTGCCGTCCATCCCCAGAAGCGGCAGATGTCCTCCAGGCACTGATAGTGATTGTACATGGCGATGATGTTCCCGTCGGCATCCACGTCGATGAAATTCTGCCAGTCGACCAGCTTCAGCAGCCACTGACGGGCGTCGCTGCCTCCTTGCACGACAATCTGTGTGATGCTGATGACGGGTATTCCACTGATGATCTCGTTGAGCAAATAGGCGAAATTTCGCAGCTCGTGGTTGGTCACGTCGATGTCGTTGCACTCGGTCACGGCCAGCGCACATTGCACGGGGTATTCCCGTTCCTGTGGGTTGCCATAGAGCACGCCGCCGAAGTTCTGCGCCTGCATGAAGCCCTGCCACACGATGGTGCCGCCGGCGTTGGTCAGCGTCACCGGCCGGTCGGTGTCGGTCAGTGGCAGCAAGTCCTTCCAGTTGTAGGGAGTCGAGCCGTCGGCAGCGAACCCGTCATCCACGATGCGGATGTAGCCACTCTGGGTGCGGATGGGCGTGAACAGGTCGTCATCGTCATCCTCCTGGGTGCTGAACGGATCGGCACCACCCTTCAGCGTGACGGGTGAGCCTGCGTAGTTCGCGTCGTGGATGTTCACCGTGTATGTCTCTCCCGATCGCAACGACTTGAAAGGAATTTGCCAGCGTACTGCCATGAAAATTGTTATTTAATTGTTCTATATTCCGCAGGAATCGGTGGCGTGGGTTTACCAAACAAAAAAAATGGGGCGACCGCCG
>Ga0326511_10004582_pt1 | contig 10971 bp, 17 predicted proteins | sample 0_2496_0518_D_FD_203701 | JGI IMG/M metagenome (GOLD analysis project Ga0326511, IMG submission 203701) | Bovine rumen microbial communities from UC Davis, California, United States - 0_2496_0518 | ecosystem: Host-associated > Mammals > Digestive system > Stomach > Rumen | place: USA... | reverse complement strand
CATCACAAAGCCTGAGTGCGTGTTGCAGCTCGTGGACGAAAACATCGCTGAAACAATGTATGTTCATCACTACGTCGCGGTCATGCAGAATCCTATAACCATGATTCCACAAGTCCACGACTACCTCATATTCGCCGTCTTCATACACGTAGCCTATGTTGCGCTCATAGTTGAAGCCGTTAGCAAGCAGCCTATCTTCTGTGAGCGGTATCGGCTTTAAAAGGCTGATGTCAACCATTCCGTCAGTCGTATATACGTCTTCGCCGTTTTTGTCAATGCCCTTAACCTGCCCGAAGCAAGGTTCAAGCCTGTTTGAACAATGGTCAATGAAGACCCAGTCGCCAATCATCAGTTCATTTGCTTTCATATTGCCTTTAATTTAAGTTATTTACCTTTTAACTACAATACAATCACTTCCTCCTCGCCGCGTCGGGAGACGTAGGCGAACACCTGTTCACGGCTCACTTGCATCTGCTTCACGCGGCGGTTCTTCGCCTTGGCATAGCCGCGACACCACTGCTCGTCGAGCGTCCACGAAATGCCGGGGTCGGGGTCAGCGTCGTAGGCCCGCCAGACGGTCAGCGGGAACGGCATCGCCTCCAGCGCGGCGGCATCCTCGGGGGTCATAAACCACGAGCGGCAGGGGCGGCTCGAAAGCATCAGCGTGCGGAACAGCTGGGCGGTCTCGGTGCTGCCCACCGCCACCCACACCGTGCGCATCACCTCCCAGTAGCGGGGGTTCGACAGCAGACGGGCCTTGCGGCGGAAGATGTCGAGCACCTCCTGATTGTCGCCCTGCTCGTAAGCGTGGATTATCTGACTGACGATCTTCGCGTCCCGTGCCAGCTGCTTCTCCGGCAGCGCAGGGATGCGCCGCGTGAAGTCCGTCCGCTCGTTCACCGCCAGCCCCCGAGGGTCATACGTCGGCACAGTGTACTTTGGTAGTTCAATCATTTTACTTGCTCTATTCGTTTTGTCTTTTCGAGAGTCTGCTTTGCTATGCCCTCCATCTGCTCCTGCGTCACCTCGATGATGACCTTGATGCCAGCGGGCTTTTTCTTCACTTTGAACTCCACCTGAAACGGAGAGGTTCGTAACATGTCTGCAAGACCCTGAATGGTCTGCTCTCTTTTTTCTTCTGTTGTCATATCGCCTTTGTTTTTAATCACTAATTATTTTTTTTCTTGATCACGGATGGCACGGATTTAACGAATTATCTTTGCACGGCGGTAGCTTGTAGGCCACGAATCCGTTGTACAGTTTTCTGCTTGGGTCTGGCAAAAGTTCCTCTTCGCCGTAGTGGAAGCCGAAGCCCTTATAATATTCGTCTATAAACTTGATACTTTTGGGACCCATTCCTTTCGGCTTCAAAAGCGACTTGCGGCTGATACGCAGCAGGTCGTTTAGTTCGCGGATTCCAACGTCTGCCAGCGCATTCATTATGCGGTTTGGAAAGCCGAGGTCACTCAGACGCTTGTCGCCGTCATTGGCTATCAGTTCAGCAGCACGGGCATCAAATTCTGGCCTTGGCTCTTTCGGCGGTTCTGGGATTTCCAACTGCTCATACCGCACTCGCTTGAAGATGGCTATCGTCTTCATTGCGTATTCCTTTTGGTCGAAGAATGCGTTGTACCATATCATTTCCCACCCTTCGGCCCCGAGTTCGTTCATCCTGTCCATCGAGACGGGCGACTCGCTCATGTACTCCCATTTCGGGGTTAGATTGATTAGTTCTGCCATAGGTTAGTTCCACTTCTTTTCTTCTCTCGCTTTCTTAATCACCTCAATACTCTCGCGACTTAAATAGCGGCGGCTCGGTTCGCCGTTCACCTCGACATCAACACGGAAAGTGTCGTTTGGTCTTACACTCTTCACGATGCCCTCCAGCCCGAAACTATCCATATAGTCCGAGTGCTTTACCACTCTAACGCGGTCGCCCTTGTGAATGAACGGCATCGTCACGTCTATGTGCAGTTTGCGTGTGACGTAGTTGTCGTGCTTCTCTTCCTCCACCTCGACCGTGTGATGCAGGTCGCCCAGCAGCTGGTCGATGGTTAGCCGTATTGCATCGGTCAGCGGATTGCGGTTCATGTAGAAACGGATGTGCAGATGGTCGTCGACCGTCTCGCGCATTTCGCCGTCGCCCTGATGAATCAGCAGGCCAACCGCACGGCGCATCGTGAAGATGCACTCTGGGATAGGCGGCTTCGGCGTGTAGTCGTGGTCGTCGTCATTATACTCGGCCTTCAACGGATCTTCCTCGTAGCAGCAGGGGCAGTAGTGCCGCCCATCAATCTCGCGCCAATCGTAGTTCTCGGCCATTTCCTCAATCTCTCCCTTGTCGGACATGTAGCTGTAATCGTCGCCCTCATAGTCCTCATGGCATCGGTCGCACCGAATGCCGTAAAAAATCTGTTCTGTAATCATAATTCCTTTACTCCGTTAAATTCGTTGTCAGTCCTGCTTGATTTCCAAAAACTTCTCCCTATTCTTGTGATACACCACGAGCCAGCCGATATTGTCGATAGCGCAGCACAGGCCCCAGATGAACATGGCCACCTTTAGCGAGGGCATGAACAGCAGGGCGCAGACATAGCCGGCGATGCAGTAGATGCCACACACCACGTCGTTGTTGTTGTCATAGACCTCGCGTTCGTGCTCGTTCCACAGCTTCGGACGGAACGTCATCAGGCACTTGCCGATGAACTCCGACACCAGCGTGCCGTAGAGCAGGCAGGCGATGGCCAGCACCCACACGTTGTACTCCACGAAGCAGAGCCACATGCCGACGCAGAAGCCCGCTGCCGACTCGACGACGCAGAGCACCGTGAACCACCGGATGGCCTTGCGGCGCACCCAACCTTTCCATATCATGCCGATGAACAGCCCGACCACGGAATAGACGAGCGACTGGAACGCCAGCCATTCGGCAGGCAGCTCCGTCACCCACGCCTTCGAGATGGCTGGTCCGACATAAGCATCCAGCAGTCCGACGATGAACAGCGTCGATAGCGTCCACCGCTGGTTCTCGTCGGGATGGATGTTCAGCAGGTCAAGTAATCGCTTGAATAGTTTCTGCATTGGTCAGTCCTCCATATATCTCACCCTGAATGTCACATGCAACTGATTCCGCTTTACTGAGATATACCACTCGTCGGCCTTCAACATATTCTTCCATTGTGTCAGCATCTCCTCGTCGTAGTCATAGCGGGTGTTTAGTTGCAACTTAACTCCGAAGCCAATGTCTTGCTTCGTCTTGGTGTTCACAAGTGGCGGTATATCATAGTCCTTGATAACCTCCACTTCAAATTGAGCCTTGATTGCGCCAATGGCTCCCACTACATGTTTCAGCAGTTCGTCTTTCTGTTTTTCGTTCATAATCATATTCCTTTTAAGTTATTTATTTCTTGCGTTTTAATTGTGCTTTTTGTCCACACTGCTGGCAGACGACGCGAAACGAGCCGCTGCGGGTCTGCTTGAACTCACCGCCGCAGGTCGGACAGCGATGTGTGGCAAAAAACTTCTGAACCATCTCGTTCCGTCCCTCAGTGGTGTGTTGGCGGAACGTGGGATAGTCTTTCCACTTCTCGGGTTCCAGTCGGCGCAGGGCATTGACGATGCCTCGATACTCACGATTGTACCTCGACCGCTCTGGTCCTGGCTCTGTCTCTGCAATTATCTGCCCGCAGGTGTCAAGCTGCCTGTAGAGGAAACTTATTTGCTCACGCTTCTGCTCGTCGGTCATCGTGCCAGTCCTCCTTATCTTCTACCATTTTATATTCTCCGACATCAAAGGCTGACTCCGTAACGTCGAGATCGTCCCATTCCTCTTCGTGCATATCTCCGTTATGGCTGTGACATTCCACTCGCAGGCTGTTGTTCGGACGGTCGATACTTAGCACCTTGAACCACATCGGCTCCTTGCATCCTTTCCATGCCTGCTGAAAGCGGTCGCCCTCCTTCAACTCAATGCTCGACTTCCTACGCTGTTGCATCATCTGGTGTGCCATCTGCATATACCATGTATCGTTAATGTCGCCATCGGTTATCGCCTTCAGGTCTTTCTCGCTCTTAATCTTATGCCACCATGAACCGCATCCGTATATGATTTTGTTCAACTGAGGCACAAGCATTGCCGGATTGCCCATTGTCGAGACACGCAGCGTCCTTGTCTTTTCGTTGAACGATACCATGCTCTGAATTGGCAGGTCGCCGATGAAAATACCGAAATAAGTCTTGCCGCCGTATTCGTCACCGCATGGACGCACGGCCACAAAGTCGCCCGTCTTGGCATTCCAACTATCCGTCTTTATCGGCTCCACGTCAATGCTGTCAATCGTCAGCGGATATTCGATGTAGCGCGATTTGTACTTCTCACAGGTTTCACACTTGGCTTCGTCGGTCGGTACAACCTTGTCATTCGCCATTCCTGCCTCTATGCAAGAACACTCGCCGTTGAAATGACGATGCGCATATTTGCATCTGTCAATCTTCTTTTCTTCTTGTTTTGCCATATCGCCAATTTGTTTTTTTTAAATTATTATCTCCACCTCGCCGCGACTTGCCTGTTTTGTCGGTCCTAAAAATCGCCTTAAAAAAACAGTAAAGTGTTTTCTGGCATCCTCCGTGCTGTTTCCGAGCAAACACTTTACTGTTTTTTTAAAGCCAGCAATGCCGCCCGTTTGAACAGGTCATGCTTCTTGCCCGTCCTCCATCACCTTCTTATACTTAATTCTGCACTCAAACCATTGTGCTGATTTACTTCTCATAATTGTAATTGTTTTAATTGGTTGTTACTATTTATACCTCTCTCCGAGGCTGATGATAAACACGTCACGGTCGGCGGGTGCGCCCCACTGAGTGTTTCCGTTCCCAATACGCAAGCCGTCGAAGCGGAACACCATCGACTTGGCCGTATAGCCGCGATGGAAGCGAACATGGGTGTAACGCTTGCCGCTCTGGATGCGCTTGCGCCAATAGGGAGTGATGGCACGGTACTCTTCACGCTTCTCGCCGCTCTCTATCATGTCGTACCACTTGTAGGTCAGCACCAAGTCAAGCACCGTCATACCCTGCTCCACAAGCCAAACCTCCACCCAGCCGTTGTGGTAGTCGAGCGAATACATCACGGCACTCACGCGGTCGTAGTCCTCGCGGTCGAAGTTGTAGAGCTTCTGCGGCAGCGTGTAGCGTTCGCCCTTCATTGCCGGAATGTAGTGGCTCCAGTCCGACGATCCGTAGCAGTAGCCGTTCTCGTGCAGCCAGTGCTGCGCCTGATACATGGCCGAGAAATCCTCGCCAGTATTCTCGAACCGCATCACCTTCTTAGGTTCTGCAGGTCTGATGAAATTCCATAGCTTGCCTCTCATGGATGCACCTCCTCCCAATCGTTAGCGAAGAAATCGCAGTTGTTGAAGGCATATACTCCTTCGTGACCGTCCTTTGAATGAATGGCAACGATGGGCCGGTCAAACTTCTCACAGTCGGTGTAGATATGTTTCGTGCCACTCCACGACTTGCGGCGGTACTTTGCGCCAGCCACCAGTCCGATGTAAATTTCTGCTATTGTCATAATCGCCTAATAAGCTAAATATGGTCTTGCGTACTTGCTCAATGGTCCGTAGTGCTCGATGTCGTCAGCCCTCCATATCCTTTATCACTTGTGCAAAGGCGAATGCGGCGACGGCGAGATACATCTCCTTGCGACTCTTCTCGTTGCCGGCGAAGATGCCTGCATCGGTCGTGTCAATCACTATGGGGTCTGCAGCCTGCTTAGACAGGTCTGCAGCCCGCTCTAATTTCTGAGCCTCCTGCTCACTGTCCGCCTGCATCAACATCAGCCCTTTCACTGCGTCGATGTAGCGGCCTGGAATGTCAATCATTACTTTTGCCATAATTCGTTTTTTCTTTATATCTTCGGATTCTTGATTTTGCGCCATTTATTGGCCTTCTTGTTCTGGTCTGTCTTCTGCTGCAGCCGTTCTATTTTCCGCTGCCACTTCTGACCCGACTTACTCTCGCGGTACACGCTGATGCGTTCGTCCATGCGGATGTCGTACTCCTCTCGGTGCCGGACGTGCGTCAAGTGCCACCCGCAACAGGCCTTGCAGTAGTACGGGCGCAGGCTCTCGCCGCCCGATATCTCGTCCGAGTTCCAGCGTAGGAAGTCCTGTGCCTTCCGTTCCGTCTCGAACAGCATCTTCTGCTTCCCGCAGTCGGGACACATGATTCTATGAGTTGGCTTCATCGTTCTTCGTTGTTTACATCGTCCCATTGTCGGGAATGTCTATTCTCTCTACTTTCGTAATCCTGTCTGGATCGCAGCGGCGGCTCCAGTTAATAAAGTAGGCATCGTGGCCGTTCGGGTCCTGCCATTTGTAGGTGCGGACCACGATCGGCATATCCATTCTCCAGCCGTAGCGAGTCTTGTCGGCAGAGAGCATAAGCGTCGGCGTGCTGATGATTGTCTCCTTCGACAGCCTTTTCAGTATTCCTTCCACCTCTTCGTCGGTCTCAGCCTTTAATGTCACGGCATATTGGTTCTCCGGGTCGAAACGTGCCAGTACCTGACGAAAATAGTTCCACGGAGTCAGGTCTGTAATGCACTTTGCAGGGTCATAGCGCTTGTCGTCGCTATAGGTCAGCACGGCAGCGGCAGGTTTCCACTCTCCTTCGCCGTGAACGTTCCGCATGTCGAAGCCTGACCATCCGTCGGGTCGCCAATAACTGCCAAGGTCGCGCCGCATAATCAGCCAGATGTTCCGTCGCTCCTGCTCCGAGCATTGTGGCCATACCTTGTTCACCATGTCCTTATATACGTCCCAACAGTTGTGCGAACCGCTCATACCGCCCTGCATCCACCATAGCACCTCGCGCCATTCCAATGTCAGTGTAATCATATCGCTAATTCTTTATTTCAATATCAATCTCAATGCAAACATAGCATCACCAGAATTACCACCCCCAATGACCTGGTTATAGACTTGCTCCAGTGAGCGGGGATTGACGTCCTTGATCTTGTTCAGCTCTGGAGGGGTCAGCTTGTGACCTGCCACCGTGGCAATCTTGAAGACCATGGCCGTGCGGCTTAGTCCATTGCCCGCAAAAGTTCGTTTCGTTTTCGTTTCCATATTTCGTTTTGTTAATGTTACCATTCATATCCAAGCGGACGGAAATCCTTTGGTTCCGGTACGTCCTTGTATTCCTTTTTCGGACGGTCTTCTTCTTTCTTCTTGCCGTCCACAGATTCACAATATTCTATCATAACTCATGTCTGTTTACCACATTTCCATTTCAGAGAAGGGGTCTTTCGACTGGCAAACCGTCGAACGCACGGCGCTGTGCTTGCCGCGCTTGGGCTTCTGCCACAGCCGCTGGTTCAGGTAGGCGGCGGGGTAGGGGGTGGTGGCTCCCTGCTGTCGCTTGTGGTAGGCGGCGAGTCCGTCGATGGCCTGCTGCTGCTCCCTGTCGGTCAGCCGTTGCCAGGCACGTTCGGCATCGCCTCGCTCACGCTTCTTGCCGTATCGGTCCCAAAAGGTCTGGAATGTTATGTTGATGTTCATGTTTTAATATTCTTGTTTCCGTATTTCTCTTGCCATCGTTTCAGTCGTCGCTTGGCGTTGCGCTTCAGTCGTTTCTCCTCGCAGATGTGGTCGTAGAAGTCGGACTGTTTGGGTGGCTCGTTGGCGGCCATCTGTGTCAGCACCTTTGCCGCCATGCGCTGTTCGGGAGGTATGTCGCCCAGGATGGGCAGGCTGGCCGTCAGTTCGGTGAGCAGTCGCTGTATGTTGCGTCGTCGGCGGTTCACGGTGTTGGCCCATTGCCGCATGCGATTTATCTCCTTCAGACAGGCTCGCTTGTAGGCCGTCCACTCCGTCTGGTAGCTGCGCTGGTGGCTCAGCCATACCGCCTTGCCAGTCAGTGCCGACCGTCGGATAATCCGTAGAATGCGTGGTTTGCGTTTTCGTCCCATTGTCGCTGTATTCCTTTATAGCATTATTGCACTATTGCACAACGGTGGACGTCGATGCCTCGGGGTCGGTCTCCGGTGCGGGCTGCACATAGTCGGGGTCGCCTATGTGGGCTTCGTCGAACTTGTGCTTGGGCACGGTGCCTTTGCGGTAGAAGTAGTAGGTGCGGTACTGTTTCTTCTTGTCGAGCACGCGGGGCATGCGGTTGCCGTCGCGGTCGAGCTGAATGGTGCCGTCGGGGTTCGATGGGTACATCCATGCAGCGGTGCGTCGGAAGCCCAGGTCCTCGTCGGTCTGTGTCTTCAGCACGCGCTTGGGATTCATCACATAGACGCTGGTGCGGATATAGTCCGGCAGGTTCCTGTTGATGCGGTTCATGGCCGTCTTGACGGTCTTGTCGCCCACGGTGATGCCGCAGTAGTCAAGCAGCGAGATAGCCAGTTCGCGCTGTGCGATGGGGATGCCCAGGTGGCGACTGTCCGACAGGTAGCCGACAATCCACTTGGTAAACTCCTCGTCCTTCGACGCTGCCAGTGCCTGACGCAGCAGGGCGCGATTGTCCTTGGGAGGACGGATGGTCTCTTCGGGGAACTGGAAGAACAGCTGCACACAGCCCAGCAGTAGGTTGCGGGCCTCGTTCAGGAGTGTCGGCGAGAGGTTGCGTGCCACCTCCTTCATGCCCTCCTTGCGGAAGTCATCGGCAGGGGTGTGGGCAGGACGTGAGCCGTCCATGGGTTTGGGGTGGTACCAGTCGCCAACCAAGAGTTGGTAGATTCGGCGGTTGGTAGAGTCGCTACTGAGGTCGAGCTGCTCGTTGGATGCCACCACGAACTTCGGCAGGTCGTCGCCCTCCAGCTTCACGGAGCCACGGTACAGGCCACGGGAGGTCAGCGACAGGGTGTTGTTGTAGAGCGTCTGCGGTGAGAAGCCCGGCGGCAGCTCGTCGATGGCTACGATGTTATGCAGTCCTGGCACAACCTTCTCGGTCTCCTGCGAGAGCTTGATATTGCCGTCGGTCAGTGCCTTGCCGTCGATGCGCAGCACACGGCGCACGAGGGACAGCAACTCCAGGATGGCTGTCTTACCCGTACCACCACTGGCCAAATCCTCACGGCGCGTGCCGTTGTCGGTGATATGCAGAAACTGCTGGCGGTTGGCAGAACGGTGGCGAACGAGTGCAGAGCCCAAGGCGTGGAGCATGGCTATGAAGTACATGTCCTGCATCTGCTGCTCGGTCTTGGTGAGCTCCTGTCCGGCAGTCTCCTTCTCCCAGAAGATACGGCTGACGTTGTAGAGGAAGCGGAAGTGTACGGGCATCTCCTCGATGGGCTTGTCGATGACCAGACGGTATTTCCACAGGCTCTCCCACGCGTCCCAACGGCCGTACTCTTGCTGTATCTCTTCAACAGTCTTCAGGGTCTTCACGATTTCCTCGTGCTTGATGCGCTCGGTTTCGTAGAAGCCGTTGACCTCCACGTGCCAGTCTTGCTTGATATAATGGAAGTCGCCGTCGAGGATGGCCTCGGAGTTGGTCCACCATTTCATCTGATTATATGATACAGGTTTAATATTGTCCTTCGTCACCAGCACGGCGGTGTTGTGGAAGAAGAAATAATCAAAATCCTCGCCAAACGACTTGGTGTCGAAGTTGAAAATCTCGATAGACTCCAGCACCGACTGTTCCAGCTTGGCGGAGTAGATGGCACGGGAGAGAGCGCCCTTCTCGTCGTTCTGTTCCTTATGAGCCCTGAGCCACTCGGCCATGAGGTCGCGGGCCTGAGTGACGAGCTTACCAACGCTGCCCTTCTCGCCAGGGAAGCACTCGGTATAGATATGGTCGTTGCCCAGCATGAAGTAGCGGCTGAACGACTCCTTGCCCTGCAGCACGTACTGACGTACCATGCCACGGGCACGGAGGAAGACGGGCGTGTTGCGCAGGTCAAACTTATAGCGGTCGCGGGTGGTGCCGTCCTTCTCCTTACGCTCCGACTCCCACTGCCAGAACTTACACGTCGGGGTGTCGAAGAGCGCGTTATCGAACCACTCGACAGGATCGTCATGCTGAATCTCGGCAGGCATGCGACCCTCCACCTCTGAGAATCGGGTGATGAAATCGGTCACGTCCTTCAGAGTCTTACCCGTCTTACCGATGGTGATTTCTGTCAGCTCCTTGGGTAGACGAAGCCACCGAACCTGCGGGGAGTTCAGGGCGATAGCCTGACTAGCAGCCAGTCCCGTGGCGTCCTCGTCGTAGCAGACATACAGGCCACCCTCTACCGTCACACCCAGCAGCTTGCGGATGAACGAGCGAAGCCAACGGTTCGGCCGGGTGTTGCCGCCCTTCTTGTCGAAGCCAGCCTGCTCGGAGTGCAGCCATACCACATGGGCATTGCTGTGACTATATACGGCGATGGAATCACGGGGGCCAGAGCACAGCACCACACGCTCGAAGCGTACCTTGCCAGTAGACTTGCCGTCCTTATCCTTGATGTCTATATAGGGATGTCGCTCGTCCTGCTCGATGACAGCACCCGTCAGTGCGTTCGTCAGCGCCTCGTCGGCATACCACTGATGGTAGAGGTCGGCATCCTCCGTAACACCCCACCACGTCCACTTGTTCGTACCGTACACGTCCTTCGGTTCATACTTCTTCACACCCCATGGATAACGGAACATGAAGATGGGGTAGTTCTTCGTGGCACAGACTATGCGCACAGCCTTGCCGCCCTGCTTGGGTTCCACGCACTGGATGAAGCGGCTTACAGGCTCCACGCCAAACAGGCGTTCCAACTCAGCACCCCACTCAGCGATGGTACGTGTCTCTGCCTTCAGCGGACCACGGTAGAAGTCTTTGCCCAGCGAACAACGATACAACGCTTCGCCCGTGTCTTCGTTGAACTGCGTCAGTACATCACCAATGCGTATCTCGTTGTCAGCCTCGATATCCTTCTTCTTGGCCTTGCGTGTCGCCAGCTCCACCTTCAGACCCAGCGCCTTCAGA
>Ga0326511_10004581_pt1 | contig 10974 bp, 11 predicted proteins | sample 0_2496_0518_D_FD_203701 | JGI IMG/M metagenome (GOLD analysis project Ga0326511, IMG submission 203701) | Bovine rumen microbial communities from UC Davis, California, United States - 0_2496_0518 | ecosystem: Host-associated > Mammals > Digestive system > Stomach > Rumen | place: USA... | reverse complement strand
TTGAAATAACGTTTGTTGTTAATACCTAAGCAACGCTTGGAATATAAAGCTGGTTCTTCAAGACGCATGACAGCCTCAGGAACAGCACCGACAAGATGATGACGAAGATTGATATCATAAAGCTTACCGACATCTTGTAAGATGGCGGTGTCAGAATCGATATATAAAGCCTTGTTATAAAGCGGGAACTTATCGGCAATCAATAAACGATAGTAGGTGGATGGTGAATAATAATCTCTCACTGGTAAATGAGAGATCAATTCTTCAATATCCTTGCTGACATCATTGATGCAGATAGAGACGTTTCTTCTTTCCATAGAAAGAATCTTGTCGATAGTCTCCTTGGTCAAGTCAGTATGTAAAACGTGAATACGATAATTTCTCTTTGGATCGGTATGTTCAATCAAAGAAAGCATGGCAACGGACGCAAATTTCGCAAAGCGTTCATCAAAACCGAAGAAAATAGGTACTAAAGGTTTGTTCATTATAAATCACCTCCAAAATATCTAGCTTTATTGTATTAAAGTAGCTAAATAAAGTAACCCTATCCCTTCAGGACCGCGTTAGAGAGGCTATTCTCGAGAAAAGAGAGAGGTAAAATCAACTCTCTTAAAAAGAGAATTAGGCTTTACAAAGGCGCTTTTTCAGGTATAATATTGTCAATATGAACGAAAATGTACCATTAAAGAAGATTGTTGCTAACAATTTAACCGAACTCAGAAAAGAAAAAGGGTTGACCCAAATCCAACTCGCTCAGCTTTTCAATTATTCCGATAAAGCCGTCTCAAAATGGGAAAGAGGTGATACCCTTCCAGACCTTGAGACCTTAAAAGCCCTAGCGGATTATTATGGGGTCACGCTAGATTATCTTGTCCATGACGGAGATAAGAAAGAAAAGGCCCAATATCTGCTTGCCGAAGAAAAAGCGCCTGTCAACACCAAAGCAATCGCCATCATCTCTTGTATGATTGCTCCATTATTATGTGTTGCCTTATATATCGCCTTATGGTTATCGTTAGGCTATAACTATTGGCTCGCTTTTATCTGGTGGATACCAATTGACTTCCTTCTTCTTTTCATCTTTGCTTGGTTATGGTGGGATAAAACCCAAAGAACCATCTATGGCATCTTGCTTAGTTGGTCTGCAGTTGTTTGTACCTACTTAGAACTGGGTATGGATTTACCAAATGGTATGGGATGGCAAGTTTGGGAAATCATCCTGATTGGTATTCCTTTAACCATTGCCTTGCTCTTATGGATGAAAGTAAGAGTCAAACCACAAGAACCTGAAATTAATGAAAACGAGGTTTCCGAATAAGGAAACCTCGTTATTTTTATTCGCTTGTCTTTTCTTCTTCCGTTTTTTCTTTGGTAAAGACATTACCTAAGAAATATTTCTTCATGGTGGTAGAACGCTGCATAAAGACAAAGATCAGACGATTGAACACCAGTTCATAAACAAAGCAGCATAAGCCTGCTTTTAAAAGATTAAATGGGCCATAAATCAAAGTGATCAAGCCAAAGTATGAACCAATACCACTCATGACATTCTGTCCGTGGAAATAACTGATGACATTTTCGATGGCACCTTCATCAAAACAGGTTGAGAAGTGAGCTTCAGGACCAAAGACCGTCAGATAAGATGGGGTGATAAATAAAGCATTCAAACCGGTTAGGACCACCGTTACAAATAAGGTGATGGTAATATAACCAAAGATACGATACTTCAAGCCTTTATTGAACCACTGGAAGACTTTAGCACAGACAAACAAGGCTAAGACAAACATCAAGGAAGTGAATAAGGCAGTGATGTTACCGATACCCAAGCCTTGGGTTGGACCATGAACCGTCATATCCAGCGCCGTCTTCACTAAGGCGACAGAGACACCACCGACAAGACCATACATCGCATAGGCGATCAAGACAGTGATTTCTGATAATTCAATCATCAACCACGGTGCCGGCGGATACGGAATACGAGCAAACGCCATCAAAACGAAACCTAATGCTGATAACAAAGCGATTGTTACCAGACGCGACACGACTTCTCCACTACTTCTTCTCATTCTTTTGAGTCCTTTCCCCTCGGGAAATAAAAATTACCCCGAAGCAAAAGCGCCCCAGGGTAATCTCAAGATGCAAAAAATTGAGATCTAGCTCTTCTTCTATCCAGCCTTTACTGTCGCCTTCGGAATTGCACCGAATCCTGAGACCAAGTCTCTCGCGGGGTTTACCGCCGAGAAGGAATTTCACCTTTCCCTGAATCGCTATACGTAAGGAATTATAATGATTTTTCTTTCTTTTGCAAGCAATTACGTTTTGTTTAAAGAAGAATACAAGACTATCCCCTGAATAACCAAGACGAAGGAAGTTGTTGGTATCTTCTTTTTGAAACAAGCATATTCATATAAGATGTTTGTACCTTTACGGATAAAATATCATACTTGCTTCATCATCTCCGCCTTCATACATAAGAAGGATGCGACCATGTTTTTTATCATAAAACAAGAAATATCCAAAATTTATATAAAAATGTTTTAGGTTTGTAATAATATTGTCGAAAGAAAATGTTTCAGGCAAAGTTTGATATCGTTCCCAAGAGAAAAGGGTCTCAAGACACTCAAGGAAATATACCTCTGGTCTAGAATAAATTCCGTCTCTATATTTTAGACTATCGAAAAAGAATTGATTGTGACTAAATGGGGTATCAGACTCGCATCGATATACGATGGGATTCAAAGAAGGGCAATTATAATAAACATAACGAGAGTGGTCATACCGTTCTTTTTCATGCCATCGTTTGTCTTGATCTGTTTCATACGGCCAATAAATTAAGTAAAAGGAAAATAAATCAGCGAAAAACGATTTCAACTTCTCTTCCCCTTTCAAACTATTAACATGAATTCCCCTTTTTAATCCATAAGACTTTTCAATCAGAAAACATAAAGGAATCCTGTCTTGTGGTTTCACATCCTTTTTTAAATGCAATTTGACAATTTCTTGAAGCAAATCACTTTTTTGCTGTTCTTTTAAACTAAATGCAATCATAATCAGTTGTCCAAATAATACGGTAGCCCATAAAAAGAGTGATTAGGGACTCTATTATTACCTGATTTTGCATGAAAATGGTGCAAATACCACCCATGACCAGTAATATTGTGATCTGAAAACACTGTTTTAGAAGGAAATGCAAGTTTCATAACAGATCTTGTTTTATCCCAAGCCATGTTCGTCCATTAAACGAAACAAAATGAGTGAAAAGTAACCCAATCAACAGAATAATCTTACGATAATTCATATTTTACACTTCAAAAAGCTATACCGCAATTAATCTTCTTTGAATATATATTAGATTGTAAAATATTTCAAGACGAAAGATAATATTTCATCTTGAGATAACTACTATTTTGTCATGAAATGTTTGATTTTATATGTCTTTTGCAAGCAATTACTCTTTGCTTCGATTATAATGAACCTACATACAGGAGAATTTTCCTCCTGCATCGCAAACAACTCGAATCATATGGATAAACTTGTCATACATCTTTTATCGCTGGAAGAAGTAAGAAAACACGAATCCTTTTTGCTTGCTTATGTTTCCCCTCAACGAAAAGACAAGTCTTTAGAATATCGCTTTGAAGAAAATAGATATCAATCTCTTGGCGCAGGATATCTTCTGAAAAAACACACCAAAGGCGAAGACACCTTCAGTTATAACAAATATCATAAACCTGAAGGCGAGGAAGAATATTTCAACATCGCCCATTCTTATAACTATATCGCTTTTATCAAAGCCGATGTTCCTTGCGGTATTGATATTGAAAAAATCAAAGAAGCTAAAGAAAAACTCATCAAATATGCATTTGCTAGTCAAGACCAGAAACTGATCAAAACCAATGATGACTTTTTTAAGTATTGGACATTAAAAGAAGCCATAGGCAAAGCCCATGGCAACGGTTTAATCGATGAATCCATTCAAGATGTACCAGCCAAAGAAGGAAGAGTACAATACAAGAACAAATGCTACTTCACAAAAGCGTTCAAGTTAGATGATTATTATTTATCTATCGCTTTAGAGGATAAACTACCCGAAGATATCATCCTACAGGAAGAAATCATTTTAGAAGATTAAGACTTAAAAAGCCCAATCACCATCCTTGAAAATTTGAACTTCCTTATCATCTTCCGTAACACCGATGATACTCATATCTTTTGAACCGATCATAAAATCCACATGGGATAAAGATTTGTTGATGCCAAAAGATCTGATTTCCTCATCGGTATATTTTTCAAAGTCCGGGTAGAGATTTGGAAAGCCTGTACCCAGAGCTAGATGACAAGCTGCATTCTCATCATAAAGCGTATTGAAGAAAAGAATGTTTGTCAAATTGATTGGGGAATGATAAGGGACAAAAGCACATTCTCCAAGATATGCACTTCCTTCATCTAAAGAGAGGATAGAACGTAAAGCTTCTTCTCCTTTTTCCGCATGCACTTCTATAGCTTTACCTTCATGGAATCTAACAGAAAAGTTTTCAATCAACTGTCCCTGATACGATAATGGCTTAGAAGCGTAGACAATACCTTCAGCCACACCTTTTCTAGGAGAAGTAAAGCATTCCTCGGTAGGAATATTTGGTGAATAAACAACACCTTCAAGGGTGTGTTCATCTCCACCTTCAAATCTCACACCAGGTATCAAACCGACGCTGAAATTGGTGCCGTTAGAAGATTTATAACGCAATTCTTTTAAACGAAGAGAGTTGAGATAGGAACAACGATTTTTTAGATCCTCGTTATGTTTCTTCCAATTCTCAATACCATTACCATCATCCGCTCTGGAGGTATAGAGAATGGCTTTCCATAACGCTTCAATCGCTTCTTCCTCGCTTAAGGAAGGGAAGACTTTCTTAGCCCAGGAAGGAGAAGGGACACCAGCGATAACCCACTGGAAATGATTTTCTCTCTGATCTCTGTACTTGCCTAAAATCTTATGTTTAGCCTGTCTGATTCGACTAGCCTTAGCATTATCAATACCAGATAAACCATCAGGATCATCGCCATCCAACCAGATGAGAACTGGTAATTCATCAAGCATGAATTTATGAGCGTATTCTTCAAATAGAGGAACTTCTTTTAAGGCCTCTTCAGAAGCATAGAGATTGTCTACTTTGTCCATCTTGCTAGCCTGCCAGTGCACATAGACCCTTTTTGCCCCAGCCTCATAACACTTCTTAGCCACAATAGAAGCAAAGTCTTCTTCAAAAACGGCAGTACGAATCACCACGTACTGTCCTTTTTGAATATTGGCGCCGGTCTTAACAATCAGTTCTGCATATTTCTCAATCAATTCTTGATTCATTTCTCATTCTCGCTTTCTTTTCATGATGCCTTAGTGTTTTTGTGCTCAGATTCCTTTTTTGCTTCATGATCATGTTTCACCTGAATTGGAACGGTAAACGTTTCTTTTACTTCGATCACTCTACTGTTATCCTTGCTTGGATCATAACCAGGTTTATCACAGAGGCATTTTCCACAATGAGGACAGATATAATGCTTGTGGCACTTAGGACATACCTTAGCCTCACGACGATCGAATCGCTTAAAGCACTTCCAGCAATAATCTTTGTAATAGGACTGTCGTTTTCTACGTTCTTCATCACTATAGGTTACCAAAGACCATATCACCAAACTTGAACCGATAATAGAACCTACAACACTGCCAATGATTAAAAAGCCTTGCATCAAAAAGCCCATACCAATGCAGAATGCAATCGTCAAAATTATTACGATGATAATCGGGATAAGTCGATTTTGAGCTTCTCCGATCACCCATGCGTAGATGATGGTAAAAGCAACTAAACCAACAAAAAACAATGGCCAGGCACCCATAACGAATTCATTATACCAAAAATGCCCGTCGTTGACGGGCAAAGGTTTAGTTTTATCTTAAATGAACAATCACTTTATTCCTGGTACTCAGGAATGCGTCTCAGGATCGTCTTCATGATAATCAGGATGTTCCTCAAGGAACTTCTGATGAAGAGTGTTGACATCCTCATCATTTAACAAGCCATTATCATAGGCTTTCTGAGGATTATAGATATCACCATCTTGGGTACAGAGGCACAACCAATTTCCCCCACATGGAAACTGACAAACAATAATACCACTGATTTCGACATCAACAATCGCATCTGTAACATCAATATCCGGTTGTTCAGTTGCAAAAGATACCAAATAGTTGTCATGGAATATACCAAAGTCCTTGGTGATGGTATACCACATCACAAAGGTATCGGAATAATGCTCACCATATCTTTCCTGAAGAACTGACTTTACACATTTCTCATAGTAGGAATCACGGATGAAGGTAGCCTGCTTGGATGTGAGGTTTCCGATGGCAGGATGATCCGCCATCACTTCTGGTTCTGGATAATAATGCAGAATAGATGAAGAATTTGAATTACACGAAAACAATGCCAAAGATGACATCAATATTGATAAAAATTTGTGTTTCATAAAAACTTCCCCCTTTTCTTTACATACATGACATGATGAAGTTCATCAAATCGATTGCATAAATTGTACGGCACCAAAAACAATAAGTACATATTTTTAGCATATTTTGCTAGAAAACATACACTAAAACAAGTTTATAAGCGATTAAATGTACACTCTGTCCTATATCCACATCAAAAACTATGCAGATAACTTCGCTTACTTTACATATTGTTTCAATCTTTGTGCTGGATAAATTATTTGTTTTCATTAAAAAAGCCCGTCGTTGACGGGCAAAGGTTTACTTGTTTAAAGCAGCTGTAATGGCTCTATCTTCCTTAGAGAGAGTGTTGAGAGAATACTCAATTCCATATTTTTCACAAACTTCCTTAAGGATTTCCTGAGAATGAATCGCAGAGTCAGAATCACATTCCAATTCATAATCGAGATGATCACCATAAGAGTTCTGAGAAATATCCAGGACAGAATCTTTGTATTCCGTTTCTTTTCTGAATGTAGTCAGGGTAGCCAAAACCAGAAGTTCTTCCGCGTTGATCTGTAAGATATCCAAGAAATTACGAATATCACCCTTAGGGAAGATATTTCTGTCGATGAGATCTTCAGCCTGTTCTCTAGTCAAAGCCTGATTCTTCTCTAATAAACCTTCCGAGAGAGGAGCCTTTAGAGTAAAGACAAACTTCTGGCCACTTTCACGGATACGTAAGATCATTCCATATTTCTTTAATACTTGAGCACGACTATCTAAATAGTAGTTGGTCTGAACCAGACTGACCGTTGGGAATCTCAGTTCCTTAACCAAACGATCATAGTTTTCTTTTGACAGAAGTACTTTTGCTTCGATTTCAATATTATTGCTGGACATAATAAACCTCTTTCAATGTCATAATATGATACAATAAAGCAGTTGAAATAAAAAGAGATAAGAGACCTATGAAACCCTGTCATTTCGCTGTGTATTCCAAAATGTTCGAAAACAACTCCGTCATGATTGAGCGCCTGAAGAAGGAACTTGGCCAAAACGGATTTGTTTATGATGAAGAAAAACCCAACCTGATCATCGTCTTAGGTGGTGATGGTTCTTTTATGAGAGCCATTCATGACCGTAAGTTACCACGAGGAAAAGATATCAGCTATCTTTTGTTCAACACTGGTCACCTGGGATTTTATTCTGACTATGCCAAAGGGGAAGAAGATGAGTTTATCCATGCGATACTCACCAAAGAACCCGAGGTAGAATATCTACCATTTTTCCGTTTTGTCATCGACAATAAAAGAGAACACCACTTCATCAACGACATCGCCATTCAGACCGGTGAAACCGTCTTTATGGATGTCTATGTCAACGATGAACCGTTGACCGAAAGCCGTTGTAACGGTATTGTTGTAGGTACCCCAACTGGTTCCTCTGGTTATCTGTTATCCTTAAATTCTCCTTTGGTCATCAACGCCCCTGACCTTTATCAGTTCTCTTTGATTTCTCCTTGTCACAACCGTCTTTTCCCTAACACCATCACCAAAGCCATCATCGGTGGCAATCAGGAATTAAGAGTTGTCATTCACGAAGGAAACTATGATATTTATGTCGATGGTGGCCATAAGACCAAACTCAAAGGTCATGAATTCAGTTTCTCTCACAAGAAGGAAGAACTTGTCTCCCTCTTACATTTAAAAGATATCACCGTTGTTTCACGTATCAGAAAGAACATTTCTGGAAAGGAAGATTAAACTATGGAACCCTATGTCTATATCATCATCGCTGTTGCAGCAGCCTTACTGATTGCTCTTGTCGTTTTTGGTATCATCCGCTACAACAAGAAAAAGAAAATCGAAGCCGCCGATAAAGCTGTCGATGAGAAAGTTGAACAATCTGCTTCTAAATTAGCTTTGTGCTTTGGTGGAAACGACAACATCAAACAGATCACCACTGCTGGCAGTCGTGTCACCGTCTTACTTGAAGATCCAACCAAGGTCAACAAAGAAGAGATCAACCAAGAACTTGCCAATGTCATGTTCATGGGTAACAAAGTCGTCTTCGTCATCGGCTCCAAGAGTGAAGATTTCTCCAATCTCTTAAAAGAGAATACCGGTAAAACATTAGAAAAATAAATGAGGCATCGAAAGATGCCTTTTTCTTTACTTAGATCAGGATGTTTCTACCCATTACAAAGAAAGGATTCCTCGAAAGGAATCCCATCACAAGTTACATTTTTTTCGTTATCGACACTTTTTCTACGTATCATATGATTTCTCATACAAAAAGATGTGAAGTATGTTGAAGGGAAATCCAAAGTCTTCTGATTATCAACTAATAAGAAAAAAGACTATCAGACTTGCCATAGGGCAAGACGATAGTCTTATATATCATTATTCGATAATGCCTAAATCTACAAGGTCATCTTCCAACTCATATTTTGGAAGGCCCATAATCGTATACATATCACCCTGTAAGATTTTGGAGTAGATGAAGTCTTTATCCTGAACGCCATAAGCGCCAGCCTTATCATAAGGAGAACCCGTATCTAAATACATCTCAATTTCAGCATCGGCCATCTTTTCGATGTAAAGTTTTGCCACCACCACGCGATGCCGTAATTCTTTTTCACCCTGGAAAATAGAATAAGCGGTGACAATTTCATGAGTTTCACCAGATAATTCACGAAGCATGCGTAAGGCATCATCATGATCTTTTGGTTTTCCAAGCTGTTCTCCTTTAAAGGAGACCATGGTGTCAGAAGAAATCACAATATCTTCAGGATGGTCTTTTGCAACAACAAGACCTTTGCCTCTGGCTTCTTCAAGACAGAGTTTTCTTACATCATCTTCATGAACCTTTCTTTCATCAAAACTAGAAGGAATGCACATGAAGGGAACATCATCTAAGATTTCTTGTAGAATTTCTTTTCTACGTGGAGATTGACTAGCAAGAATGATCATCATTACACCTCTGGATTATAGGAGAGAATGACAGGGATAACCATCGGGTTACGCTTGGATTCACGATATAAGAAGTGCTGTGTAGAACTCTTGACCGCATTCTTGATTTCAGCATAAGTGATCTTCTTGTTGGAATTGAGAAGTCTCGAGACTTCAATACCGATGATTTCACCAGCCTTCTTCTGTAAACCCTTCTTGTTAGAAGAGATAAAGCCACGAGATTCCACAACAGGAGTAGAAACCAACTGATTGGTATTTGGATCAATGACAATAAAGACACCGACCATACCTTCATTGATGAGGGTAGAACGATCACGGATAACGGAGGTGGAGATACCGACTGGAGACTTACCATCGATATAGATATTATCGGCGTGAACCGTACCGCCACGAGAAACCTTGTGATTGATGAGATAGAGAACATCTCCGTTTTCACAGACGAAAGTGTGATCTTTTGCTAAACCGCATTCTACACCAATTCTAGCATGAAGCTTCAGCATTCTATATTCACCATGAACTGGCATGAAGTACTTCGGTCTAGCCAACTTCTGGAATAGTCTCATCTCCTGCTTAGAAGCGTGACCAGAAGCGTGAAGATTGGTAAAGGCGGAATTGGTGATGACATCAGCACCAAGTCTGGTCAACTGGTTGACAAGAGCGTTGATGGAAGAAGTGTTACCAGGAATGGCAGAAGAGGAGAAGACAACCGTATCACCAGGAATGACATGGATGAAACGATGATCGCCACGAGCGATACGAGATAAGACCGCCATCGGTTCACCCTGCGTACCCGTACAAAGGATGGTAACCTGGGATGGTGGAAGTGTCTTTAATTCATCAGGACGAGCTAAGAACTCATCTGGACAACGGATATAACCAAATTCTCTCGCCGCCTCAATATTGGATTCCATCGAACGGCCAAAGACGATGATCTTTCTCTTGAAACGAATAGAAGTTTCAATGATCTGTTCAATACGAGAGATATTGGAAGCAAAAGTGGAGATGATCAAACGGCCATTGGCTTCATTAAAGACATCGGTGATGCCTCTTAAGACCATGTGTTCAGAGTTGGTGTAACCTTCTCTTTCGGCATTGGTAGAGTCAGCCATCAATAAGTCGATACCCTTATCACCGAATCTGACAAGTTTGGACATATCAAAATCGTGATCAACCGGAGTTAAATCGATCTTAAAGTCACCAGATTCACAGATGGTACCCTGTGGGGTTGTGATATATAAACCAAAGGAATCTGGAATAGAGTGAGTGACATGGAAGAATTCCACTTTGAAATCACCAAGCTTCAAGACATCATCTTCGTCATATTCCTTGATCTTGGTGTTGGTTGGAATTCTTGCATCACTGAGTTTATGACGGATAAGAGCGCAAGCGATCTTAGGCGCATAAATGACAGGCAAGTCCAACTGCTTCAAGAGGAATGGAATACCACCGATATGGTCTTCATGACCATGCGTGATGACAAGACCCTTGATTTTGGACTGGTTTTCCACCAAGTGAGTG
>Ga0326511_10004580_pt1 | contig 10977 bp, 8 predicted proteins | sample 0_2496_0518_D_FD_203701 | JGI IMG/M metagenome (GOLD analysis project Ga0326511, IMG submission 203701) | Bovine rumen microbial communities from UC Davis, California, United States - 0_2496_0518 | ecosystem: Host-associated > Mammals > Digestive system > Stomach > Rumen | place: USA: California... | reverse complement strand
GATAGGCTTGTCGGGACCGGGCGCGAACATGGCTATATCTTCCGCATTAAGGGCGATATCTGAGAGTGCTTTTTTCACTTCATCCGCATTGAACTCTTTCTTGAGGAATGCTTTCAATTTTCGAGCATCCTTGAAATAGAGCAGCGGACTTCCGCCCGACGATTCCATCAGGTGGTCGTATTGTTGCTGGGTAAGCCCTTCTTCTTCCTGTAATCCTTGCTTGTGCTCCTCAAAAATCTGATTGATGTCGCCCCACAGTTCTTTGCCGTTTGGATACCACTTGCCGTCGTATTTGGCATAGGCCCCTATGGCCCCGCTATATTTTTTGAGCTTGCTGTCTGAGATGTTGTATGAAGGGCCGCGCTCTATCACTATCTTCTTGTCTTCGGGGGTCTCAAAACTGATGGAGTGCTTGTCGTAGCTTGTCATGCGCATTATTTCTACCGGAATCGTCGCCTCGATATCGGCTATTTTCTGAGCCACCTCTTTGCTGCCCACCTCGCCGACAAACATAGCCAGCCATTCTTTTGGCAGCAGGGCGAGCATTCCCACCTGGGTAAACATCGGGGTGCTGCACTCGGCCTGAAGGTAGGCATCCTCGTCCTTCATGACACAGGTATATTTCGTCTTTATTTCTTCCACGATATCATCAGCCCGTGCGTCGGAGGTAAGATAGCAGTCGAAGAATATCCACTTCAGTACATTGCACGTCTCATAGAAGTCGTTGGCGAATGTGGCCTTGCGGAAATAATTGGCCATTGCCTCATTGATGGGAATCTTCTCAAATTCGCTCTCAAGCATGTCGTACAGCATCTTGGCTATCTCGTTGACGACTTGGTTCTCGGGGTTGATCACTCTATCGTAGCCAAGGAAGTCGCGGAAGGCATCCCAGACGAGCAGCCTGACGGCGTTGATGTCGGGCTCATCCACATAGAGCTCGCCTTCAGACTCATAGAAGGGGTAGGGGCGCCCGTAGAGCTCCTGGTTCTTCCTCACGAAGGCCCGCCACATACCCGCGTCGGCGACGATGTCCTCAAAGTACATCACTACGCGCGAGATGATGGCTTTCAATGCGTTGGCCGTGAGAACCATCTCAGGTAGATCCGACTCCAGCAGCGCGCGCTCCATGTCATTGGCAAATTTGGCATAGTCGCTGTCAACGTTCGTGGGCTGCAGCGTGCGGGGATGAAGCTGGCGTATGGTGCTGATGGAGAAGGGGTAGGGGAGTATCCGGAGGGTTTGGGCGCGCTTAGTGGTTGCTTTCTTCGTAGGCTCTTCGACGTACTTCTGTTCTTTGGAACGAACCCTCTTGACGTAGTTGGCCACTGCATAGCGTGCTACAGCAAGAGAGAATTTCTCGGGAGTGATTTCTCCGCACTCCAGCATTTCCTCGTAGCCCCAGACTCCGCCAATATCCTCAGGCGGGCAGCCGCCTGCGCCGCTGTCGACAGTTACATTATCGGAGGGATGCTCTTCGATGGATGAGAGTCTGACCTGATGCATCCAGCTGTCACCGAAGTCGTATTCAAATTTGATCGACTGTCCTTTCTTTCGAAGCACGTCTTGGACGGTCACTGCCATTGAGTCGATAGTCCTACTGCTCCAATCAGGATCGTCGTAATCTTTTTCATGGGAATCATAATACTTGCCTTGAGCCTGGAACATGCTAAGATGTTCGCCGCTCCATCCCATGGCGAGAATGATGATCTTTGCCAAATGCTCCAGTCTCATATTGCTGGGTACGGTAATGCGGCGGAATATCTTCACTGAGCTGTTTAGCAGTGAGATGTAGAGATGATAGGTCTCTGCCACTTCGGTATCAGCCAGCAAGGTGGCATGCCCCTTCACGTAGGGATATTCCTTCTCGTCTTCGATTTCTGGCATCTTTTTATCACCGACCAGCTCTGAGATGATATTATATATCTTTCTGGTCTGCGTGGGCGTAAGCTTGAGATCGGAGAGGGAATTTTTTTTCTTCTTTGACATGTTGCGTTAGTATTTGCGGTTTTGATTCTTGTAGATACTGCCGCCCATCGGCCGTGAGCCGTCTGCGGCAATGCTCTGGGAAGGTGGAACTTTCACGGCTGAGAGAAATGATCCAATCCGTGAACTCCATCCGGATTGCAAATTTACAAATAATAACCCAAATTGAGAAGTGAGCGATGCTGTTATTTTCACGGAGCATCGGTTTTTACTCATCTTTGATACGTACATCCGCATTCTTATGCCTGTTTAACAGAAGAATATCTTTTAATCGTCAAGACTATTGCGATTAACAAAAAAATTATTTATATTTGCGGAAAAAAGAGAAATAATGGAAGACGACAATAAATATATACGCTTCGACTGGGCGGCCAAACGCATGCTGCGCGATAAAGCCAACTTTGGGGTTTTGGAAGGACTTATTACAGTGCTGCTCAATGAGCCCATTCATATCATCGAGATTCTGGAAAGCGAAAGCAATCAGGAGGAAGCCGATGATAAGTTCAACCGTGTGGACATTAAGGCACGCGACAGCAAGGGCGAGATTATCATCGTGGAGATACAGCAAGCACGCGAGCTCTATTATCTGGAGCGTGTGCTCTATGGTGTGTCAAAGACCATCACTGAGCATATCAGTCTAGGCGACAAGTACGATGAGGTGAAGAAAGTCTATTCCATCAGCATTCTTTACTTCGATTTAGGTAAGGGAGCCGACTATCTCTATCATGGTCTTACATCGTTCGTCGGCGTGCATACCAAAGACACGCTGAAAATCAACACACGCGAAAATGGCATTATACGCATCAAGACACCCGAGGAGATCTTCCCGGAATATTATATCATCCGCGTCAACGAGTTCAATCAGGTAGCGAAAACGCCTCTTGAGGAATGGATCGACTACTTGAAGAGCGGACATATCAAGGATGACACAACTGCACCAGGATTGCAAGAAGCGCGTCAGAAACTGCAATACTTCAAGATGAGCAAGGCTGAGCGACAGGCCTACGACCGGCACATTGACAACATTATGGTCCAGAACGATGTGCTGGACACTGCAAAAATGGAAGGTCGTGAGGAAGGTCGGGCTGAAGGTCGGGCTGAAGGTCGGGCTGAAGGTCGGGCTGAAGGTCGGGCTGAAGGCCGGGCTGAAGGTCGGGCAGAAGGCCGCGAGGAAGGTCGGGCAGAAGGCCGCGAGGAAGGTCGGGCAGAAGGCCGCGAGGAAGGTCGGGCAAATGAGAAAAGGGAGATGGCCCGAAAAATGAAAGCCAAAGGCATGGATGCGGCTTTGATCAGTGAGCTCACTGGATTGTCGGCATCTGAGATCAAAGATCTGTGAATTCCTATAGGCAGGCAGGTAATTCCAATATAATGAGGTATGAGGATATTTGGCGTATACAGGACGAAATAACGGCTGCGGTCAACTCTGTAGGCTTTTCCCTTTGGGACCTGCACTACGACCGTGGCTCCTTCTCTTTCCATCTGGAACTCGACGAGCATCTGTCCGATGAAACTCTTTCCTCTTTCTGCTCTCAGATGCCATTGACGGCAGATTATGACGGTGAGGGCAGCCACGGTTCCTTGTTCACGCTATACGTGTAATGCTGCAGGCTTATTCAATGGATAAGCCTATATTTTTTATTCTTTCGACGGAACTCCTAACTTTTAGCAGAACTCCTGACCTTTATTTGATAGGCGCTGGGCGTACAGCCGGCATGGGCTTTGAAAAAATTGGTGAAGGCGCTCTGGTCGTTGAAGTGCAGGGTTAGAGCCACCTCGCCTATATTCTTGTCTGACGCCCGCAACAGCGTGCAGGCCTCTTCGAATGCGAGGTTGTTCAGATAGTGGTTGATGCTGTTGCCCGTCAGCTCGCGCACCACCCGGCTGAGATAGGTCGAAGAGATGTTCAGCTTGTTGGAATAGAAACTGATCTGTCGCTCGCTGTGGAAATACTTGCGGGCGAGGGCAAAGAAGATCTGAAGGATGTTCTGCTTGTGACGGAAGTCGGGAGTGGCCAGACGGCGGTCGAAAGGCAACTCGCTGATAAAGAGCAGGCAGACGTGGACGAGGGAGAGAAGCATCTCCTCCTTATAGATATGGGTGTAGTCGATTGTGTGCTTGATCTGCTGGAGGATGCCACCAAGCCCGGCCAACTGTTCCTCGTCGAGATGGAAGAGGTAGGGAGAAGGATTGCCCAGATTGTGAATGGAGACATCGCTGCCTCCAAGCTGGAGCTGACGTTGATAGACCTCGTCGTCGAGCAGCAGGCCTTCGCTCTCCACGGTGGGAGGGAAGTGGCAGTCGACAGGCTGGAAAGGGTGGACGAGAAGCAGGTCGCCCCGGCGCAGGGCTATATCCTCACCGCCAATGGCAACGCTGGCCTCTCCGCGATGGATGAGATGAAACTCATGGCAGCAGATGCTGTTGGAGACGGCACGCAGGTCGCGCTCCCCGCCCTCTGCCGACGAATAGTAGGCGATGCTGCCACCGAAGATGCTGCGTATGTGATATCGCTCAGCCAACTGAGGCAAACTTAGGTTTCCACGTTTTGTCATTCTGTCCATTGTCCTTTTAGTAGTTAGGCAAAATTAACCATTAGTTTGCATATCTACAAAAAAACATCAACGTTTTTAGATGACTTCGCCAATAAAGCGCTAAATTTGCAGTGAATATGAGTCTAAACCTTATTTAGAGCTATGACAATGTTACTCATTTTTATCGAACTGGCCATCGTACTGCTGTTCATTTATATAGGAGTGCGCGTTGGCGGTGTGGGTCTGGGCATCTACGGAATGCTGGGAACTTTCATTCTGGTGTACCTTTTCGGTCTGTCGCCCGGCAAGGCCCCCATCGACGTGATGCTCATCATCCTTGCCGTCATCACGGCCTCGGCTGCCCTGCAGGCCACTGGCGGTCTGGAATATCTCGTGGGTTGCGCGGCCAGGTTCCTGCGTCGCCATCCCAGCCACATCACCTACTACGGTCCGCTGTGCTGCTTTGCCTTCTGCGTGTTTGCCGGTACGGCCCATACGTGCTACAGTCTGCTGCCCATTATCAGCGAGATTGCCCAGGCCAACAGGATCCGGCCGGAGCGCCCGATGAGCCTGTCGGTGATTGCGGCTTCGCTGGGCATCACCAGCAGTCCCGTGTCGGCGGCCATGGCAGCCATGGTGTCTACCGACTTGCTTGGCGGACAAGGCATCAGTCTCGGAACGATCATCAGCGTTTGCTTGCCGGCCAGTCTGATAGCCATCATCGTAGCGGCCTTCATCGAAAACCACGTGGGCAAGGAACTCGTTGACGATCCCGAATATCAGCGCCGCGTCAGGGAAGGTCTCATCCATCCCAACGAGGATGCCAAAGCCATGGAGGCGGCTGAGGAGACGCCCAATCCTCGGGCCCGTCGTGCCGTGTGGGCATTCTTCTTCGGCGTGCTGCTCGTCATCCTTTTCGGTTTTATTCCTTCCCTGCGTCCCGAAGGCGTAACGATGAGCGAGACCATCGAGATGGTGATGATGAGTGATGCCATCCTGATACTGCTCGTCGGCAAGACGAAAGTGACCGAGCTGACCAAGGGGAATATCTTCAAGGCAGGTATGAATGCTGTCATCGCTATCTTCGGTGTTGCGTGGATGGGCTCCACCTTCTACTGCGGCAACGAGGAGGTGATCAATCGTGCCCTGTCGGGAATGGTGGCCACGGCGCCCTTTCTCTTTGCCATCGCCCTGTTCGTGATGAGCATCATGCTCTTCTCGCAGGCTGCCACCGTGGCGACGCTCTATCCCGTGGGCATAGCGCTGGGCATCAACCCCATGCTGCTCGTGGCTATGTTTCCGGCGGTCAACGGCTACTTCTTCCTGCCCAACTATCCTACGGAGGTGGCGGCTGTGGAGTTCGACCGGACGGGAACCACGCATGTGGGAAAATACGTCGTCAATCATTCCTTCCAGTTGCCAGGCTTCGTGACGACCATCGTCTCTATCGGAGTGGGATACCTTTTGGTGTTAATTCTTAATTCATAATTCATAATTGGGCTGGCGCGATAACAATTCATAATTCATAATTGGCTGGCGCGATAGCGATATTTATCGTAGATAGAAAAGAACCGCATATCAAAGAAACAAATCGTTATAAATAAGAAATACATCCTCATGAAGATCAAGAAAATTTATCTGCTGCTTATATTGTCTTTCGTCGTAAGCGTCAACAGTTTGGCGAAGCCCAAAGTCAGAATCATCGCCACGGGCGGAACAATAGCTGGAGTGAGTGCTTCGTCAACCAATTCGGCCTATAGCGCCGGTCAGGTGGGTGTGGAGACGCTGATTCAGGCTGTGCCACAGATTCTCGACGTTGCCGACGTGAGCGGTGAACAGCTCTGCAATATCGGTTCGCAGGACATGAACGACCAGGTGTGGCTCAGGCTGGCCAAGCGCATCAATCAGCTGCTCAACCACGAGGGCTACGATGGGGTCGTTGTCACCCATGGATCGGATACGATGGAAGAGACGGCCTATTTTCTCAACCTCACTGTAGACAGCGACAAGCCCGTGATTCTTGTTGGTGCCATGCGTCCCTCGACGGCTATCAGTGCCGACGGCCCGGCGAATCTCTATGCCGGAGTGGTGGCTGCGGCGAGTCCGGAATCGAAGGGACGTGGCGTGATGTGCTGCATGAACAATATGCTGCTTGATGCCAAGGAGGTGACGAAGATGCACACCACCGACGTGGCTACCTTCCAGGCCGCCAACTACGGTAAGGTGGGTTATGTCTATAATGGAAAAGCCTTCTATAGCCGCACCATCGCCAATCGCCACACCAAGCAGAGTGAGTTCCGCGTCGACAGTCTCAGCGAGTTGCCCAAGGTGGGCATCGTCTATGGTTATGCCAACTGTTCGCCACTGCCTATGCAGGCTTTCGTCGATGCCAACTACGATGGAATCGTATTGGCAGGCGTTGGCGACGGCAACTTCTATAAGGATGTGTTCGACTTGGCGCTCAAGGCGCGTTCCAAGGGCATCAACATCGTGCGCTCAAGCCGGTGCCCGATGGGGCCGACGTGCCTCAATGGCGAGGTGGACGACAGCAAATATCATTTTATTGCTGCCCTGACGCTTAATCCTCAGAAGGCCCGTGTCCTGCTCATGCTCGCTCTGACGAAGACGCGCGACTGGCAGCAGATACAGAAGTATTTTGAGGAATACTAAAGAAGACCCACCCCTAACCCCTCCCTCCGAAGGGAGGGGAACGCCAATCAGAGGATACATGATTTCCCCTTGGTCAGTGCTCTTTGGTTAGTGGGCCATTCATGGCATTCGCGTTAATAACATACCGTTTGGTGATGTGGTGTAGGGTGCGGTGCCTGTCCGAATCCTGTATGGACTGTTCTGCATGGATATTTTGCCTTATTAAAGATTTTTTGTTGAGTATACATAGATACTCTCAATTTCTTTTCGTACATTTGCGCCTCGATAAAACTGATTATTTATATGGAACAAAAAATCAATAGTCCATGGCCGGGTCCTGCTGGACTGATACCCGTCACCAGCGGAAAGGCCGACGATGCCAACGTCATCAACCGCCGTTATCTCGACAGTCTGATGGTGGAGATGAGAGTCGTCGATTCCGTGGAGCCACGGTTGGAAACACAATTGTTTGGACATACTTTCAGTTCGCCCATCATGATGCCGGCGTTCTCCCACTTGAATAAGGTGGGCAAGGACGGCCGCAACCCCATGATAGAATATGCCGAGGCTGCCAAAGAGATGCAGCTGCTCAACTGGGTAGGCATGGAGCCCGACGAGGAATATGCCGCCATCGCGGAGGTGGGTGTACCCACGGTGCGCATCATCAAACCTTTTGCCGACCACGACCTCATCCTCAGTCAGATAGCTTTTGCTGAGGCTCATGGTGCAGTGGCTGTCGGAATCGATGTCGACCATATCGCCGGCAAGGACGGCCACTACGATGTGGTTGACGGTCTGCCCCTCGGTCCAATCCGAGAGGAAGATTTGCATCGATATGTGTCGGCCACGCATCTGCCATTTGTTGCCAAGGGAGTGCTCTCCGTCAGCGATGCCCTCAAGGCGCTCAAAGCCGGATGCCAGGCCATCGTTGTCTCCCATCACCATGGCCGCATTCCCTTTGGCATCCCGCCAACCTCGATACTCAACGACTTGAAGAAGGCTTTGTCGGGAACGGGCATGACCATCCTCTGTGATTGTGGCATCGACACGGGTTACGACGCCTACAAAGCTTTGGCCCTTGGTGCCGACGCTGTGGCTGTGGGACGTGGCATCCTGTCGCCGCTGCTCAAGGAGGGCAGGGAAGGAGTGGTGAAGAAAGTCACGCAGATGAACCAGCAGCTCTCCGAGATGATGATGTATACGGGCGTTGCTGACACCAGTTCTTTCGACAGCAGCGTCATTCATCGACTGTAAAATGATACTTACCAATACTCAATACTCTTAGTTTATGAAAAAATTAATGATCCTGGGAGCCGTGCTGCTCTTGGCTGCCTGTGGAGGAAAGAATCCTCAGACGGCAACCAATTCTACCGATTCTACCCAAGTGGCTGCAGCTGACTCTGCTGCAACAGATTCTGCTGTGGCCGACACCTCTTACTGCGGCACGTATCGTGGCACGCTGCCTGCTGCCGACTGTGAGGGAATCAAGACTGTGCTCACGATATCTTCCGACAGTACCTATAGCCTGTCGAGCGATTATATCGGGAAGAAGAATGGGCAGTTTGTTACCAGTGGTGTCTATCACATGAAGCCTGGAAAACTTCTGGAACTCGTCACTCCTTCTTCCGGTGAACTGACTTACTACAAGATTAAGGATGCACAGTCAGTGGTGTTGACCGACTCATTGGGTAATGAACCCGAGGGTGAGTTGGCTAAGCAATATGTTCTGAAGAAGTAACTTGCGGCTTCAGCCCGACCCGCTTGTGGTGTGGTAATCTCACCCCCATGAGCTGACGCCACGCGAAAAAGTATAAATAGGCCACGAACCAATGGTTTGTGGCCTATTTCATGTGGGTCAGGGGCAGTAGTTCTTTCTTGGCCGTCAGGAATGACGGCCCTCCTAAGAGCCATTTGCGCACTACGTGCTGGTGTGCCGCCTTCGGGGCACTGAGTCCAGTGAGAGAGACTTATCGTTATCCCCAGTCTGTGCTCCTATCGTCGCTTGACTGGGGTTACCGAGAGTCAGCCCATACTGGGCTGGCCTGCAGATGCCAACAGTTTCCCTCCTTCCGTAGGGAGAGGTAGGGGTGGAGCTCTTTCTTCTGATGTTTGTTCCCCTCCCTCTGTAGGGAGGGGTTAGGGGTGGTTCTGATAGGTCTGATGGGTCTGATAGGTCTGATGGGTCTGATAGGTCTTGAGAGGAAAGTGGTTGTTCTTTCATCCCTCTTGTTTCGTTTTTTACAAATCATCGTCAACTTTTTGTAAATCACCTGACGATAAAAAACACTATCTTTGCAACCGAAAACAAAATAACTAGAATTAAACAATCAACGATCATGGCAGAAGAAAAATTCAGAATTGAGTCTGATCTATTAGGTGAGCTCAAGGTACCTGCAGACGCATATTATGGCGTGCAGACACAACGTGCACTTAACAACTATCATATCTCGCGCAAGAAGATGTGTGACTATCCCGACTATGTCATCGCCATCGCCTATGTGAAGCTGGCTGCCGTACAGACCAACCACGCCCTGGGCACAATCAACGATGAGGTGGCCGGTGCCATCTCTCAGGCCTGCCGCGAGATTATCGATGGCAAGTTCCATGAGAATTTCCCTGTAGACATGATGCAGGGCGGAGCAGGAACCTCCGTGAATATGAATGCCAACGAGGTGATCGCCAATCGTGCCCTCGAGATTATGGGCCACAAGAAGGGCGAATACCAATATTGCTACCCCAACGACCACGTGAACTGCGGACAGTCGACCAACGACGTCTATCCCACCACGATTCGCCTGGCCATCATCCGTATGAACAAGACGCTCGTCGGCTCGCTCACGGGACTCATCTCCGCTTTTCGCTATAAGGCCGATGAATACCGCGACGCCATCAAGATGGGCCGCACTCAGCTGCAGGACGCCGTGCCGATGACTTTCGGTCAGGAATTCAACGCTTATGCCGACAACCTCGAGGAGGAAATTCTCAACCTCGACCGCAATGTGAAGCTCCTTCATGAGATCAACATGGGCGGTACGGCTATCGGTACCGGTCTGAATGCCGTTCCCGGTTTCGCAAAACTCTGTGCTGCCAACCTGAGTAAGCTGACGGGTGAGAATTTCGTTTCTTCGCCCAACCTCGTAGAGGCCACTCCCGATACCGGCGCCTACGTGAGCTATTCCGGCGCACTGAAGCGCCTGGCCGTGAAGATATCTAAGATTTGCAACGACCTGCGCCTGCTCGCTTCTGGTCCTCGCTGTGGTCTGAACGAGATCAACCTTCCTCCGAAGGCTCCCGGATCAAGCATCATGCCTGGAAAGGTGAACCCCGTCATTCCAGAGGTGGTCAATCAGACTTGCTTCAAGGTGATTGGCAATGACGCCACGGTGACGATTGCCGCCGAGGCCGGACAGCTCGAACTCAACGTGATGGAACCTGTCATCACTGAGTGTCTCTTCGAGAGCCTGTGGTGGCTCAGCAATGCCATCAACACGCTCACGGAGGAGTGCGTGCTGGGCATCACCGTCAACAAGGAGCGTTGCTACGAGATGGTGAAGAACTCCATCGGCATCGTGACGGCCCTGAATCCTTACATTGGCTACAAGAACAGTTCAAAGATCGCCAAGGAGGCCAACGAGACCGGTCGTTCGGTTTATGACCTCGTGTTGGAGAACAAACTGATGACCAAAGATGAGCTCGACAAGGCGCTTGACCCGAAAGCCATGCTTGAGTCGCACAAGTTCCTCTCAAAGCACTTGTCTTCAAATTGAGTCTTCCATGATGATAATTAGATAATGTTGTTAAGGCAGTCCCGTCT
>Ga0326511_10004578_pt1 | contig 10983 bp, 9 predicted proteins | sample 0_2496_0518_D_FD_203701 | JGI IMG/M metagenome (GOLD analysis project Ga0326511, IMG submission 203701) | Bovine rumen microbial communities from UC Davis, California, United States - 0_2496_0518 | ecosystem: Host-associated > Mammals > Digestive system > Stomach > Rumen | place: USA: California... | reverse complement strand
TCATATTGAGAATAAAATTGGATTTTTCCGTTGTATGAAAAATTGTTTTTGCCGTTTTCGGCATAAAAATCACTCCTTGATGATAAATATTAATTATTATAAAAAAAGGACGGCACAGAGCCGCCCTGATATATCGTTTATTTTGCGTAATCCGCAACACGACTTTCACGAATCAGATTGACTTTAATCTGACCGGGGTATTCCATTTCGTTTTCAATCTGCTGAGCAATCTGACGCGCAACCAGAACCATTTTTTCATCATTGATGACATCCGGCTGAATCATGACACGGATTTCACGGCCGGCCTGAACTGCATAGCATTTTTCAACGCCTTTATAAGACATACAGATTTCTTCAAGTTTTTCAAGCCGTTTGATATAGCTGTCATAATTTTCGCTTCTTGCACCGGGGCGGGCCGCTGAAATGGCATCAGCCGCCTGTACAATACAGGCAATCGCCGTACGAGGTTCGACATCATTATGATGTGCTTCAATCGCATGGAGAACTTCTGCATTTTCATGACACTTCCGGCAGACATCCACACCAAGCTGAACATGAGAGCCTTCCATTTCAGATGTAAGTGCCTTGCCAATATCATGAAGCAGACCCGCACGTTTAGCAAGACTGACATCCACACCCAGTTCAGCCGCAAGCACTCCGGAAAGTTGAGCGACTTCGATCGAATGTGTCAGAACATTCTGACGATAGCTGGTTCTGAATTTGAGACGGCCTAATAACTTGATTAATTCATGATTCAGACCGTGAACGTTAGTTTCCAGAACAGCCCGTTCACCTTCCTGCTTGATTTTATGTTCGACTTCGCGTTTTGCCTTTTCGACCATTTCTTCAATACGGCTCGGATGAATACGGCCGTCAGAAATCAGCCTTTCGAGAGCAATTCTTGCAATTTCTCTCCGTACCTGATCGAAGCAGGAGAGTGTGATTGCTTCTGGTGTATCGTCAATAATCAGATCCACACCGGTGAGAGTCTCAAGAGTACGGATATTTCTTCCCTCACGGCCGATGATTCTGCCTTTCATTTCATCATTGGGCAGAGCGACAACAGAGACAGCCGCTTCAGAAACCTGATCAGAAGCACATTTTGCAATTGCAAGAGAAATATAGCTTCTTGCCTTTTCTTCACATTCTTCTTTGAGCTGTTGTTCATAAGAAGAAATTTTAACGGCTTTTTCATGCACAAGATCTTCTTCAAGAGTTTTAAGCATATATTCTTTTGCCTGTTCGCGAGTCAGTTCAGAGATACGCTCCAGAGTAGCAATTTGTTCCTGTCTGATATTTTCTGCTTGTGTTTTAAGATTTTCGGCTTCCTGCATTTTCTGCTGAACAGCTTCTTCTTTCTGTTCAGCGGCATCAATTTTTTTATCGAGTGTTTCTTCTTTCTGATGAATCCGGCGTTCCTGTTTTGAGATTTCATTACGTCTGTCACGGATTTCTTTTTCTGCTTCCTGACGGAGTTTATAAATTTCGTCTTTTGCCTCGACCAGAATTTCTTTTTTTCTGTTTTCGGCTTCTTTGTCAGCTTCTTCGAGCTGAATTTTTGCCTGTTGAATCAGGCGTTCTGCCTCAGCGGTTTGTTCTTTAGCGGTCTGCATTTCCTCCTGAGCGGCCTGTTGAGCTGCTTTCAGAGCAGTTTCATCCTGCTGACGGCGATGTTCCTCGCCTTTTGCGAAGCCTTCTTTTTCAGCGGACTGCACTTTTCCGGAATAGAATTTCCAGACGAAAATAACTGCTGCAATCAGAACAACGATTACTCCGATCAAAAAACCTGTCATTCGCATTACCTCCCTTAAATCTGTAAAGTTTTGTATTCGTGATGAGTTTGTTGAAACTTTACACAGGCGGTAAATGCCGCTTCCTGTACTTGTTCAGTTTTCAAAAAAATATAAATAGATATATAAAAGCCGCAAATACGCCTGCATGAGTTCACAGATATAAATTGCTGCCCACGGGCAGCGGTTCATATCATTCACAATATTATTATTGTAACTTTTTTTCAGAAATTTGTCAAGAGGATATGCAAAAAAATTTCTGAAAAGCTGATTTTAAATCCTGATTGTTTTCCGGACAAGTACAAATGAATTCGCTATGCGTACAAAATCAACAGGGAAAGCAAAGATTTTTCTCTTGTTTTCGTATAAAGCGACAAATTTAAAAAGAAAATATAAGAAATTACTTGCAAAACTGACAATTCTGCTGTATAATAAATTAGAAATTTCAAATCATCAGAAAGGAACGATTTTTTTCATGAACCTGAGAGAATACAGAAACGAAGAACTAAACGCTTTTTATGAAGCATGTAAAAACACTTATGCTGATTATCAGTCGCAAAATCTGAAGCTGGATATGTCCAGAGGAAAGCCCTCCCCTGCCCAGCTGGATTTAAGTGCGGGACTTCTGGATTGTCTGAATAATGAAGATCTGAACGGCGAGGCCGGAGATTACAGAAATTATGGTCTGCTGGACGGTATTCCGGAAGCCAAGAGATTATTTTCTCCCATGCTGAATGTCAAGCCGGAAGAATTATTCATGTTCGGCAATGCAAGTTTACAGGCAATGTATCTGACTGTCAGCTATGCTTATACACATGGCCTGTTAGGGAATACACCTTGGAAAGATCTGGAAAAAGTAAAATTCCTGTGTCCTGTTCCGGGATATGACAGACATTTCAGAATTACAGAATTTTTCGGCATCGAGATGATTAATATTCCAACTGATGAAAACGGCCCTGATATGGATATGATCGAAAAACTGGTCTCCGAAGATGACAGTATCAAGGGAATCTGGTGTGTGCCTCAGTATTCCAATCCGTCCGGCGTGGTATACAGTGATGAAGTTGTCAGAAGATTCGCCGCTCTGAAGCCTGCCGCAAAGGATTTCCGTATTTTCTGGGATAATGCCTATTGCATTCATCATCTGTGCGATCATCCTAAGATCATTCTGCCGATTCTCGAAGAAGCCCGAAAAAATAACAATGAAAACATTGTTTATATTTTCGCTTCGACTGCAAAAGTGACCTATGCCGGAGCAGGTGTCTCCATGTTAGCAGCTTCTCAGGAGAATCTGAAAGACCTGACAAAAGCTCTGAGTGCATTCACAATCAGTTTTGATAAAATCAATCAGATGCGTCATGTAAAATTTTTCGATGGTAAATTTGAAAATGTTCTTGCCCATATGGAAAAACAGAGAGTTTTACTCGAACCGAAATTCAAGACCGTACTGGATACACTCAATGCTGAAATCAGACCTTTAGGCATCGGCGAATGGACAGAACCCAAAGGCGGTTATTTCGTATCATTCAACGCACCGGAAGGCTGTGCCAAGAGAATTGTACAGCTCTGCAAAGAAGCCGGAGTTGTTCTGACCGGAGCAGGTGCGGCATTCCCCTATGGTAAAGACCCAGAAGACAGAAATATCAGAATTGCTCCCTCTTATCCGTCTGTAGAAGAGCTTCAGAAAGCAATGGATTTATTTGTACTCTGTGTGAAAATGGCTGCTGCTGAAAAGTTGCTGAATGCATAAGATAGTAATTTATTATACTGACTGTCTCCGGACAGTCAGTATTTTTTATCTGAAAAAACAAAGAATCCTCTGTCAGAAAAACAGAGGGTTCTTTGCCATGATATAGGGATTATAGGGATTTTTATAATTAACGCTGGAGTTACGTTAATTATTTCTAAAAGGGGGAGAATATTACTCTCATCTCTGAGAATGATTATAGTATAGCACTCTATTGTGATAATTATATGAAAGCAATATGAAAGTTTTGGATATAATTTTTTATCCAGAATTATACAAATTTTGAGATTACAGAAAAAACACAAAAATCCTCTTGCGAGGACTCTTGTGCATGATATAGGGATTATTGGGGATTTATAATAACGTTGGGGTAAAACGCTATTACCTTAAATAAACAGTCATTTCTAATGACCGTAGTATATTATATACTTTACGAATGACAGAAATATGATAATTCTGTGATAAACTTGTGAAAATTATCTGATTTCAAACCAGAAAACAGAACCTTCCCCCAGTTTCGAGCGGACTCCATAGCCATAATTATGAAGTTTCAGAATCGCCTTGACAATAGAAAGTCCCAGACCAGTTCCGACAACTTCACGCTTATGATTTTCGCTCCGATAATATTTATCAAAAATTTTCTTGATTTTATCTTCTTCAATGCCCGCACCGGTATCACGGACTTCAATTCTGACACCCAGTTCAGTATTGACCTGCTTTACAAAAACCTGCTTATCATCACCGGTATAATTAATAGCATTATTGATCAGATTGCAGACAACCCGTTCCATTTTTCCGGCATCACAGGTCACTTCTCTTGATTCATCCGGAGTAAATGACAGATGATAGCCCATCTGTTCAGATACACCTTTATAGCGTGAGCAGATTTCTGTCATCCAAGCAGTGACATCAAAAGTAGTCGGTTCGAGTTTCTGACTGCCGTTTTCGAGTTTGGATAAATCTAAAATATCATTGACAAGCATTGTTAATCTGTCAGTTTCTTCTATGATCACTTGCAGATGAGCATTTCTCTTGACAGGATTATCACCGGAAAGATCACGGATCATCTCGGCATAGGCTTTGAGCATCGTAAGCGGAGTCCGGAGATCATGCGAAACATTAGCGATCAGATCTCTCTGCATGGTATCGATTTTAGAAATCTCATGTTCAGCATAAGTAAGAGTCTGAGCGAGTTCGTCAACTTCTTTATAGCCTCCGCCTTTGAATTCCGTATCATAATTTCCGTGTGCCATGCGTTTGGCTGATTCAGTAATCTGGATAATCGGCACAGAAAGGCGATTGGACAAGATCAAAGCGATAATAAAACCGGCGACAAATAATAAGATCGCAATCATCAGGAGCAGACGCTTTAATAATAATACAGTCGTGCCGACAGGTTCGAGAGCCGTATTGAACAGCATATAGCCGTCAGGGTTCTGCACATCGCCGATGACACTGCCTAAGACAAGGGTTTTCATATTGATCTGTTCATCAAAGACATTCATACAGATCGTACCGGTTTCACTGTTCTTGACTTCCTGCTGAATCTGGAATAAATAATTATGCCATCCGTGAAGAAGACAGCGATTGCCCATGACATCGCTTTGATATAATACATAATTTCTGCTGTCGATCACGGAAATACAAATCTGATTGCTGAAAGAAACAGACCGCATAGTTTCTTCAAATTCTTCCGTATCATAAGCATCAATCAATTCGCTTGCGATATTTTTAGTTTCCTGAATTTTAAAATAATAATAAAATTTTTCCAGAAATACGACTTCGATCAGAAGCAGTCCCGAAGCAATGACAGTAAAAATAATAAAAGCCATTGCAAGAAGCGTATGCAGAGAAAGACGGCTTTTCTCTTTTTTGATTTTATTTTCTTTATGCTTCTGCATTCGCATCGAATTTATAGCCCATGCCTCGGAGCGTGACAATAAATTTGCGATACTCGCCCAGACTGTTTCTCAGCATCTTGATATGCGTATCGACAGTTCTGTCATCACCGAAGAAGTCATAGCCCCAGACGGATTCCAGAAGTTTATCACGCGTGAGAGCAAGGCCTTTATTTCTGACTAAATAAAACAGCAGATCATATTCTTTCGGAGTCATAGAAGCCTTTTTACCGTCAACATAGACTTCTCTGCCGGCCATATCAATTTCGAGTCCCTCAAAGACGAGAGTTTCCCGTTTTTCTTCTTTTGAATCTGCATTCTGAACAGAAGTTTTGCTTCTCATGAGAACAGCCTTGACACGAGCCATTAATTCTTTCGGCGAGAACGGCTTGACAACATAATCATCCACACCGATTTCAAAGCCAAATAATTTATCATATTCTTCTCCTCTTGCAGAGAGCATAATAATCGGAATATTTTTTTTATGTTTCTTGATTTCCTTGCTTGCAGAATAGCCATCCAGTTTAGGCATCATGACATCCATAATAATCAGGTCATAATGATTTAATTTGCATTTTTCAACAGCCTCCATGCCATTTTCAGCCTCATCGACTTCGTATTCTTCAAATTCCGCATATTCTCTGACGACAGCCCTGATATTGACTTCATCATCAACGATTAACAATTTGCTCATTTCTGAACAGCCCCTTTCATGGTTTTTATATATTATAGCATATTTTGATAAAACAGGCAAGTCTTTTTTCGGAGAAAAACAGATTAAAATTTTATTAAAAATCTCGATAATATTTGACAAGCCTACTGAACTGTGCTATAATAAAATTAATTTTAAATAATTTATCATGATGAATACAGGGAGGGTATTACAATGGCTTTTTCCAATCCATTCCAGAAAAAAAATGAAATCTGGAAATATAAATACAATACACATGAAATCATGATTACAATGAAGCGTTCGAGTGCGAAAGCCTCCAGAGTTTCATTATATATTAACGGCGAGAAAGTAAACGAAGGCTTATTCCGATTACATGCGAATCTGGAGGGTTCGCTTCCAAGCGGTGAAACTGTATTTATCAAATTAGAAAGCGGTCTTGATAATATCGAATGTCAGGTCATTGTCGGAAAAAAACTTTCTCTGGAGAAACATGGCAAAGATATTTCTGATGATGAAGTTCAGACATTTGCAACAATGGGCTTGCTTTCAGCAGGATTTCCTCAGATTACTGACAATGATTATGATGATTTTTAAGAAGATGATTTTATGGAAACAGAATTTTGTTATATCAGTGAAAAACGCTATCTGAATACAATAGTTTTTCTTACTGTTCTTTTTATTATTTTTCCTGTTTGTTTTGCCATATCCAAAATTTCTCAGTTTTTCATATTTCCTGTTACGCTTATTTCCACTATTCTATTTGCCGTTCTGGAGAACCATCTCAGTAATCTGAAAGGCGAATTTGAAGCCGATGAAGAAGCCTGTATCTTTACACTTTCTAAGAAAACATTGCATTTTCGATACGAAGAAATTACAGGAATCGAGCTTGCTAATTTTCCCGAAAACGGCAGAGGCGGAATCTTAATCGGATATAAGATCAAGCTGAAGATGAGAGTAAAAAATATGAATTATGTCATTCAGCAGGAAATGAAATTAGATTACAATTTACAGAAACATCCTGAACAGATTGCTAAAAAGCTGGAACAGATGGAATTAACGGAAATCGGAAATTTTCTGAAATCGAAAACAGGGCTGTACTAAGGAGATGAGCCTATGAAAAAAGAATTTTGCTATATCAGTAATTTTAGCTATGTATTTTTTGCTCTTATGCTGATACTTATGCCTGCCGGCCTGATAGGTTTCGGATGCCTTTTTATTGAGGACGGAAAATATATAGGAATCGGAACAATTGTATTTCTGGTATGGATCATTCCGCTCGTACTGTATTATCTATGCAATTATCTGAAAGCAACTTTTCAGGCGGATGATAATGCCTTTGATTTCAGATTCAGATTCAAGTCTGAGAATCTGCATCTGAATTATAAAGAAATTAAAAAATGCGAATTACTGAATTATCCGGAACATAATCGTTTCGGCAGTCTGATAGGTTATAAAATCCATCTGCAAATCACAGATAAAGAAAATCATGAACATGTCATCCGTCAGCATGTTTCAGCAGATTACACTTTTATGGACTATCCGCAGGGACTTCCGGAAGAAGTCAAAGAAGCCGAACTGACTCAGATCGGAAATTTCATCAAATCGAAACTGAACCCTGCGAAGCTCAAAAAATCGGAAAAGAAAGAGAATCCAGAATCTGAAACAGATACTTCCGTGATGTATACAAATACCGCAGATACACCGGAAATACAAGAGATTCTGAATGCTCTCCGCTCGAAGAAATACATCAAGAAGATTGAAAATCAATTTACTTATGATTCCATTGAAGAAGTCTATAAACAGAATCTGATTCTGACTCTCACAAATGACAGCACATATTATGAGAATGATGATTTAAAAATATATTTTAAAAATATTTCTGATCTGGAATCAAATCTGAAAGGCATTATGCCTCCTGCTTTCACGATTCTTGATCATATGTCAGAAGGCTATGATGCTCAGAACAGATATGAATTAATCGAAGACGAATGGAATCTTTTATCATTTTATTTTGAAAAAGCGGAAATCCTGAGCTGATAAGAAGGTGCTTTCATGGAGATGAAATTCAGATATATCAGTGAAAACTGTGAAGGCTTGATTATGTTATGCGTGATCGGCTTTGCCTTTAATCCTGATATTTCCGGATGGGCTGAAACAAGTACTGCATCTTTTCTCTACTGGATATGTTTTATCATCATGCTGATTTTCATATTCTGGAGCTGTCATATTTCAGGAAAATGTTTTGCAGATGATGAAAAAATAGCATTTCACCTATGGTTCGGACAAAAGAAAATTTTTTATTATCATGATATTAAATTAATAGATTGCACTTATGAATATTATCATAATAAAAGCGATGAAGGCTATCTGATTCATCTGACAATCGAAACTAAAGAACGTAGTAAATTTACCATCACACAGAATCTTCCCTATGAGTCCAGATTTATTACAAATCCTGAATATTTCTCGGAAAAACTGGAAGCAACAGAATTCATGCAGATTAAAAATTTCATAGAATCAGAAATTTCCTCTTGACAAATCGAAAGTTTTGTGCTATGATAGATTCAAACGATGACGGAGAAGTCTTTATCATCGGCACAGAGCCATGAAATTACAGAGAGCTGTTTGCAACGGGGCTGAAACAAACGGCATTTCAAAATGATGATGAAGAATACCACTCCTGAGCCTGTCCAATCCACAGCGGCTGACCGCCGTTATCGGGTCAATGAGATGTATATAATTTTGATATATACATGAAATTCAGGTGGAACAGCGGTAACAATCGCCCTGAAACTGTAGTGATCTATAGTTTCAGGGCGTTTTTATTTTAATATCAAAAAAGGAGATTGATTGATTATGCTGAAATTAACACTCAAAGACGGCTCTGTCCGTGAAGTCGAAGAAAATCTGACAGCGGCCGAAGTGATCAAGGGCATCGGCATGGGTCTGTATAAAGCGGCCTGTGTAGTCAAGATTGACGGTGAAGTCTGTGATCTGAGAACAGTTCTGACGAAAGACTGTGCATTTGAAGTTCTGACATTTGATGATCCGGAGGGTAAAAAAGCATTCTGGCATACGACCTCGCATATCTTAGCTCAGGCAGTCAAGAGATTATATCCGGAAACAAAACTTGCCATCGGCCCTGCGATTGACGGCGGATTCTATTATGATTTCGATACGGAACATCCTTTCAAACCGGAAGAACTTGAAAAAATCGAAGCCGAAATGAAAAAAATCGTCAAAGAAAAACTGCCGCTCGAAGCATTTCAGTTAAGTCCGCAAGAAGCCATTCAGAAACTCAAAGACATGGACGAACCCTATAAAGTAGAACTCTGTGAAGAACATGCTGAAAAAGGCGAACCAATTTCTTTCTACAAGCAGGGAGAATTTGTTGATCTGTGTGCAGGCCCTCACCTGATGACAACAGAACCGGTCAAGGCATTCAAATTATTATCCTGTACGGGTGCTTACTGGAGAGGCTCAGAAAAAAATAAATCTCTGTCGAGAGTTTATGGCACATCATTCCCGAAAGCCGCTCAGCTCGAAGAAGAACTCAAACGCCGTGAAGAAGCAAAACTCCGTGATCATAACAAATTAGGCCGTGAACTGGAATATTTTACTACAGTAGATTATGTCGGTCAGGGTCTGCCGATTCTGCTTCCCAAGGGTGCAAGAGTCGTTCAGCTTCTCCAGAGATGGGTAGAAGACTACGAACAGGCACACGGCTGTATTCTGACAAAAACTCCGCTCTTTGCGAAGAGAGATTTATATAAAATTTCCGGTCACTGGGATCATTATCTTGATGGTATGTTTGTCATCGGCGATGCTCAGGATGAATCAAAAGAATGTTTTGCTCTCCGTCCGATGACATGTCCGTTCCAGTATCAGGTATATCTCAATAAACAGCGTTCTTATAAAGAACTGCCTATGAGACTGACAGAAACATCCACATTATTCAGAAATGAAGATTCCGGCGAAATGCATGGTTTGATCAGAGTCCGTCAGTTTACGATTTCAGAAGGCCATTATATTTTAAGACCTGATCAGCTCGAAGAAGAATTCAAAGGCTGTCTGGAATTTGTAAAATATTTCCTCGGAACAGTCGGCTTACTGGATGATTGTACTTACAGATTCTCGCAGTGGGATCCTGCTAATCCGAAAAATAAATATGAAGGCACAAAAGAACAGTGGGACGAGGCTCAGGGTGCTATGGGCAGAATTCTGGATCATCTGGGTCTGGATTATACAATTGGCATTGATGAAGCCGCTTTCTATGGCCCGAAACTCGATGTACAGTATAAGAACGTATACGGCAAAGAAGATACTCTGGTAACGATTCAGATCGACATGATGCAGGCAAAGAAATTCGGCATGGAATATATTGATAAAGACGGAACTAAGAAAATGCCTTATATCATTCACAGAACCTCTCTGGGCTGTTTCGAGAGAACACTCGCTTACATGATCGAACATTTTGCCGGAGCTATGCCGTTATGGATTGCACCGGAACAGGTAAAAATCATTCCGATTGCTGATCGTCATCTTGATTTCTCGAACGAAGTTAGAGAAGCTCTCACAAATGCCGGAATCCGTTGCTCCATTGATGACAGAGCTGAAAAAATGGGTAAGAAAATCCGTGAAGCAACTCTTGATAAAATCCCGTATATGCTGACAATCGGCGATAACGAAGTAGAAGCGAAAACTGTTTCCGTCCGTACCAGAAAGGGCGATAATCTGGGCAATATGACTCTTGATGAACTGCTTTCTAAACTGATGCTGGAAATTTCTACAAAAGCAAAAGAATCCTGATTCTGATTTATCAATCTCCCCGAAAAATTTCGGGGAAAATTTACCAAAGGAGGACATATAATCTAT
>Ga0326511_10004577_pt1 | contig 10986 bp, 8 predicted proteins | sample 0_2496_0518_D_FD_203701 | JGI IMG/M metagenome (GOLD analysis project Ga0326511, IMG submission 203701) | Bovine rumen microbial communities from UC Davis, California, United States - 0_2496_0518 | ecosystem: Host-associated > Mammals > Digestive system > Stomach > Rumen | place: USA: California... | reverse complement strand
CGCTCTGCGTGCTTCACTCCCTGTATGCTGCTGAGCACCTGCATCATGCTGTCATCGATACAGACAGGGTAGGCTGAAGGCGATACGTAGGAAAGGATGTTTTCTACTTGAATATGACTTCCAAACCCTGCCACTTTATTGCTGATGGTGTGTTTGAAGCCAAGTACCACACTGACCGTAATAATCATCACAGCCAATCCGATAGCAACACCCGTCGTGGCTATCCTGATGGCAGGTAGGCTCACTTTCTTGCTGTCGCCTTCCGTGCTGTAAAGTCGTTTGGAGAGGAATAAGGGCAGGTTCATCTTGAAGGGTTACTCATTGGTCCTGCCAGGATAGGCTTCAAGTGCCTTGGTCAGTACGTGAAGTGCCTTGGTCAGGTCTTCTTTCTTCAATACGTATGCGATACGCACTTGGTTGATGCCTGCGCCTGGCGTTGTATAGAATCCCGCAGCAGGAGCCATCATGACCGTCTGTCCCTCGTATTCAAAATCGCTCAGGCACCAACGGCAGAACTTCTCGGCATCATCTACGGGCAGCTTGGCCACTGTGTAGAAAGCACCCATGGGGATAGGAGAATAGACACCTGGTATGCGGTTCAGTCCGTCGATCAGGCATTTGCGTCGCTCCACATACTCGTCATAGACATCGCGCAGATAGTCTTCTGGCGTGTCGAGTGAAGCCTCGGCTACTATCTGGCCAATAAGGGGAGGGGAGAGGCGTGCTTGACAGAATTTCATGACAGCAGCGCGTACATCTTTGTTTTTCGTAATCAAGGCACCAATGCGAATACCACACTCGCTGTATCGTTTTGAAACAGAGTCAATGAGTATAACGTTCTGTTCGATGCCCTCCAAGTGGCATGCCGAGATATATGGCGACCCAGTGTAGATATATTCGCGATAGACTTCGTCGCTGAACAGATAGAGGTCGTATTTTTTCACCAAATCACGTATCTGGTTCATTTCCCGCCGCGTGTAAAGATAACCTGTCGGGTTGTTGGGATTGCAAATCATGATGGCACGGGTGCGCTCGTTGATCAGTTCCTCGAACTTTTCCACCTTCGGCAGTGAGAATCCTTCTTCTATGGTGGTGGCAATGGTACGTATCTTGGCACCAGCCGAGATGGCGAAAGCCATGTAATTGGCGTATGCCGGCTCTGGCACGATGATCTCATCGCCGGGGTTCAGACACGAGAGGAATGCAAAAAGCACGGCTTCCGACCCGCCCGAGGTGATGATGATATCGTCAGCAGTGACGTTGATATTGTATTTCTTGTAGTATCCTACCAGTTTCTCGCGGTAACTCTGATAGCCCTGCGACGGTGAATATTCAAGAATGCTACGGTCGATATGCTTGAGTGCATCGAGTGCCACCTGCGGCGTAGGCAGGTCAGGCTGACCTATGTTCAGGTGATAGACCTTGGTGCCACGCTTTTTTGCAGCTGCGGCCAAGGGGGCAAGCTTTCGGATAGGTGATTCGGGCATCTCGTGTCCGCGTACAGAAATCTCTGGCATTGTACTTTAATCTTGTGTTGTATAAAAATAGTGTGTGCAAAGGTACTGAGTTTTTTTGATACAGCCAAAAAGTTTTCATGATAAAATTTGGCTGGTTAAAGAAAAACCACTACTTTTGCACCCGAATTAGAAGAAAGGCAGAAACACTTGATTCCGGTTTCTGCTTTTTATTTAATATAAACTGAAAGTAAACTTGCTATATGGGAAAAGTGATTCTTACGGGCGATCGCCCTACTGGTAAACTTCATTTGGGGCATTACGTTGGTTCGTTGCGCCGTCGTGTTGAATTGCAGAATGCCGGCGATTATGACCGTATGTTCGTGTTTATGGCTGACGTGCAGGCACTGACGGATAATGCAGACAATCCTGAGAAGATTCGCCAGAACATCATCAATGTTGCGCTCGACTATCTTTCTGCCGGCCTCGACCCCAACAAGTGTGTGCTGTTCATTCAGAGTCAGATTTATGAGCTGGCCGAACTGACCACCTATTTGATGAATCTGATTACGGTGAGCCGCGTGCAGCGCAATCCTACGGTGAAAACCGAGATTAAGATGCGTAACTTCGAAGCCAATATTCCTCTCGGCTTCTTCTGCTATCCTGTGTCTCAAGCAGCCGATATCACCCTGTTCAAGGCTACGACCGTTCCTGCCGGTGAGGATCAGGAGCCGATGCTTGAGGTGGCCCGCGAATTGGTGCGCCGTTTCAACAGCGTCTATGGCGACGTGCTCGTTGAACCGAATATCATGCTGCCCGAGAATCTGACGGCCCGTCGTCTTCCCGGCACTGACGGTAAGGAGAAAATGTCGAAGAGCCTTGGCAACTGTATCTACCTGAGCGACTCTGCCGATGAGGTTTGGCAGAAAGTGCGTTCCATGTACACCGACCCCACTCATCTCAACGTCTCTGACCCAGGCCACGTAGAGGGCAATGCCGTATTCACTTATCTCGATGCCTTTTCTACCGATACCGATTTCCAGAACTACTGGCCTGAATACCAGAATCTTGACGAGCTGAAAGACCATTATCGTCGTGGCGGTTTGGGCGACATGAAATGTAAGAAGTTCTTGAATCAGGTTATCAACCAGTTCTTAGAGCCTATGCGTCAGCGCCGTCACGAGTTCGAACAGGATATTCCTGAAATCTACAATATCCTGAAGAAAGGTACGGAGCAGGCTCGCGAGGTGGCAGCTCAGACGATGGACGAAGTGCGCAAGGCCATGCGCATCGATTACTTCAACGACGCAGAGCTGATTGCCCAGCAGTCAGAGCTATTCCGTTCGAAATAACACGAACAATACTTAGACGGCATGAAGGGGAGCTTGTAAAAACTCCCCTTTATCATTCTTTCTCCTTTTCTTGTTGACTTATTTGAGCAAGTCCGGGCGTAGTCTTCGGGTGCGTTCCATTGCTTGCTCAAACTCCCATTCGCGTATCTTCGCCTCGTTACCGCTGAGCAGTATTTCAGGAACTTTCCATCCTTTATAGTCAGCAGGACGTGTGTAGATGGGTGCTGCGAGAATATCGTCTTGGAAGCAGTCCGACAAAGCACTCTGCTCATCGCCAATCACGCCAGGTACAACCCTCACAATGGCATCGGCAATCATGGCTGCCACCAGTTCGCCACCAGTCAGGACGAAGTCACCGATAGATATTTCTTTCGTAATCAGATGTTCGCGTATGCGTTGGTCGATACCTTTGTAGTGTCCGGCCAGTATGATGAGGTTCCCCTTCATCGAGAGTTCGTTGGCCATGTGCTGGTCAAAGCGCTCACCGTCGGGCGATGTAAAAATCACCTCGTCATAGTTGCGCTCGGCTTTTAGCGAAGTGATACAACGGTCAATAGGCTCGCATTGCATGACCATACCAGCCGAACCGCCATACGGATAGTCATCGACGCGTCTCCATTTGTCGAGTGTATAGTCGCGCAGATTGTGCAGTCTGATTTCTGCCAGCCCCTTTTTCTCCGCACGTGCCAGTATCGATTCGTGTACAAAGCCCTCGAGCATTTCGGGCAATACGGTAATGATGTCTATTCTCATAACTGATTATTTTTCTCTGACTTGTTCTACCGTCAGGTTGAGCTGTTTCTGCTGCTGTTCCCTCAGGTTGAGCCGTTTCTGCACTCCTAGCTTACTTTTCCGTCTGGTAGAACTGTTTGATTTTCTCTAAGTATCTCTCTCCGATCTTTCGTCCCGCCAAATAGAGGCGGTGCATCGTGTCAGGATTGTGGGTGATGTACCATACGTCCAGATCCTCGTCGGGGCGAATCACCAGACAGCGTCCTTCCTGTTCGGCTTGCTTGACGAAGGCCAGCTCGTCATTGTACATCTTGTATCGGCGGTCCATCGCCTCAACCATCTTGGGATATTTGTGCATTGTGACCTTCAGCAGCGGGACCAGCCGGGTGTGGGTCTTTTGGTAGCCCTCGGTTTGTGTCAATATCACGATGTTACGGTCGTAGCCGATCCGCTCGAAGTGTTCCAGGGGGATAGAGTCTGTCACACCGCCGTCAAGCAATTTACGTCCTTCGAGTTCCACAATCTTCGATGCGATGGGCATAGACGATGAGGCCCGAATCCACTCGTAAGATGTCTCGTTGGCATGGTCCAACCGCTTGTAGACAGGCTCTCCCTTTTCCACGTCGGTACAAACCACGTAGAACTCCATCGGGTTTTCGTTGAATGCCTTGTTGTCGAAAATGTCATATTCCTTCGGCACCTGATGGTAGCAGAACTGCGCGTTGAAGTAGTTGCCTGTGGTCAGATAGGAACGCAGTCCGCTGTAGCGGCTGTCGCGTGCAAAGCGCATGTTGTAACGGATGGCACGTCCCGGCTGTCGCGACTTGTAGTTGCACCCAAAGGCGGCACCAGCCGACACACCAATGATGCCGTCTGGCCAGATGTTGTTCTCCATCATCACGTCGATGACTCCACAAGTATAAAGGCCGCGCATGGCGCCACCCTCTAAAACCAATCCACGTTTCATGTTTTCTGTTCTTTTGGCGCACAAAGGTAACAAAAAATTGGCATATCTCACAATTATTTACTACCTTTGCCCTCTGAATTTATCCGCTTTTAACAAATAGAACATTTTTTTCAGAACATCAGACGATGGTAAACCTACTTGAACAACTCAATGAGAGTCAGCGCGAAGCTGTTATTTTCTGTGACGGCCCGTCATTGGTCATAGCCGGTGCAGGATCGGGAAAGACGCGCGTGCTCACCTACAAAATAGCCTATCTCCTGCAGGAATGTGGCCTCAAGCCGTGGAACGTTCTGGCACTCACTTTTACCAACAAGGCCGCACGTGAGATGAAGGACCGCATCGCCCGGCTGGTGGGGCAGGAGCAGGCACGATACCTGCAGATGGGTACCTTCCATTCGGTGTTCTCACACATTCTGCGCAACGAGGCCGACAAGTTGGGGTTCACATCGAGTTTCACCATTTACGACCAGTCTGACTCGCGCTCGCTGGTGAAGAGCATCTGCAAGGAGCTTCAACTTGACGACAAGCAGTACAAGCCTAACTCGGTGGCTGACCAGATATCGATGGCGAAGAACCATCTGGTGCTGCCCGACGTTTTTGCCAACTGCTCACTTTTCGACCCCAAGCGCCCTCATGTGCTTGATGTCTACAAGCGCTATGTGGAGCGTTGTCGGCAAGCCAATGCGATGGACTTCGACGACCTGCTGGTGCAGACCTATCTGCTGTTCCTACGCTACGAAGAGGTACGGTTGAAATATGTTGACCGCTTCCGTTTCGTGCTCGTCGATGAGTATCAGGACACCAACTATGTGCAGCAGCAGATTGTGCTCCAACTCACGCGCGACCATCAGCGTGTCTGTGTGGTTGGCGATGATGCGCAAAGTATATATAGTTTTCGTGGAGCAAATATTGATAACATACTGGGATTCAGAGAATCATACAACGATGCCAAATTGTTTAAATTAGAGCAAAACTACCGTTCTACGCAGCTGATTGTGCAGGCGGCTAATAGTCTTATCCGCAAGAATCAGCGGCAGATTCCCAAGGATGTTTTCAGCCGTAACGACCAGGGAGAGTGCCTTACGCTAAAGATGGCTTATAGCGATAAGGAGGAAGCCAGCATCGTCTGTAACGACATTGTCCGCCTGCGCCGTCAGGAGAATGCTTCTTACAGCGATTTTGCCATTCTCTATCGCACCAATTCGCAGAGCCGCACGTTTGAGGAACAGATGCGCAAGCAGAATATTCCCTACCGCATCTACGGAGGCTTGTCGTTCTACCAGCGCAAGGAAATCAAAGATGCCATTGCCTATTTCCGTACCGTTGTCAACCCTAACGACGAGGAGGCTTTGAAGCGTATCATCAACTATCCTGCACGCGGCATCGGCGACACGACGCTGAATAAGATTGTGGCTACGGCTACGCAATGTGGTGTGTCACTTTGGGCAGTCATCTCCCAGCCGACGCGTTTCCATCTGGAGCTGTCGAAGGGCACCGCCTCGAAGATTGAGGCTTTCCGCCAACTCGTTGAAGGGTGGGCAGCACGGGCCGCGAGCGAGGATGCCTACTTGCTGGGACATGCCATTCTGACGGGAAGCGGCATGTCGAAGGACATCTACAGCGGACATAACCCAGAGGACATTTCGCGGCAGGAGAACCTCGAAGAGTTTCTCAGCGGTTTGCAGGATTTTGTTGAGAGCCGACGCGAAGAGGACTTGGGCGAGCATGTCGCCTTAGACGATTTCCTGCAGGAAGTGGCTTTGCTCACCGATCTTGACAGCGAAGGCGATGACAGTCAGGCCAAAGTGTCGCTCATGACCGTTCATAGTGCCAAAGGTCTGGAGTTTCCCACCGTCTTTGTCGTGGGACTTGAAGAGAACATTTTCCCCTCGCCCCTATGTACCGACTCCCTTCGTTCGCTCGAAGAAGAGCGTCGGCTGCTCTACGTGGCCATTACGCGTGCCGAGAAGCATTGCATTCTCACCTGTGCGCAGAACCGTTTCCGTTTCGGCCGTATGGAGTATGACACGCCCTCACGGTTCATCAAGGATATCGACCCCCAGCTGCTGCGCGTAGAGGGCCAGAAGGAGGCTGCCGACGAGGACACCGGGTATGGTCGTAGCCGTTTCGGTGATACGTCGTATCGTAGCAGTTCGCCGTGGATGCAGAATCCGCGTCCTGTGGCCACTCAGTTCCGAGCCGATCCAAAGCCTCGCGCTGTGGCTCCCCGACGAGAGGAAACGCCCGTAGATCCGTTTACGCCAGCTTTCCGCCAGCAGCTTGCCCAGGCTTCGGGCGCACGTTTCCATCGGGTTGCTTCGCCTGCTTCAACGACGGCAGCAACAACAGGCAACGCCACTTTACATGAAGGTAACGTAATCGAGCACCAACGCTTCGGCATTGGCAATGTGGTACGTGTTGAGGGGAGCGGCGAGAACGAGAAGGCAACCGTCAATTTCACGAACTTAGGGCAGAAACAACTGTTGCTGAAATTCGCCAAATACAAGATTATCAGATAGTAATCTCACCAGATCCGAAGCAGCGGTGGTGCTGTTCGTCATAGACGACGCAGAACTGCCCGGGTGCAACCCCGTGGATGGGTGCGTCGGCCATCATCGTGTAGCCCTGTGCTGTCGGCGTAAGCGTGCCAGGCAGATAGCCGGGCGTGTGGCGGATCTTGAACGTCACGCGAAGGGGTAGGGCATCGACAGGTGTCAGCAGGTGGAAGTCACGAATGCCGAACGACTGCTTGTAGGCCGTCTCAGGGTCGTAGCCGTGACTGACGTAGAGCACGTTTGCCTCCACATCTTTCTTTACAACGAACCACGGGCCGCCACCGAATCCCATACCCTTGCGCTGCCCAATCGTGTGGAACCACAAGCCTCGATGCTGACCAATCCTTTTCCCTGTTTCCAGTTCGATGACGTCGCCGGGCTTCTCGCCTAAATAGCGACGGATATACTCGTTATAGTTGATTTTGCCTAAGAAACAGATGCCTTGCGAATCCTTGCGCTTGGCATTGACCAGATGTTCGCGCTCAGCTATCTGTCGCACCTCGTCCTTCATATAGTGACCGATGGGGAAGAGTGCTTTCTTCAGCTGCCAGTCGTATATCTGTGCCAGAAAGTCCGTCTGGTCTTTCACGGGGTCAGGACTAGTTACTAACCATTTGCGCCCCTCTTCGTCTATCTCCGTCTGCGCATAGTGTCCGGTGGCAATCAGGTCGTAGTCCTTGCCTTGCTTCTCATGGAAAGCACCGAACTTAATCAGTCGGTTGCACATCACGTCAGGGTTGGGTGTCAATCCAGCCCGTACCTTCTCCATTGTATAGCGCGTCACCTCGTCCCAGTATTCACGGTGGCAGTCGACCACCTGCAGCCGGAAGTCGTATTTCCTTGCCACAGCCGTAGCTATTTCCATATCCTCCTCTGACGAGCAGTCCCATTCTTCCTGTTCCTCTGGGCCTATTTTGATATAGAAGCAGTCGGGATGCAATCCTCTTTGCGATAGTTCGTGTACGACTACCGCGCTATCGACGCCTCCTGAGAGTAATACTGCTATTCGCTTGCCTTCCAATTCTTCCATGTTGTTGTCTTCAAGGACAATTTTTATTATATCGTGATTTTGTTTACAAATATAGGCAAATATTCTAGAAAGCAGGAATGTTCCATCGCATTTTTAACTGTCTTAAAACCACCAAGCGTTTAAGGGAAACGCAACAAGCGTTCAAGACAAACGCACTAAACTTTTCCTTGTCTTGCTAAACACCAGAACCCATACTTGGTCGCCGTTAATATTGCCGAAGGGCGCCCACCAGCTCACTGTTCTCCGTGCGGGTGCCAACGGTGATGCGCAGGCAGTTGTGGCAGAGCTGGATACGGGTGCGGTTGCGTATGATGATGCCCTGATTGACCAGGTAGTCGTAGATGGCTTGGGCATCAGTCATCTTAGCCAAGAAGAAGTTGGCATCGCTCGGATAGACCTTTTCACAGATGGGCAGCTGACGGAAAGCTTCCATCAGACGCGTGCGCTCCGAAAGAATGCTGTTGACCCATCCCTCAACAGTTGCGCGATCCTTGAGAGCCTCAAGCGCTTGACGCTGCGTGAGTACATTGACGTTGTAGGGATATTTCACCTTGTTGAACAGGCCAATAATCTCTTTCGAGGCGAAGGCCATACCCAGACGGATAGCAGCCAAGCCCCATGCCTTGCTCATCGTGTTGAGCACAATGAGATTGGGGTAATGACCCAAATCGTGGCGCAAAGACTGCTGGCGCGAGAAGTCGCAATAGGCCTCGTCGATAATCACAATGCCTTGGAAGCCCTCAATGACACGCACCATCTCGTCGCGATTGATATTGTTGCCTGTGGGATTGTTGGGCGAGCAGATCCAGATAATCTTCGTGTGGGCATCGCAAGCAGCCAGCAGACGGTCGGCGGTTATCTGGAAATTGTCGTCGAGCAGCACAGGACGATATTCCACGTCGTTGATGTCGGCACAAACGCGATACATGCCATAGGTAGGCTCGATGGCCACCACATTGTCTATGCCCGGACGGCAGAAGCAGCGATAGGGCAGGTCGATAGCCTCGTCGCTACCGTTGCCGAGGAAGATGTTTTCTGCGGGGATGCCCTTCAGCCGGCTCAACTGTTCCTTCACCTCTTCCTGCAAGGGGTCTGGATAGCGGTTAAGCTGTGCTGAGGTGGGATAGGGGTTCTCATTGGCATCAAGAAACACGCGGGCCGTCTTGCCGGCATATTCGTTGCGGGCACTGCTATAGGGAGCCAGTGACCATATATTGGGGCGGACTAATTGCTGTAAATCAAACATAATCTCTTTAGTCATAATTCAAGTTGAGATTCATAACGACTGGATTCTCACGGTCATGGCCCGCTTGTGGGCATCGAGCTGCTCGGCTTCGGCCATCAATTCTACTGCACGCCCGATGGAGCGGACACCCTCTTCGCTGAGATGCTGGAAAGTCACCTTGCGGCAATAGCTGTCGAGGTTGACGCCACTGTAGGCCGTAGCATAGCCGTGTGTGGGCAGCGTGTGGTTGGTGCCGCTGGCATAGTCACCGGCACTCTCGCAGGCATATTGGCCAAGGAAGACGCTTCCGGCATTGACCACCTGGGCGGCCAGTTGCTCATAGTCACTGGTCTGAATAATAAGATGTTCGGGCGCGTAAAGATTCGAGAGAGCCATTGCCTCGGCCTTCGTCTCAACCAATACCAGCTGGCTGTTCTCAAGTGTCTTGGCCGCAATATCCTTGCGTGGCAGCAAGCCGAGCTGTCGATCCACCTCGGCTCTCACCTCGTCAAGTTTCTCGCTGCTGGTAGTGATGAGCAACACTTGCGAGTCGATGCCGTGTTCGGCCTGCGAGAGCAGGTCGGCAGCCACGAACGCTGCACGTGCCGTCTCGTCGGCAATGACACATACCTCGCTGGGACCGGCAGGCATGTCGATGGCTACGTCGTGCAGACTCACCTGCTGCTTGGCAGCCATCACATACTGGTTGCCAGGACCGAAAATTTTGTAGACCTTCGGAACGGACGAGGTGCCGTAGGCCATTGCGCCTATGGCTTGCACGCCGCCAGCCTTGAAAATCTTGCTGACACCAGCTACCTGAGCGGCTACGAGAATGGCAGGATTCACCTTGCCCTCGCGATTCGGGGGCGTACAGAGCACAATCTCGCTGCAACCGGCAATCTTGGCGGGCGTGGCCAGCATCAGCACGGTGGAGAAGAGAGGGGCGGTGCCTCCAGGAATGTAGAGGCCTACACGCTCAATAGCCACGCTTTTCTGCCAACAGACAACGCCTGGCTGCGTCTCGACCTGCTCGCCCTGAAAGCACTGGGCGGCATGGAACTTAAAAATGTTCTGATGAGCCAATTCGATGGCTGCCAGCAGGTCGGGGTTGACAAGACGGCGGGCCTCGTTCATCTCCTCCTGTGTGACGGAAAGCGTGTCGAGGTTCACGTGGTCGAACTTTGCCTCATGCTCCTTGACAGCCTCATCACCACGTGCCTTCACATCGGCAAGGACGGCAGCTACCGTTGCATTGAGCTGCGAGACATCTAAATGAGGACGCTCCACAATCTTTGCCCATTCACTCTTTGCAGGATATTTGATAATATTCATAATTCATGTTTGCAACTTGCGAAAGTTGAGTTAAAGTATCATCTTCTCGATGGGAGTGACAAGAATGCCCTGTGCTCCCATGTCTTTCAGCTTGCCGATAATCTCCCAGAAGCGTTTCTCGTCGAGAACGGTATGCACGGAGCACCACTCGTCGTCGGCCAAGGGAATAACGGTGGGACTCTTCAGGCCAGGCAGCACACTGATGATTTCCTGCAGACGAGCCTTGGGAGCGTTCATGCGTACATATTTTTTGTCTTCAGCTTGGCGTACAGCCTCGAAACGGAAGAGTATCTGCTGAAGCACGTCCCGTTTCTCCTGGCTCATGCCTTGATAGCCAAT
>Ga0326511_10004575_pt1 | contig 10991 bp, 10 predicted proteins | sample 0_2496_0518_D_FD_203701 | JGI IMG/M metagenome (GOLD analysis project Ga0326511, IMG submission 203701) | Bovine rumen microbial communities from UC Davis, California, United States - 0_2496_0518 | ecosystem: Host-associated > Mammals > Digestive system > Stomach > Rumen | place: USA... | reverse complement strand
ACGAAGCTCTTGCAGCGATGGAGTTTTACGACAGCCCAGACGAAATGGGATAAAAGAAACGATTCTGTACAGACTCTCCGCACAACAATGCCATTAGGACATGCTGATATCGATAGCAGAAGAAGATGTTAAACCATTTAATTATATAAATATGAAACGGGTGCGCAAGATTTTCTATATTGTATGGACTTTGACGCTAATTCTATTGCTTAATGTCTCCTGTAAACATATTCCAACAAAACCTCTGGTGGAATATGATTCAGAAGATACAAAGATTCTTATTATTCAAACAGATACAGCTGCTCATGATTCCGCATACATTTCAATTGGGAATGTTTATAAGAAAGTGTTGCCCATTAAAGATACCACAAATATATCTGTAAGGGAGGCTTTAAAATCACTAAATCAAATTGAAGTGGCATATCAATTAGCCACTCAAAATTATCAATTTGAAATAAATGTTCACACAACTCGCACAAATGACACCACCTTCATTTACAAGTATAGACCCTTTGACATTAAGCCAATTAATGTGGCGCAAGTGGTGTCTGGCCAGTGTCGTGGGCTATATGATGTTAATTACAAAAGGGATTATCATGGAAAGATCAGACAATGGATATTTAAAAATGATTTAACGCCTGATAGTGCAATTATTGAAAGAACAAATTCAATATTACGTCAATTCAATTATTCCGGAAAAAACGAATATAGTGCAAAAAATGAGGCGACTCCTATTGTTACAAGTTTATCTGGCATGAACTTTAAGTTTAATGCTCAATTAGAAGGGGAATATTTCTATCTTTATGCCTATCCAAGTCAATCTGGGACACCCATTAAATCTTTTGTGGAATCAAAAATAACGAAGGGGCTTGTTGATGCACATAAATCTGTTAATGAAGTTTTTTCATGCAGCAATAGTGGTGGTTCTGGACCAAATGTTATATTTTTGATTGGGATAGATAAAAATTGGAAATATGTAGCTCTTCCTGTTGGCATTGTCGTTATAGACGACATTGCTCCACACATAAATGCAATTGGACATGCTCCAACAAGGTATAGAGGTTTGCTGGGGTACAGCAATTATAGTAATTACAGTAATACTTCAAGCCCCTCTTGGCCCAGATATGTAACTTTAAAAAGTCAGAATATGCAAATTAATATTCCAGATGTTTCGGGATTAACATCATCAGTTTCCGTTTCTTATGGAAACTTTGAGGGAAATGATTATTTTGGCTACAATATTCCTTTCTATATATCTGTTAATGGGGATGTCAAGTCTATTACTATAGGCTCCCATAAATTAGATGCTCATTCTATAAAGAAAGCTGAATGTATACGACTTCATATGAAGAAGTTACATATAGGTGATAATTCTATTCCATTATCAGCGATAGATTCAAGAGGTAATATAGCGACTAGTTCCTTGTCGATTCCTATAGTGTCGATAAGGAATAATTCTTCATATCATGACAACGATGATTATGATGATTTGGAAGATAGAATAAGTGATTTGGAAAGTAGAATGGAAGATTTAGAATAGAAAAGTATTGGAAAGAAGAGTCACGGATATTGATTGAAAGAATATACAATGGGAAAATATAAAAAGTCATCAATGCATGAAGGGCAAGATAAATTTGCACGACTAATGCGCCTTGATCAGTTGCTTCGCAATCCTGAAGGTCGTACCCTTAACGAGATCAGGACAGACCCGCAGATTGACGATATTAGTGAACGATTGCTTCGCGACAATCTTAAGGAATTGGAAGATAAATACGGTGCTGTTTATGAAACCACATTATATAGAGGTAGAGAACGTTTGTGGCGATACAAAGACACTAATTTTTCTATTATGAAACAAACCTCTAAGGATATGGAGATTATTCGCCATTCACTTGAAAACCTGAACTTATTTAAAGGGGATCCACGTTATGATATGCTTAGGTTTTATTTAATGGGTTTAGAAAAAGGCGTTTCAGAAAACGGTCTCAGTTTCATGTCTTTTGATAATAATAGTGAAGCGATGGGACTTGAATATGTAGAAGACATATTAGAAGCCATCACTCATAAGTACCCTCTTAAGATGCGGTACAAACCATTCTCCAGAAATGAGTTTACAAGCAATATCCACCCCTATCATCTCCGCCAGTATAATAGAAGATGGTATGTATTTGCCTATTCTGAAGACAAGGAAGATATTCTGAATTTCCCCTTGGACAGGATAACAAAACTCGAACATTTAAGCAAACCATATATCGATACGGATATAGATTTTGACGAGTATTTTGACGACATTGTGGGAGTATCAAACTACAAAAACACCGCAGTGGAAAAAGTCGTTTTAAAGGTTAGTAACAAAAGTATTGATTACATCAGGACTAAGCCATTGCATTGGACTCAGACTGAGCTTAAGGAACTCGGAACGGAGAGCCACACTTTTATACAGTTAAAGCTAAAAGTTAACACAGAATTAAAAATGCTTCTATTCTCTTATAATGATGCAATCGAAGTTGTGGAACCTTTGTGGTTGGTAGAGGAGTTTAGGAAAAAAATAAAGAATATGAGCGACAATTACAAAGTATGAAGAAATACTGCATAATAGGCTTAGAATAAATGATTACTTTTGCACCATCAACAAGGATTCACTTGGCTGAGCCTAATCATCTGGGGCATACAGATGAATAACTATAAGGACAATTAATATGAGAGAGAACAGCAAGTTTGTTATCGGTTACGCATCAGCAATTAGTGCAGAAGCAACAGGAAAAAATATGCAGTGGACAAAATACCATAGCAAGTGTGGAGGTCATGGTTTCGCTGCAGAAGATGGCAATGCACTATGGGAGCGGCTCAATGGTCATAACGTTGAGTTGGTTGGGATAGACAATGCGAAAAACGGAGCTGACCTGCTTATTGATGGAGTTCCTGTTCAACTCAAATATTGCAAGGATGCATATTCTACCCTAGAAGCTTGTTTCGACTCTGAAGGATTATTCCGATATGGTGGTCAAGAAATCATGGTTCCAAAAGACCAATATGAAGAAGCCCTTGCTCACATGCGAGCTAAAATATCTGAAGGTAAAGTTCCTGGGGTCACAGACCCAGATGCAGCTAATAGTATTATTCGCAAAGGGAATCTTACTTATGAACAGTCCCAAAACCTAAAAAAATTCTGTACCAAAGAATCGTTGGCATTTGATGTGATGACACAGGCACAGATTGCAGGAATGGTAGGTGGTTTCTCTGCCTTCATGGCTTTCATAAGTGCTAAAAGGAATGGCTTTGGTTATAAGAATGCAACTATAATTGCCGGAAAAGAGTTTGGGAAGACCGGGGCTAAGGCTCTTGCGAGTGGTGTCGCTACACAGCAATTTCTTCGCTCAGAAGCTGGGCGTAAGGCAGCAACAATAACCACTCATGCCGTACGAAAAGGGATTAATGTTGTAAGCGATACAGAAATTGGCCGTAAGTTTTTAGAGAAAGTTGCTCAAGGAGTAGGTGGTAAAGTCGTCAATGGGGCTGCAGCTAGAACTATTGCAACAAGGGCTATAAGAGGTAATATTATCACTAGTTCAATTGGCTTTGCTGTGGATTCTGTGCCTGATACATATCGACTTTGCGTTGGAAAAATGTCTGCTAAGGAGTTTGGTAGGAGCAGGGTAACAGGTGCTGCTGGCGTGGCAGGGGGTAGTATAGGCTATATGGCTGGAATGGCCATTGGTACAGCAGTATTCCCTGGCGTTGGAACGGCAATTGGAGGATTTGTAGGTGGTATTCTCGGTGGCATTGGTGGTGGTTCTGGAGCTAAAAAAGTGTTGAGTTATTTATAGTTTGTTTAATCATTTTAATTCTATCATATGAGTATAATAGGGAAAATAACAAATCCGCTGAATCACGGGAAAGATCTTGAAGATGCAAGAAAGGCATATGAGAAAAAGGTGGAGTCTTATAAGAAAAAGCAAGAAGAACTTAGCGATTTAACTATTCGACTGTATGAGCTTCGAAAAGATTCACTAAGAAAGCTTCAGGCTTTAGATGAATATGTTTCAAAATTATGTAACTGTCCAGAGAGTCTTCGAAAAGGTACAAAACGTTCTTTGGAATATGCAGATGCTATAAGGGAGGCCTGGGATTTTGAGAATGCTCCACATGCAGTAAATGGTGAATCTGGAAATGCTGCTGATGTTAGTATGATGGGGGCAGCCGTAGCTGGTGGTGCTGTGGCCTTTGGAGGCCCTGCAGCTGCAATGGCAATTGCAACAACATTTGGAACAGCAAGTACAGGAGCTGCTATATCATCTTTGGGAGGTGCTGCTGCTGCCAATGCAGCTTTAGCATGGCTTGGTGGCGGTGCAATTGCTGCAGGAGGTGCTGGGATGGGAGGCGGTGCTGCTTTGTTAGGGCTTTTTGGGCCTATCGGCTGGAGTATTGCAGGGGCGGCTGGAGTCGCATTTATTGTTAAGTCCACTTTCGACAAAAAGAAAAATGATTCGGAAATTGAAAAAATACGTAAGTATTCAACTGCATGTGACGCTCTTCTTAATAAAACAGGAAGAGCGATAAAGCAAATAAAAGAAATAGAGAAACATACCAAGTCGACATCTGAAAAAGTTGGATTAAGCGGACTTGGACTTTACCCTTCAGATTTTAACGCGGATCAATATCCTCAATCTCAACTGTTTGAGAAGGTCAGTGAGGCCAAGAATCTAGGTAAGTTAATGAAACAATCTGTTAACATTAATTAGTTGCTTATGGAAAATCATAATGAGTTGGCAGAGCTTATAAAGTTCATTGAAACTAACAAGCACGATGTTACGATGAGGGTTAGAAGCGTGGTTCTTGATCCTATTCAAGCAATGAATAGGCCAGGAGCCACCACTGACTCTTATAATAAAGAAATCGGACTGAGAGGTGAAGAAATAAAAAAACTCGCCCTCGATATTATGTCTTTCTTTGCTAAAAAGTGGCGTAATCCGAATGACAGTACTGAACAGCAACTGCTGTCAATAAGAAAGAATTTGGCAGATGTAAGTTCTATAATAATACCCCAAATCAAACAAGTTGTAACCTTCTATACCTATTGCTCTAGCAAGAAATACTTATTCTCTGATACAGACAAAGGGAATAAGGCTTTGGAAAAAATGACGATGTCAGTATCTTCGTGTGAGAGAGTATGTGAAAGCTTATTAAGGTTAGAAGGCGAAAATACTGAATATCACGAAAACAAGCAGACCTGTAACCTTCTGGAAATTCTACAGGAAGGCCTTGATTCTATTGAGGCTGAAGTCAACTATGTAAAAGAGTGGGAAACATCAAAAATTTCTGTTTCTATTGATCCTGAGATATTCTTGAACCACGTCCTTATTAACGTAAAAGAGAATATTAACACTCATGCTTTTGGAACCAACACATTCAGACAGAAATATATCTGGGAGAAAAAAGTATGTATTGAAGTCCAGGATGGGGACTCACAGATTTCCATTCTAGTACATAATAATGGTGAGCCATTTAAGGGGGATATTACGAAGGTTTTTGAATACGGATACTGTCACGGTGAAAAGAAACACAGTGGAATTGGTATGCACTCTATAAAGAAAAGTATGACAGAACTTGGAGGGGATGTGGAATTCAAGAAATCGAGTAAACCTGATTATACAACAACTTATAAATTGGTTTTAAAGAAATGAGCGATTATAAATATAAGATTTTATGGCTCGATGACGATTTTGAGCCAGTTTCTAGTGAAACAAACATTGATGAAAATCTGACAAGAAAAAGTTTTCAAGACGATGTTGAATTGGCAAGCGATTATGGAATAGAAGTCGTTGGAGTTAGCAACTATGAGAGATTTCTAGATGAAGTCAAAAACTTACATTCGTACCAAGCTGTTGTCTTTGACCTAAAAGGAATGGAAAAAAGCAATGAGATTTCTGATATGGTCATGCCTGAGGCTGTTGAGACCATAATGAAAAACCGTGAATTGCCTATTTTTGTCTATTCGGCAAATGACCAATCGGAAAAGTTCGAAATTACACTGCACAAAATTAAGAAAGAAGGAAGATGTTTCAACAAGGGGTTAAGCCCCGAGCCACTATATGAGAAGATATTGAAAGTTCTTGATGATAACTATCATTACTACGAAGGTCATATGGATTGTCTCCATTTGTTTACAGAGAATTATCTGAATGCTGCAAACAAAGATAAGATGGATGAGCTCCTAAAAATGTATGAAGCACAAGAAAAATCTTATGCACCTTATAATAATATGCGTCACATTCTCGAAGATATGCTTAAAACCTTAGTTGACGTTGGGCTAATAGATGAAGCATTGTGCAAACAAGGTTTTGACCCTAAAATGAAATTCTTAACAGAAAAGGTCAACTATCAAAGAGATCGCAACGGGAATATCGTAACGAAAGATGGTAAGCCACAATTAGATTTTGACAATCCTGTAGTTTCATTTGAGATTTGTCCGCGTGAAATTAAATACGTTCTTCACTACCTTGGGGATATGACTAACCGTTTTAGTCACTTCCTTGAAACAGAACCAGAGTATCTTAAACAAGGAGAGTCTGTGCTTGAATATAACATCTTGATACAACAATCTGTATTCTCTGCTTTCTTTGTTGCTATGAAATGGTTCTACAGCTATATGAACAAACATATTACCAGGTAATAGTAGATATAAATAAAAGATCCAGAATATGGCATACCTTCAAAAATCAAATTCAATATCACAACTTAGTTTAGCCAAGATACGTTCATATATGGCAGGCAATAGTAAGGAACTTATTGACGCTATCGGTAAAGTTGTCAATAAGAATCTTGTTTCCTCATGCTCTGTAATTTCAATTGTTCATACTTGGGAAGTGAAAACTAAAATAACAGAAAGGACTTCCAAGGTTATATTAGAACAGAAAGAAAAACCAGGTGAAAGCCTTGTTCATAAAGACGAACCGAAAGATCTTCATGAATTCTCTTATGAAGACCTTAAAGCTTATGGAGTAAAAGCGAATGGCGTATATTCTGGTATACTATATGGAACCATAGAAGACCACCCATGCGAAACGAAAATAGAATGCCCCTCTTGCAATGGAACTGGCATATGCAGGACATGTGAAGGAAAAAAACAAATCACGTGTCCCGTTTGCGAAGGTGGAAAAGAGTGTATATCGTGTAATGGAACAGGAACCTATACGTGTGAGAACTGCGAGGGGGATGGTGAATGTCCTGAGTGCGACAATGGTTGGTATACGTGCGATGAATGCTACGGAGAAGGTACAGTAACATGTCCCGATTGTGGTGGATCAGGAAATTATATTGACGAGACTTGTAACAGTTGTGGTGGAAGCGGATATTACGGTAATAATGAGTGCAGAACGTGTCACGGGACTGGTAGATTTGTTCGTGAATGTCGTCGTTGTGATGGAGAGGGTACGATAGTTTGTGAGAACTGCAATGGCGACGGAGGGTGGACATGTAAGGAGTGCCATGGCTCTGGAAAATGTTCTCATTGTCATGGCGAAGGAGGCTTTAAATGCAAGGCCTGTGACGGGACGGGGAAGTGTGGAAAATGTAAAGGTAAGGGTAAAATTTGGTGCCCTGACTGCCATGGTAAAGGAGTATGTTTTGAATGTAAAGGAGAAAAAGAAATAACGTGTCCAAGATGTGGTGGCCTTGGTAAATACCAATCATTCACAGAATACTCCATAAGTAAGGAAGAAAAAAGTGAAAAGATGCTTTGTTCTTTACCCATTAAGAATGATGAAATTCCAAGTATTGATGGGGATGCCTGTTTCAATGGGGTGGTTTACGATTTTTTTGCAAAGAAAGCGAATGTCTTTGCAGTTGACTCTGCTGTCAACTCTCTTCACGACATGAATTCTATTACCATAAAGAAATGGCTTTCTCTTGAAAACTATCCTTCATACAACAAAAAGGAGATTCCCAATGATTATATGGTTATTCATGCTGTCATTTTTAAAATTCCAACTTCAAAGATTGTATTGAAATGCAATTCTAAAGAGTATGTCATATATATTGTCGGCAACAATTTAACAGTATATTATGACCGCCTACCAAGTTGGGGGGCCGGATTAATCGGCAGGATACGAAAGCTCGTTAGAAAATAAAACGTTTTTGTTTTCATACTTTTAATTGGCAGCTATGTAGTGTGAAGAAATCCTGCATAGTTGTCAATTGTTTTATTTGTACCTTTGCAACATCAATCAGGGAAACCTATTGATGCCACAACCACCCATGGGCAGAAAAGACGGTGGAAGAAACAGTCTTAATACTTTCATTATGAGACCAGATTTCGACCTTCAATTTCTAGCAAACTGTGACAACAATGATCTTCGCACACTTTGTGACATTCTTATGTACAATAACAATGGAGAAATCCGTATTAGTGAGTCTCTAGCAAATTCAGATAGTTTCATTTCATGTTATCCTCATAACATGAAGGGTATGTGGAAGGACCTCGCTTCTGAACTGCAAAGTTATGGAGGCAACACTATTTTAAACTTCTTTCGTAATGGACAAGGTCCGAGATATGAAAGCATCGTTTATGATGTCTGTAAAAAGATGGGGGTAAAAAGTATCGCCAAGCATGACACGGCGGAAGATATGGAACAGAAGCTGCTCATCATGGTTTCATCTAAGGCAATAGGTGAAATGACTGAAGAGCAAGTTCGATCCATAATGGCTGAATGCGGTATTGTCGGGTATGCATATTCAAAAGCTGGCCTTGTTGCTGCACTCTTAGCTCTGCAAGTAATCAATAAAAGGCTTTTTGTAATAGTAATCCATTCTGTCATGCGAATGCTTTCAGAGATTCTGTTAACCCGTGGCATAGTCATAATTGGAGTGGGTACCCTTTCAAGAGGTCTTGGCGTATTGTTAGGTCCTATAGGCTGGATTATGCTGACAGGTTGGACAATCTGGGATTTGATGGGACCTGCTTATCGCGTCACAGTTCCTGCTGTTGTTCAGATTGCCTATATGCGAGTAAAATATCAGGCAAGTATTAACCCCAATTCTCATGTAGCATGATGACAGCATTAGATATTATGCATCCAGAGGATAAGAAGGCACTCCAGATGCTGCAAAAGATTCCGTTCATTGATAGCGTATGCCGTTCACTACTGAAAGTTGGCTATGAGCGAATATTTAAGGGCGAGAATCTCGCCATGATGATAAAAGCCAGTTCTCAGTGCCTACCTAGAGTATATAACCTCATGAAGCTGACAACCGAGAGAATTGGTTTAGCAATGCCTGAAGTTTATGTATATAACGACCCGGTTATGAATGCGTTTACATTTGGAGAGACCAGTGTGTTTGTCTGTATTTCCAGTTCATGTGTTGAGAGGTTAGATGACGAAGAACTAATGTGTCTTATGGCACATGAATGCGGACATATCTTGTGCAAACATGTATTGTACGAAAGTGTGGTTGGGATAATTCAAGACATTGGTGATGATTTTGGTATTATTCCATATACGCTTGCTGGTCCCATTTATCTTGCTCTAAAATATTGGTCTCGCCGAAGCGAATTCTCTGCTGACAGATGTGCTGCAGCAACAATGGGAGAAAAAGTATTTCAACGCATGACTCTCAAAATGGTTAGCGGCTTGCAGGACACTGGAACTGATTATTATCAATTTGTCCGCCAGGCTAAAGAATATCATTCTTTAGAGAATGGTTCTCTTTGGAATAAAATTCAGCAGAATTGCAGGGTGGCATTCTACTCACATCCCCAAATGGTTAATCGTGCATATGAGATCGACCGATGGAAAGGTTCATACACATATAGGAAACTACGTGGTATCCGCATATAGCAGAGTTTTTATTAATCTGACAAAAAAAGAATAAAAAACAGTAAATAAGATGAAAATAGATAAGACGATTGTGTCATTTTTAGAACCTGGACAGATCTATGAACTGCCGACATCTACGAATTGGTTAGAACTTTGGAGATATATTACTTTAGAGCTTAAGCAGTCTAGTATTTGGTTTATTCCCTTTTTTAAAGGTGATATTGTTGCGAAACTTTTACTGAGAATATGGCCGAAGCATGTGCTAGAAGAACTTGTTAACGGCGATTATCTATTTTATGCTTTTGATTATGATGATATAAAATCGATTATGGCTACCATCTACTTAGATTTTGAAAAACACAAGAAGGACTGGCTTGTTATTAAGGCAGATTCTGCATATATTGAAAAGTATCGAGGACAGATACAAGAACTAGCAAATAATATCAGTTTTAAAGTTATTCTAATTTATTAGGCCTAAATATCGAGAGAATCATTACAGGTTGGTAAAGTGGTTACTTCAACATGGAAGATTCTGTAAGGGTTGAATGGAATATAACAGATTTGGTATGATTGCTATCTTCCTAGTATGGTAATTGGCGTAACACAGGACATTACCCACATACATCGTAGCAACAAGATAACGGCATAGCAAAATGCATGCGGTGAAGGAAATCGTTAAGTAATTAATGATGATTTCTCTTTTACAGATTTCTTTCGTGAAGAACTGTTAGAGTTTCTATTCCCAGTTGACGAACGGTTAGGTATTGAGGAAAGTACCGTTCAGAAGGTGGCAGAATAGCTGAATGAAGACGTAACAGATTAACAATTTGTGTAGATGTTATAAGGAACCAGAAGTATGCAAGCATATTTGCCTACATACTTCTGAGTTGTGTTCAGCCTGCATTTAATCTTCGTCGAAGAACTTGCCTTTGGGCATCGGGGTGGATTCGGCAAGGCAGCAGTTGTAGCGTTCACGACTTCGGCGTTCGCGGGCAAACATGGCCTTGGTGCCTTCCTCGTCCTGCTGAAACTCCATATGCTCATCGATAGCAAAGGATTGGGCCATCGTCTCGACATCGAGATTGTCGGTGCCGATGAGCGTGAAAGTCCAGTTCTGCTTCTTCAGCTTCTCAATCATTGTGCGTACCATTTTCAGCGTCCATTCCTCGCTACTGT
>Ga0326511_10004572_pt1 | contig 10995 bp, 10 predicted proteins | sample 0_2496_0518_D_FD_203701 | JGI IMG/M metagenome (GOLD analysis project Ga0326511, IMG submission 203701) | Bovine rumen microbial communities from UC Davis, California, United States - 0_2496_0518 | ecosystem: Host-associated > Mammals > Digestive system > Stomach > Rumen | place: USA... | reverse complement strand
AGGATTCAAGAGCAGGTGGTACAGCAGTGGCAAACAGCCACAGCCTATGTACATAACAGCTATGCACAGACCAAGTGACGGAGGTCTTAACTTCTTCTTCGGCTACCAGACTGACTGTGCTACACCTGAGGAAATTGAGTTCCTTTACTACTTTACAGGCAGAGTACTTTTCAGGAGTATTGAGAATCCTGAAAAGACACTGAAAGAGATAATAGATATGACGTAAGAATGAATATTTGGGGTCTTGAAAAGAGCGGGAGCAGAATATTTATCCTTACTGGGCTTAATTGGCAAAAAACACACGATGAACAGTTTGTCAAGGGCTTGCTTTTTTTCGAGGACTTTAGTCCGAAGAAAAAAAGTGCGGAACGCACCCTTGACAAGCTGTGAGGCGTGTGTATAATTGCCAATGCCCAGTAAGGATAATAAAAACAGCTTTGTATAAGAATAAAGAGGAAAATTCACCTGAATTGAGGCGATTTCCCCTTGAAATAGCGGTTTTTACGGGTTAATGTTGTTATACTTTTTGATAGCAGTTACTATACTTTTTGATAGCGTAATGTGCAAATTAAATATAACAAAAAATATAATGTATAGTTTTTTGTAACTATTTATCATTGACATATAGCAAATTTTATGTTATAATATATTTAAAATTATAACACAGGAGAAATGCTCTATGAAAAGAAGTAAAAAAACTAAACTCGTAGGTGTACAAGAGTACATTAACCCTTCAACAGGTGAAATTGTTCCTATGCAAGTTGTATCTGTTGAGGATAGAGATTTTGATTTTCACAAATTATGGCTGAAAAATCTTGTCAACTCACTTGATTTCATGACAAATCAAAAATTAAAACTTACTTTTTGGATAATCGAACATATTGACAGAGAAAACCGTCTTATAATGACACAAAGAAAAATTATAGAAGAAACAGGAATTTCACTAAGAACTGTGGCTAATACAATGAAAGCATTGCAAGAAAGTGACCCGCCTTTTCTTATAAAAATAAGTTCAGGCGTTTATCAGGTTAATCCGAAAATTATATGGAAAGGCTCTCATGGTAAAAGAATGGGAGTTATCTATGATTATGATAGAAAAACTAAAAAGTAGTAGTTTCTTACTGCTTGCATTTAAAGCTGAAAAGCTATAAACGAAAGGAAAATTATTATGTTTGAAAAGATAAAGGAAATTATTTGCCAGTACGTTGAGGCTGACCCCTCAGAAATTACTCCCGATTCAAAATTCAGAGATGACCTCGGTTTCAATTCATACGACATTATGTGTATGCTTGGTGACGCTGAAAGTGAGTTTGACATCGAAATAGGTCAGGAAGACGCTCTCAAATGTAGTACAGTCGGTGAGCTTGCAGATTACTTCTCAAAACTCACACAGGACTGAACACACGGAGGTAAAAGACAATGAATGAGCTTAAAACAGTAAAAGACCTCGTATACAGGGCTGACAAACTCTATGGGGACGGTGTATTTGTAAGGGAGTACAGAAATAAAAGTTTCTGTGATACTTCGTTTTCGGAGTTCAGAAAAATGTGTGACAGCGTTGCAGTGTGGATAAAGGAAAACTTTACAGGAAATGTACATATTGCCCTTGCAGGTTCTACTTCCCTTGGCTACCTTGTTTCTGCACTCGGAATACAGGTAAGCGGTAACGTTGCAGTACCTATTGACACTGCAAACAGTGCAGAGAGAATAGCAGATGAGGTAAACCGTTCGGACAGTGAAGCACTTTTCCTCGATGGCTCCCATATAGGCGATGCGGAGAAGATAAGCAGGCTCTGCCCGAATGTAAAGTACTTTGTAAGCATAAGCGGTAATTACGATAGTATGCTTAGTCTTGACCAGATTCTCAGCCAGTACAGCGGACTTGTACCCGAAACTGACGTAAAAGAAAGTGACCTTTCAGCTATATTCTTTACCTCCGGTACTACTGGTCAGAGCAAGGGAGTAATGCTCTCCCACGGAAATCTTATAGACAATACTACCTGTCACAAAGACCCCAACTATGTAGGAAAGAAAATGCTTTCAGTACTTCCCGTACACCATGTTTACTGCTTTACCTGCGATATTCTGTGCAGTCTTTGGAACGGAGTAACAGTATGTGTAAATGACTCCCTTATGAGAATTCCGAGAAATCTGAAACTGTTTCAGCCTGAATTTACTACCTTTGTCCCAATGATTGCTTCTACTATACTCTCAAAAATGGAGATGGCAGTACAGAAAACGGGTATAAGTGAGGAAGAAGCCAAAAAGCAGATATTCGGCGACAACTTTGAAATAATATTCTCAGGAGGTGCTTACCTCAGCCCCGAAGTTACTAAGGGATACAAGAAGTTCGGAATAGAAATATCACAGGGTTACGGTATGACTGAATGCTCACCAAGAATATGCACAGGTGAAAAGAACTGCAAAAATGCCGAATCAGTAGGAAAAATCGTTGACCGCTGTGAAGTAAAGATTGTTGATGGTGAAATATGGGTAAAGAGCAAGTCAGTTATGCAGGGGTACTACAAGAACCCTGAAGAAACAGCTAAATCGCTTACTCCTGACGGCTGGCTTATGACAGGTGACCTCGGACACATGGATAGTGAGGGTTACCTATATATCACGGGCAGAAAAAAGAACCTCATTATCCTCTCAAACGGTGAAAACGTATCTCCTGAGGAAATAGAGAACAAGTTTGCAGTATTTGCACCTGTAAAAGAAATAGTAGTATATGCTGACGGTGAAACCATAACAGCTCAGGTATACCCTGACCCCGAATATACTTCAAGTGATATTAAGGCTGAAATAAACAAAAAAATAGAGGAAGTAAACAGTTCTTTCCCCTCGGCTAAGAGAATACAGAAAGTTATTTTCAGGGATACTGAATTTCCTAAGACTGCATCAAGAAAGATAATAAGAGCAGAAGTAATCTAATGTGAGTTCAATGCCATTGCTGGGGAACGTTGTCCCCTCTGCCAAGGGGTAAATCTGTTTGGAAACCTGATTATAAAAAATCTATTGGCAAATTGTAGAGGCGACGTTCCGTCGCCCGCCTGCTTGTATTTAATTTACATTTTGTCGCTGAACACACGTTAATTCATTTATATGATTAGGTGCTGAAAATCGGGAGTTTCCCAACAAGCCAAATACAATAACAAGGAAAGGAGGAGGGTAAGAATATGAATGAGAACTGTGACAATGAACTTCCTGAAAAACTCTATGATGTTCTTGCCGAACTTCTCAACAACAGGAGTAATATTGCATTTCTGGACAGTATAAGGGGTGAATACGGTGTACTCAACTGCCTGTGTTCAATGGAAGACGGTGCATCATCAGGGGAACTGAGCAGGAAACTCCATGTAGTACCCGGAAGAATCGCTGATATACTCAACAGTCTTGAACAAAAAGGACTTATAGTGCGGAAACGTGATGAGAGTGACAGGAGAGTAGTAAAAGCACATATAACCGATGCAGGAATAGAGGTATCAAGGCAGAGAAGAAAAGCCATACATGATGAGTACGAGGGCCTTTTCAGGATACTCGGAGAAAATGACGTTAAAGAACTCATAAGACTGCTCAGGATACTGCTTTCATATTACCCTGACAATAATTGAAAATGCAGTGGTGACAAGCGTTCACCACTGCATTTTTTACGTGAGTTTGATGTATTTAATGTCGGGGGATGCTGTCCCACGCCCCCCCTGCCAAAGGGAACAAGTTCCCTTTGGAAACCCAATTTTAAAATAATTTGCGTGATTTTTGTAAGGGCGAACACAGTTCGCCCCTGCATATTTCTAAAATCTATGAATAATTACGAATTAAAGTCTTTTTACATCATGTTTTTCAGTGCAAGAACCTTAGGTACATTTTTTATCCTGATAAAGTTCAGAACGGCTATAATCAGGTAGGAAACAAGCACCAGTACAAACTCCTTGACAAATCCTGACGGAGAGAGTACAAATGCGAAGTAACCATCAATCTTCATAAGTATCATGTCCCACATCACTCGCATTGCCTCGTACCCTGCAAACAGTGCTATAAGCTCTGAAACTACTATCACCGCAAAGGTAGGAGTAAGGTAAAGACGGGCTATTTCACTGTCAGTGTAGCCTAGTATCTTCGCCATTGATATTGAACGTTCGTTCTTTTCAATTATTATCTTAGTGAGCAGGCAAAGCGGTATTGCCGATACTATCACGCACACATACTGGAAGTACTTCATATAGCTTCCCATTGAGTGGTCGAGTTGGTCTGCCATTTTAGTCATATCACTTGCATTAATGGTTTTTACTATGTACTTTGAATCTATGTCATCAATCGGACTGTCAGCCATGTAACCGCTGAATGAGTCTTTTTTCCTTTCAAATACCGAATTAAAGGTATCATTCGGCATAAATACCGCAATTCCTGCGGAGTAGTCATAAATACCGCATACATTCCACTCGTAGCTCTTGTTTTCGTACTTTTCTTCAAGTACTATCCTGTCGCCCTCTTTTATTCCGTACTTGCGTGAGAAAGATTCCGAAACAAATACCTGCGGTTCGTCACTCTCAGGGAAATTGCAGTGAATATGGGTACTTTCGGGGAAAATACCGTAAACACTGACTTCTTCGTCTTTTGCATCTGACTTGCGGACAAGTGAGGCTACTGAAAAAGGCTCTGCACTTTCATTCTCAGTTTGAATGATATTGCCGTCAGAATCCTTGTAGTCACTCAGTATTGCCTGTTCGGGTGCAAACATCATATTAGGAAGGGCATTCTGGTAGTAACTAAGTGTTTCAGGCATTCCTACTGCCATTGATAGCAACAGCATTATAAAGCATGTACCCGTAAGCATCATAAGGTAATTAGGGATATTCTGCAAAAATACCCTTATTCTGAATCTTGAAAAAAATTTTACCCTTGGCAGTCTTACTGCCTTTTTGTTTTTTGCCTTTTTCAGGCTGTGTCTCAGAAAGTTAAGCGGAGGAAGTTTCAGTGTACGGCTTATTACTATAAAGTTTACTACAATTACTATTATAAAGGGTATTACAGTAGTCCTTACAAATGCGTCAGGAGTCCATATAGTATGGTAGGACGGCAGACTGTAACTGTTGTAGTACATACTGATTACTATGTACTTCATACAGGTATACCCTAAAATATTTCCCACTAATGATGCAAGTATTACTGTAATTACAGGCATACTCATATAGTAGGCAGTAAGTTCGCCCCTCGTGTACCCTGATGCCCTGAGAGTACCTATTACAGATGACTCCTTTTCAAGTGCAGTTACCTCTGTAACAGCGAATATGAATGCAATTACGGCAGTAAGTATATAAAGAAGCACACCGCCCATACTCTTGTCTGAACCCATGTCATCAGGAGCAAAAGTTACTGAATGATTTGCGTACTTCGGTACATAGTCCTTTATCTCTGTACTTTTACTGCATACGGCAGTTTGAGTTATGAGTACATTCAGAAAGCTGTCCGACATAAGTTTTTCCTCGTAAATGTCAGATGGTGCTTTACTGTACTTGAATGCGTAATTGTAGTGCAGAGGCTCACTTATTCTGTCAAAGCCCTGTTTAGTTACCATTGCTACGTCAAAGGTAAGAGCGTCAAACATGGTATCTGTATTGTTTTCGTAAAGTGTAGTATAGTCCACGAATGACGCAAATCCCGATACTGTAAATTCGGTACTTCCCACACTTATTGTATCTCCTACTTCAATTCCCGCATTTTCAGCGTGCATACGGTCTATCATTATCTCACTGCTGTTCTGTGGCGGACTGCCTTTCATTACGTCATAGAGGTCAATTTCGTTTCTTTCACTGTATACTCTTATTTTTCCGCTGTAATCTTCATCATCTGTATTTTCTTCGCTGAATTTCCAGAAAAGTTCGTAGATTTCAGTGTTTACAGGTACAAAATCATCGTCAAGACCGTATCTTTCTGACAATTCACTATACTTCTCATCAATCTCACTGTCAATGCTCTCATGAACCTTAGAAACAGCGTCATTAAGTGCATTTTCGTACTCGTCAGATTTCCACAGCTCATTGAGTGCATCGTCAAGAGCCCTTTCATACTGCTCTGAGAGTGCTTTTTCTACTGCCGACTCAATAATACTATTCTTCTCACTGTCACTGAGTTTCTTTCCTGACTTCTCAATCTCCTGTTCAGCAAGTGCAGTAGCCTGAGAAGAAATAATCTCCTTTACCTGTTCACCTGCCTGCTTTTCAAATTCACTCCTTACTGCCTGTTCCGTTTCACCGTCAGCCTCACTGTAAGCTTTTTCACGCATTCCTGATACTACGTCAGCCCTCTCACCGTTTTCAAGTGAGGATATAACATCATTGCCAATTGGTCGTGAGAGTTCAAAGTGACCGCTTTCGAGGTTCATTTTCGTTTCATTGTCCTTCATTGACCTTTCCATACTGTTGTTTGCAACGTACATTCCCGATACAAAGCCGATTGTTATGGTAAGAACTGCAAATATCATCAAGTACCTTTTCCAGTCACTTACAATGTCACGCCATACCCTCTTTAAAAGAGGATTTTTGGGCTTTTTTCCGTATTTTATGCTGTCCACCCTCGTTTGCCTCCCTTACCATTCAAGTTCCTTTGCAGTGAGTTTGGTGCTGTTTATCTCGTCAAGACGTACTTTTCCGTCACGCAGTCTTATAACGTGGTCAGCAATAAACCTTATTGCCTCGTTATGAGTTACCATTACTACTGTGTTCCCATACTTCTGATTCACCGTTTCTATAAGCTGTAATATTTCCTTTGATGTAGAGTAGTCCAATGCACCCGTAGGCTCGTCACAAAGCAGAATATCAGGATTCTTTACTATTGCCCTGCCTATTGATACTCTCTGTTGCTGTCCTCCTGAAAGCTGATTCGGCAGTTTGTGGCGGTGCTCGTAAAGACCAAGTATTTTAAGAAGTTCATCAGTATCAAGCGGATTGTCCGAAAGGTAAGCCCCTGTTTCAATGTTTTCCTTTACATTGAGATTCGGTATCAGGTTGTACATCTGAAATACGTATCCAAGGTGTTTCCTCCTGTACTTCACCAGTCCTTTTTCATTCATGTCCGCAAGCCTGTCACCGTCTATCCATATCTCTCCTGAGTCTGAACTGTCAATTCCTCCCAGTATATTCAGAAGCGTAGACTTTCCAGAACCTGACGGTCCTAAAAGTACACAGAATTCACCTTTTGCTACTGTAAAGTCAATGCCTTTAAGAACGTCCTGTCTTGTTTCACCGCTTCCGAAACTCTTTTTCAAACCGCTTACTTCAAGAAACTTTTTTTCTTCTTCACTCATGTAAATTCTCCTTTCTTAGTTAGTGACATCTAACAAAATAAAATTATACACCTTTTTGGCAATAAAGTCAAGAGAAAAAGTGAGAATCACAGGATTTTGTTGATGAACGCTGTCCCTCAAACCCACTGGCAAAGAGATTATAACATCATTTGGAGTCACAGCTTTTTATATAAATTTCTACTCCTTGAAATTATTAAATAATTTAACACAAGTTTGACGAATTGTAAATTTATGTGAATTTGCGAGTAACTCCTGCAATGCACCATTGAATTAGACTCTACGGGCGAACACAGTTCCCCCTACAAAAAATCTTCGCAATTTAAAAAATAGGGATTCCAAAGGGAACTTGTTCCCTTTGGCAGGGAGTTCGGGGGACAGCGTCCCCCGACATCAGCGTACTTATTTTGCAAGAAGTCTATTTTATGTAATGGAAGTAAGCGGTATCTGTTCCAAATCCCAGTTACTGTTGGGGTGAATGGTAATAAGTTCCGCACCACGCTGTTTGGTTTCTTTGGCAATACCCGGCATAGCGAGGTAGTCAATACTCATACCGTATGTCAGGCGGATTCCTTTGTATTCTATTGACGCATTGTTATAGTGGTCGTGTCCGCAGAAAAAGCCTGTTGTACTGCCGAGTTGCAGGGCTGTATCAAACATTTTGCTTGGGTAGTCCGAACAGCATACAAGGTCATTGGTGATACCGCCGTGGTCACCAGGGTTCTCGCCGAAGAAGTACTTTACCTCGTCACTGCCTTTCAGGTAAAGTTCAGTAGCAGTTTTGTACTCCTGCAACGGAATGTGGAAGAATACCAGAGAATTGACAGTATGACCCGCTTCGTCATTCATGCGTCTGACCTCATCAGCGTACCAGTCAACCTGGTCATCGTGGATATAGTCGTATACATTGATACCCTCTCCCGTGTAGGCATTTGAGTCAATGAGAAACAGTCCTGTGTTAAGTGTACCATCAGCATTTCTGAGTTCGATAAGCTGATTGTTTCTGCCCATAATATCAGGCTGTGTGTAGGGGTAAAGCAGATTTCCCGATGTTTTGTAGGACAGTGACTTGTATACCTCATTAAGCTGAGTCTTATTGAGAGTTGACAGTGTTTCAGTATCGTGGTTTCCGTAGGTAAATGCCCATGGAATACCTGTATTACGCATAAAGGACGCAAACTGCTGTACTGGTGCGGAGTTATTCAGCGACATTGACATAATTCCGAGAGGAAAACAGAGGTCACCCGTAACAATAACGAGGTCAGGGTGAGTATGTTCTATTTCGGCATAGCAGGCTTGCAGTGCCTTCATGTCCTTTGAATATGAGTAAAGACTTCCGCCTATGTGAATATCGGTGAGGTGGAGTATCTTGAAGTCCTGAGCAGAGGAGTTTATTGTGTAAATTCCTGTCTGTTCGTCATACTCTATTTTGTGGGTACTGTGTTCTACAACAGGTACTGAGTTGATGTAGTTCTGAGTGTACCATGTATCACGGTTCAAAAGCGTAAATCCTGAGAAAATTACGGCTGTTGCAGTTACTATTGCAAATCTTTTCGGATTGAATACAAGATTTCTGAATGTGACCTTTTTTCTTATTGTAAGATTCAGTATAAGTACTATTACTGCAAAAATTATTGCTGATACGAGGAAAATATTTGCGGGGTAGCTTATGTTTTCACTTGAAATTACAGTAAAAAGTGTAATTCCTGACCAGTATGCAAGTGAAAAAATACATATCCCTGTACCATATCTCTTAGCTTTTTTCTTATCAGGCAGTGATATGCGTTTCTGTAAAAGTCTATGCAGTATAAAATTTTTTACAATCAGAAAAAGCGGTATCTGTACAATTATCATGTTTGAAAAGAAGTTTTCTGCAAGTTCTGCTGACTTTGAGTTTCCAAACACAAAGAAACTCATTTCAGAACCAATAAATACAAATACTGCACCAATCAGAAAAGCAATTGAGTTAAAAAGCCGTTTTGCGTATTTGTCTGAGCGTGATCTGAGATAATAATATGCAGTATTGTCGTACTTCTGTTCTTTTATATTCTGCTCCGCTTTTACTATTTTGTTAACAAACAAAGCAGTCAGAAAAGCGTAAATAACGGTCATTACAAGGACAAAGAAAAATTCTGTATTTCTATGATATGCATTATAGAAAACCCATAACAGTTCCATAAATCCTGCACAGGTAAGCCAAGATGCCACATAAGTACGAAGTTGCTGTTTCCACATAAGTTTTTTAGTTTCTTTCAGTTCTACTGCATCACCTGCGTTCCGCCATGCAACAGCCTGTTCTTCGGTATATCCTGCAAGCTGTGCCATTTTTGCAAGACTTCCGTATTCTGAAAGTATTCTGTCTGTCGCCTCGCCGTCAGAATGTGTTTCACAAAGTTCCTGATACTTTTCAGCAAGTTTAGAACAAATTTTCTTCTGTGCCTCAGAGGTTTCAGGAGAGTAAGGTATATCTCTGAATACCATGTCTACAAGCTGATTTGTCCGTTTATCCATTGTTTTTTAGTCCTTTCAATATAAAATTCTGTTATGCCTGCAAATACTTCTATTCACATTATTAATAATTTTATTATATCTTATAAGGTGTATTTTGTCAACTATTTACAAATATACTTAAAATTCGTCCGTTTAGTTATATGTTTTGTCTGTAAAAAATTATTTGAAGTGAAATTAAAATATGTAAAAATCAGGGATTGCAAAATGAACTTGTTTTCTTTGGCAGGGGAGTGGCTGACAGCGTTCCCCAACAAAATAAAAAATTGATTCTCATGAACAGCTATTGACTTATTTCCCTGTATGTGTTATAATAACAAAAATAGCCCCAGTAATTGCTTTGTTCAGAAATATTCAATGGTATGAAGTATTTTACCGCAACTATACTTGATAGCATTGTTTTAGTAATACCAGATAATTTGAAAGGAGCTATTATGAATTTTCAAGAATTGGCAGACAAATTCCATGCACCTACCTGCATTATTTCTGTTGAAAAAAAGCCTGAAAAAGGGTATGGAAAAATTTGTATTGTTACTGGCAATAAAAAGTACCTTGACCCAATAGAACACCCTGTATACACGCTTGAATCAGGTGAAACTGTAAGGGGACAAGGTAAATTTATCCCGAATTTGCCTTACGAAACATATGTACCCAAGGATATCGGCTTTGAGGATATTTGTTACCGTGCTTCTGTGCAGAAAATTCCTCTGCATACTTATGTACATCTGAATCACATCAATTTGTGGTTCGATATTTTCGCTATGCCTGTTGACTATGAAGAAGATAACCTGTGCTACTGCGTTTATACGGCAAATCCCTGCAATTTCAGTGATATAAGCGTCAGTTCAGGCTATTCCGGAAGGACTCATGAAGATGTACTCAAAACCTGCATAAAACTTCATCAGGCAAATGACATGAAAAAAATTATGCAGGAGGTTGTAAATGATATCCGTTTCATTTGCAAGGCTGATGTCTGTTCTGTTCTTCTTCAAAATGTCCATGACGGTGAATTTTCAGAACTGACTACAAGTTTCGACAAAAATAACCCTCTTAAAAGAGTAACTCAGTTTGTAAATTTCAGTGAAATTACTGCCTCATGGGTGGATACAGAGCCACAGCATTTACTAACCAGAAAATGCCAATAAAATTTTGAGAAGAACTTCAGGATTTAAAGAAGCTTTGAA
>Ga0326511_10004571_pt1 | contig 10997 bp, 10 predicted proteins | sample 0_2496_0518_D_FD_203701 | JGI IMG/M metagenome (GOLD analysis project Ga0326511, IMG submission 203701) | Bovine rumen microbial communities from UC Davis, California, United States - 0_2496_0518 | ecosystem: Host-associated > Mammals > Digestive system > Stomach > Rumen | place: USA... | reverse complement strand
AGAAATGCACGATGACGAATTGTAACGTTACCATTATTACATTCTTCAGGTTCTGTCTCAACATGAACAATCTTCAAATCATCCAGATCAATTTGGAATCCACATTCCTCTAACATTTCACGAGCAATTCCTTCTTTTGAATTTTCAAACTTCTCAAGGAAACCACAAACTGCATTCCAACATCCCTGATAATCAGGAGTTCCAGGACCACGAAGATTTGCAAGAATAGAATATTTACCATTTACAACTGCAAATACAAATCCAGATACAGCTGTATAACGTGCTGCAAAAACCGTTTTAGGTTTACCGGTACATACCCATTTATTTTCACCATTTGCACCATCTGTATTTTCAGTAAATGGAATTTCTTTTACATTTTCTGGCAACCAACCCTTAAACATAGGATTCTTACCATATTTCTCAAAATTTTTCTGATTGATTCCTGTAAAAAGCATATTTAAATTTTATTTTATTATTGATAACAAAATAGAAATATTATTTGAAATTTTCAAATTAAATTTGACTAATATCTAAACCTTCATATTCTTGCCATGTATAATGTTTTCCGCATTTAATCATTAGATTTTGCCACCAATACTTAATTCTCCACAACTGGAAAACATTATAATAAAGATAATCCTTCAAAGAACTGGCATACCAAGTACGAAGTTTCTTTCCATAGTCAGTGAACTCATAATAGTCACCTTTCTTCATCCAAGGACGTTCCCATGAAGCACCTGTAGGTGTATACTCTTGAATAAGACCATGAGAGAAAAGATAATCAAGCTGTTCCTTAGTGTAAAATTCCTCATATCTTTCTTTTGGACCACGCCAATCAACTGGTGCCATTACCGAATATTTGTGCTTCTTTTCATTATCATTAGTAATGTTTCGCCAAATTTCTTTGTTAAAATAATCTTTAATCATTATTAAATCTTTTTAATTAGAAAATAAATTTGATCTTCTCCAGTACGTTCGTTTTCCTGCCACTTACTTTCAACTTCCCATCCAGATTCAGAACAATCAAAAAGTAATTTATTAAGATTTTCAAAACTTACTAAATTCTTAGGAAGCTTAAGCCAAATTTGAAACACGGGTGATGGCATATACTTACCTGTTACTCGTCCCTCATCATTAAAAGGGTCTTTAAAAAACTCATTCTTTTCTCTTTCCCACTCTTTAATTTCCTTTTCAAGAGCAAGATTAAACATATCTTCTAAATTCTGATATGAAATTTGAAGTTTATCGGCCGAAATAATCATATTATATAAATTATTTTACTCCTTTGAAAAATCAAAACCAATCTTCTTGAAGAACTCGAGACAAAGAATCTCATTCTTACGCTCTTCTGAAAGACCTTTGAAACTCTTGTAAGTTACGAAATATAGAAAACCGAAAGTGAAACCGAGACCAAGCCAAGCATAAGTGTTAGATGCTTCAGGTACTGAACAAAAAAAGAATGTACCACAAATGATTGTTGCAATCAAAAGAAAGCGATAGTGAAAATTCTTAATCATATTTGTTTATTTTTAATTACATAAATAATATAGAAATTATTTGAAAAAAATTCAAATAATATATAAAAAATGATTAATATTTTTACGATTGCTACTGATGTATATGGACAATATATGTCAACTCTGAAAAAATCATTGATTAATTTTAACCCACAAGATCAAATTAGATTTATTTTAGTTGCTGACAACCCATACATTGACTGTGATATATATTATCATATTTGTAACTTACCATATCCATTTAATGCTTATCATAAAATTGATTATATTATAGATTGTATAAAAGAATTTGATATTAATCAAAATGAATATTTCATATATGTTGATGCGGATACATGTTTTAGAAAAATGTCTGAACAATTTTGGAATAATACTTTCGCTTTATTAGTAAATTCTAACAAACTATGTTTTGCGAATAGCCCATGGAAATTTACAAATATAACATATGAAAATGATAAGGCAAAAAAACGTTGTTTTGACGTATATGTTTCAAACAAAACAATACGATGGGTACAAACATCATTTTTTATGGGACCTATTAATAAATTATTTGGCAAATTCTATAATGAATGGAACAAAATTATAACCAATTGTACAAAAAATCATAGATCTAATCCTATGGTGCCATATATATTTGACCAATCAGTTATCAATAAAATATTATCATTAAATTATAATGACTATATAATTGATGACTTCATATTTAATGGATATAATATGAATCTTATATATAGCGATGAATATTTAACAAATGATTTTAGTGATAGGAACTTAGTAACTTGTGAAAATACATATTCATTAAATAATTATCCAAATATTTTCTTGTTTCAAAAATTCAATACTGAATTAAAATCATCAAAGCGATTATAAAAATTGAGGGGCTTATTCAATAAGCCCCTCAATTGATTCTATATTTCCTTCAACATCTATTATAAATGCTTGACTCGCATCAATCATTGCCCAAGATTTTCCATTTGGTGATATTGCATAATCTTTTTGGCCTGAAGGATATGTCATTGTATGACCAAAAATTTGATAATATCCTTTTAGCTCATCATATATATGTTCATGTACATCTGCCCATATTAATGAACCATGAGGGTACCAACCACCACGTTCTCTCGAAACCATTGAAATTGGACATGTGTAAAAATTATTATCATAGTTTTGAAGGCATTTTTCCAACAATTCAAAATCATGTGTTTCATTAATATGAGACATTTTTTCAATCCATTTATAATCTTCATCAACTTCAGGATCGATATAGTTTGTATCACTTGGATCACCTGGATTCCATTCATTAAATTCTTGAGCTGCCATACCAGCAATATCATTAAGCCAGTTTTGTGTTATACCTGCATGACTAAAAAGATATTTACATCCATCAAGTTCAATTAATTTATGAAGTCTGAATTTTGAAATATTTGATGTAAAAAGTTTTTCAATTTCCTTTTCATGTGCATAATCAATACGACATGTATCAAGATTTACAAAATAATGCCAATCATGATTACCAATAAGTAAAGTTATACGTGGATCGTCTAATGATAATATTTCTTTAAATCCTTCAAATGCATCTTCTTTAGTTATTGGCTCATATCCAGTATATGGATCAAGATAATCACCCAAAAAGATTATTTGTAAATTTGGAAATTTCTCAATAGGAAATATTTCAATAGCGTCTTTCCAAAATGTACGCCCATGCACATCTGGAATAATAAGTACTTCTATGTTTCTCATAAATAAAATGTCTAATTCTATAATTATATAGAACTAGACATATATAAATTCAAATTATATACAAATTTATGCTGCTTTAATAGGTATACGATATTGCGCTAATGCGTAATATTTATTAATATAGTTTTTATTTGCTGCTGCTTTTGTATCATATATGACATTGTCAATTGATAAATGCGTTTGATATTTATTTTTGAAAATTATACCTCTTATGTCAACATAATCTTCATAAACATCCATAATTGCACCTTCAGAATCTTCTCCTTGTATTCCATATGATGTTTTTCCTAATGGAATTGGTCTACATGTACTTGGTAAGTGTACATTATATGCAGTATTTAACTGATTTATTTGTGCTTCTTTTCGTACAGTTTTTGGTACTACTGATGAACTTGGTGTACCAACACTAACACTTATACCATTATTGAATGAAATTGAACCAACTGACGATGAGTATATGTATTCTTCACTATCATTATCATATACACTTAATATATTTAAAACATGCCAGTTTGTTCCAACTTTTTCTTTATATATACCAATTTCTAATCTATCATATGAAGTTAATGTACAATTGATTGTAAATTCAATCATATCATCAGTAGTCATATATGTTTTTGCTTCATCAATTCTAAAATATTCCTTATATAATCTTACACTATCACTTGTACTATCGGATTTATGATCAACATATAAATAACATGATGTTATATCTCCAGGATTTCCTCCACCATTTACTCCATCATTTCCTTTTGTATATGATGATGCACATAAACCATGAATTGTTACATTATGTCCATAATGTGAGCTATTAGGATATATCTTAGCATATAACACTCTATGTTCAGTATTAGCTGTTGAGGATTTATAATAAGTTTCTTTATACGGTGTAGTTATATTTGTAAGATCAAATTTTGGCAAATATCTATATTCTGAATAACTACTAAAATCTTCATCACCAGGATGAACATATTTATATTCTGAATTTGTTATATTAATGTTCTTATCAACCTTTTGCCATTCCCATGAATAATGGCTATGTCCAGTAAACCAAATTGTATTTGGATATTCATTATTAAGTTTATTCAAAAAGTCAAACTCTATACCACATAAAATATATGATTTTCCATTACTTACATTAATACGTGATGAATCTTTTCCATATGAATACCAACCAGGATTTAATCCATTATATGTACCTGATTTATGAGGGAAAAATAAGTGAGTAAATACAAATACACGTTTGTTCTTAAATGTTGTTTCCAATAAATTCTTGAACCAAATTAATGTGTCTGGATTATACAAATGAATATCATACTTCTTTTCTGTTGCTGATTGTTTATTCAAATTACCAACATATTCAAACATTTCTTGAACACTTTCTGATTCATAATTAACTTTTTTAGATGCAGTTGAATCAGTATTGTTATAATCTACTGATAAAAAGAAGTATATATCTGATTTTTTTGAATTCGGAATTTTCTTTTCAAACCAATAATTTGCATACAATTCACTGTTTTTATCATCAGTAAAGTGATGAGTTATATAGCGATCATCTTGAGGAATAATAACATTATTCCAATGATATGTTCTTAATTGTACTTCATCATCTTCTAATTCAAATCCTTCATCTCCAAATGTTGCAGAATCTTTATTTGCTGCGCAATAATCATGATTACCATAACATGAAAAAAATGGTGTTGATGATGCATATTTATTTAACATTAACTTGAAGTTTCTATCGTGGTTAATTGAATTTGTACCAATATCTCCTGAACAACATATAAATTCAACTTCTTGTTTGTTTTGATAGAAATCAAGAAAGTTACGAGTATCGGTATGATATTCTGAACCATCACCTGATGGTCTTGTATCAGGATCATTGTCTCCTTTACTATCATCATTATAGTGAATATCTGAACATAATCCTACTCTATATAAACGTTTACCAAATGTTTTTCTGAACTTTTCAATAGACAAATATTTTAATGGTTCACCTATAGGATTTCCATTTTCATCTTTATTATAAATAGCTATACCAATTGCATTATATGGAGTTATATTACATTTAATAAAATTTTGAATATCATCATTTGTGATTGGTAAGAAATTATCTATGATATTGATATTTTTATCGATATATGCACCAATTTCATCATCACCAATAACATATTCATCAGATACGTCTAATAAATATATTTTTGAGTCAATATCTAATTTATGATCAGAATTATCGATAAATTTGTGCATTTCTGGATCATCAGTAGTTCTATCAATATGTGATGTTTGATCAATAACATTATAATCTAATTTATTAAGAATTGTTATCAATTCAATAGCCTGTTCATTATCTATTATATCAATATTATCATTAATAATTATAATAAGTTTTGAACGCATTGAATTAATTTTACCTTGATCAACTTTAACACTATTATCAGTAACTACTCCAACAATATTTGATATTGCATTATTTACAAAATTCTTAATTTCTTGAGCAATTGAATTAATTTGTGATCTTATATATTCTGCTCTACTATGATATGTATTATGTTCTGAATTAATTCTTTCGTGCATAGCAAAAGAACTTAATTGAATGTCCTTGACTATTTGTAATTGCACAGAATTACTTATAATCTGTTGAAGAGTAGTTGAAACATTATATATAGCATGTAATTGACCAAGTTGATTACTTTTTACATCATCAATCCAGTCAATAATTTTATATTGCTCTTCTAATTTTTCAATTTCTTTAACTTTACTATATACATATTTTGCAGGATCACCTAAAAATATTACATTTGGCATTATTAGTTTGCTGATATATTTAATCTATAATATGAGTAAGGATATATGCTATTTGTAAAAGTATCGATAACTCCATCCTGATGATAATTTTGAAGTTTATAACCAATTATTTCAATATATTTATGATATACTTTCATTACCATTGCTTCACTCATTATTGTTTGTCCTTCATTATAACTTGTTGCATAAGGTTCAGGAGTACTATTTGAGTTAATATTTCTTTTAATTGGCATTACATTATATAATGTAGGAACGTGTACATTGTAACCACTATTACACACTGGTTCAGATTGACTTAAATCTTTATCATATATTCGATTTATTACATAATCTTTATTACAAATAATGATATTTGTATCTTTAGATTGCCATTCAAATGAATATCTTGAATTACCCGTAAAGATAATACAATTTTTATATCTATTATTTATTTCATTTAATATTCTAAATTGACTTCCACATAACTTAGTAGATATTGACATATTTATTGTTCCATCGGAAGCTTTATATAATGATTCATTACCATTATAATTACCTGCCTTTTGACTAAAGTATAAATTTGTAAATAAGAATATTCTATGATATTTGTTTGTTTCAAGTACATGTAATAACCATCCTAATGTTCGTGGATTATATGCTCGATAATCATATTCTTCATTTGATGATAATCTATATTGCATATATGTTTGATTCGAATCATAATCTACTGACAAAAATATAAAACAATCATTAAATTTATTATTTTTGTCAACCTTTACTTCTTTTAAGAAATAAAAACTTGAACTATCATAAGGACATTTAAAAACTTCTTCATCATTTAAAAAGTTAGCACATATATTATTGTTCCATACATTCTGTATGGCAGTACTTCTACCCAATAATATTGCATTATCATAAGGTCCTTTTGGAGAAACAAAATTCAAATTTGCTGGTATAATTATGTCATTAATTACTTCATTTAATGTATTTAATGAAGTTTCTTTAACCAAATTACCAGTTCCACATATAAAATCACATTTGTTTTCTTTAAATACTTTAATAGCATTATTATATATGTTTCTAAATTCTGTATGATAATGATCGTATTCAAAATCACCGACTATACCAATACTATATATTGGTTCTGGTTCAAGTTTTGGAATATTAATATTTATTGTACATAATTTAAGATCATGTATTACACTATAAATTTTATCAACATATTGATAATGAACAGAAATATAATATACATCTGGTGGAAATACTGTTTCCTCTTTAAATGATTTATTAAATTCCTCTATAGTAAATGATACGTATTTTAGATTACCGTCATTATTATAAATCTCTTTCCCATTTATATCATTATAATGTATCTCGAAATCATTTAAATTTGTCAATAATGTTGATTCAACTACTGCAAACATTTTATTATATTTGACAGAATACTTAAAATCTTTAACAGTTAATTTATATCTAAAAAGTTCTATATCAAAAACATTATCATTATATTCAGTAGTTGTATAAACTTGTAAAATATATTTTGAATGAATTTCTGATGTTGATTGATTTTCATTGGCAATATCTATTAATGAATATTCAAAATACATATTTACATCTACAGAATCCCAATCTTTTATATGTGATGACAAATTTGCATCATAATTTTCTGTTGTGTTTTGATAATTATATCCAAATAATTTGAATTTACACTTTTTTGTTGGTGAAAATTCAATCATATTATTGGTATAATCTATTTTGGCATCAATTATATTATCAAATTTCTGTTTAGTTTGTGAAGTCAAAAAGATTTTTCCAATCTGCATATTTATAAAAATGTGATTTAATTAAAAATAAAATAGATGTATATCATTGACATACGTCTATCTTCTTATTTATTTGTATAATTCTTTGATTTGTACTTCCCCTAAATGGTGTATGAGCTATATCTCGTTGTGATTCTATATATGGTCCATCAACTAAGACATCTAATGAATTAATGATTTCGGTCATCATATAATTGTTCATTTGATCAATTTTCTCCTTTGTGTATCCTGTGTATAACCATATAGTCTTATTTGGATAATTTTTTCGAACCCACTGAATTACGTCATATACTTCACAAAGTCCATCATTATCTTGGCATAATGGATCACCACCAGATAATGTCAATCCTTCGATGTAGTCTTTGTCTAACCACTCCTTTAGTTCATTTAAAATATATTGTCGTTCATCAGAATAGACTCTACCTTGTTCAAATTTCCAAGTCCACTCATTATGACAACCTTTGCAATGATGCTTACAACCTGCTACCCATAATGTAACTCTTAATCCATTGCCATTGTTAATATCAGGCGCTGTTATATCTAAAATTCTTAACATAATAAAAGTAATATAATTATTATAATTAGTGCTATTATAGCAACATATATATAAAATAGATATTGTACTTATGAAATTTCTTGTTTTTGACAGCTAATTATTATTAAATAAAATCAACTGAATTTATAGCTTGTAGTTAAAATGGATGTTATTGTAGAAATTTTTGATAAATATGGCTGGGGAGGTATCATCGGATTGATAATATGCTTAGCCATTTTCTTTGGTGGAAAATGGCTTAGTAAAAAGCTTGAAGATGATATGAGTTCAGGTTTAGAAAAGGTAGGTGAAAAACTTACTGATCAAATGTCTAAACAAAATGATCAATTGATAAATACAATTATTGGTCAACAAGATAAATTATTGGATCATTTATTAGATAAGCAAAAGAAAGCTGACATTAGACATGGTGATATGATGATTGATAAAATTAAACTCGCTGATGAAATTAACCAATCACTTAAAGAAATAATGCTTACACATAATTCTCAAAGAGCATTCATTATAGAGTTCCATAATACAAGCAGTAATCTTTCAGGTATACCATTCGCCAAATATTCATGTACATATGAATGGTTTGATAAAGGACTTATGCCATTAGCGGCAAAATGTAATAGTCTTCCTTTTAGTCAAATGGCAACTATTACAAATGAAGTATTAGCTGAACCATCACAAATTAAGATATATGATGATATGAGCAAAATGGCAGATAACAATCCTTCATTATTTGCATCAGTAAAAGACACAAAAACAAAATCAATTGTGTATAGTGCTATGTTTGACAAGAATAATATACTTATTGGTATGTTAGTTCTTGAATATCAAAAGGAACATACTATAACACAAGAAGAATTAAATCAATTAGGAGTAGAAACAGTACAATTAACATCCATTATAAACATTCGTTATAAATATTCTGAATAAATTGCGTTTGTATTTATTAGTAGTATATTTATAACATAATCAAAGAAGGAGCAATATTTTTAATATTACTCCTTTTTTATTTATGTTGTACAAAAATCTTCTTTATTTAATGAATCATTTAATTGTTTTACCTCTTGTATAATTTCTCCAATATATGAAAACTTCTGTATATCTCCTGAATCATTTATATCTGTATATATTGATGCATTTTGGAAAAATTTAAATTTTCCTTCCCAGAAATGTACAGCTGGATCATCTGCCATCATACATTCATTAGCAAATTTAGTTTTTATTGCATATATTGCAGCATCTGCCATTTTCTTTCTATCCTTTTCATTAGTTATACGATGTACACCTCTATCCAACTCTCCTTTGTCATTTAAGAAAAAATGACTTCTATTTGAAATTTCTGTATATGATGTAACAACGTCATATTTATATTCAATATTCTTTATACAATCCATGATTAGTTTTGTGTTCAAAAATAATTCATCAATTGATAAAATCATAAACCAATCAGGGTCTAACTTATATTTCTTATTAAATTCATAAAGAGAAATATATTCTAAATATTTTAGTTCTTTATCATTATTACATTGTCTATAAATTGTATTTGTAAAACCAAGACGCTTGGCAAAATCTAACATTAGTTGGTTATCTGAAACAATGTAAGTTTGATTAATCAACCCCATTTTCTTAATGTTAATAAATGAAAATTTTAACGCACATTTATTCTTCTTTATCTTCTTATCATTATTTCCACGTGCAACTATAAAAATAGGAATGGTTGATAACATTTTTAAAAATGAACAGTATATTTGATTAAAAATAAAAAATGGTACAAGTTTGACTTGTACCATTTAATATTATAATAAATATTGTTTATTTCATGTGTTTAACTCGATCATAGAACTCATCTTGTTTGCCTTTGTTAAAATGTTCTACTGTAGTAGATAAATATCCGGTTATACGACCAAGACGAACAATTTTATCTCCACCACAATGAGGACATTCTTTTAATTCTGAATCATAAATTGGTTCACCACAATTTGCACATCTATTAAGAGGGAAGTTCAATGCAAAATAAGGAATGTCATGCTCCATTGCATAATCAACAATCTTTTCAACACCATCGATATTATTAAATGAAATACTTGGAAGTTCTACATAAGTGATACAACCAGCATTTGAATATCCTGTTAATTGACTTTCAATATCAATCTTCTTAAATGGATCACATTCATAATAAACTGGCACATGAATAGAATTTGTAAAATATTGTTTATACTTCTTTGTGCCATCTGGTTTAATATAATAAGTAACATTTTCTAAATCATATTCTGGAAATGCTTTACGGAACTTATTAAATGATGTATAGCAAAGATTTTCAGCAGGTGTGTAGTAAACACCAAAATTAAGTTTATATTGTTTCTTAAATTCAGTTGTTCTATCTAACCATAATTGCTCAATTTGTTTTGCATATTTCATTCCTTCTTCAGTAGTTTGATCAAATCCAAATAAAAGATGTAATGTTTCAGACATACCTATTTGACCAATTACTAATGTACCATGTTTAAGAGCAGAAATTATTCCTTCATCTTCATGATAACCTGCCATTGTATGATTTTCATACATGAAACGGGCAGATTTAGG
>Ga0326511_10004567_pt1 | contig 11003 bp, 11 predicted proteins | sample 0_2496_0518_D_FD_203701 | JGI IMG/M metagenome (GOLD analysis project Ga0326511, IMG submission 203701) | Bovine rumen microbial communities from UC Davis, California, United States - 0_2496_0518 | ecosystem: Host-associated > Mammals > Digestive system > Stomach > Rumen | place: USA... | reverse complement strand
AATAAGTTCATTTCAATACATAATAGTTCTCCTATCTCAAACTTGAGCATCAAAATCAATATGAGCATCTTCCTTTATATAATCATATCATGCACGTAAATCAGAAGCATTCTGCTCCATTCTTTCCTTTGTTAAATTTTTACTTTTAAATTGAGATAAAAAAACATATTTACCTTCTTCAAAAGGAATTCAAAATATTTTAAGAGCCATTCAAAATGTGAAAGTGTTTTTATGAAAACACTTCTCATCTTTTATCATATAAACATGTTCGAGATCATAAATCTTTTCATTTTTATCAACTGCATACTGATCATAAGCCAAAAAATAATCGATATGTTTACGAACAAAAACTTCATCATGATCTGAAATATATAAGAAAAAGCAATTATTTTCTCACTTAATCACAGAAGCATATTCTTTATCTGCATAAACCATATAACCTTTATTTGCAAGAACTTCAGCTAACAAAAGTCATGCTGTATTTACTCAAGATCAAGCTGGTCATGAAAATCATATACTAACTTGCATAGAATAACTTAATAATAAAAACTTTTTTTCGTTATACGAAAAACGAGAAAAAAAGAAAGCAAATTAACATAAGAAACTTATAAATTTAGCTTGTAGTTAACTTCTAAATTACTACAATACACTACAGTCGCTTTTTACATTATTTATGCTAATTATGAAATATCATCTTCAGGTCTTAAAAAAATACCTTTCACTTGATGCAACTCCAGAAGATATTGCACAAAATCTCATACTTAAAACATGTGAAATTGAATGAATTGAAGAAAGAAAAATTCCTAAATCAATAGTTATCGGAAAAATTGAACAAGTTGAAAAGCATCCAGATGCTGATAAACTAAACGTTTGTCAGGTTAACTGTTGAGATAAATGAAAATATCAAATTATTTGTTGAGGTACTAACGTTGCTGTTGGATTATACGTTCCAGTTGCTCTTGTATGAACACCATTCCCTGAAGCATGAATCACTATTGCAAAAAGAGCAATGAGAGGTATCGACTCTGAAGGAATGATTTGCTCTAAATGAGAATTACAAATTAATGAAGATAAAGACACCCATTGGATTTGGGACCTAGCACAAGATCTAGAAGATATTAGCGATACAGATTTATGAACACCACTAACTGATAAATTTCCTTGGTTAGATAGTACAATTTTTGAAGTTGATAGTAAAAGTTTAACTAACAGACCTGATTTAACTGGACACTTTTGATTAGCAGTAGATTTAAACGCAATATATCCAGATAGTCAAAAGAAATTCAATGGTATTAAGAAATGGATGGAAGACTTCAGAGATACAAATATCTTAGAAGTTATAAATAACTGAGAAAAAGTATTAGATCGTAAAGTTGAAGGACGTTCTAAAGGTGTTAACACTTATATAGCACTATGAATTAATAATGTAGAAATTAAAAAATCTGATTTTTTCTCTCGTTTACAACTTATAGATTTCGGATCAAATCCAATTAACAATTGGGTAGACTTTTCAAATCTATTCATGAATACTGTAGGACTACCTATTCATACTTTTGATGCTGATAAAATTACATGAAATATCATAGTTAGAGATGCAGAAGATGGAGAAAAATTTACTGATTTATTCTGAAATGTTCATGAACTTAAATCAACAGATGTTGTAATATCAGATGAAAGTTGAAAAGCCTTAGCTCTTGCATGAGTTGTTTGAGGATTAGATAGCTGAATCACAGAAAATACAAAAAATATTATTGTTGAACTAGCTAATTTTGATCCAGTTGCAGTAAGAAAAACTTGAACAAGACTAGGATTAAGAACTGATGCAGAACTAAGATTCGAAAAGAATATCTCACCTAGCTATTCACTTTATTGCTTACTATTATTCTTAGAAGAATTAAAATATTATGCTAAAGATTTAGGAAATTATGAATTGTGAGGAATTGCATCTTATGTATCAGATGAAGTTGATCCAATGAGAAAGAAGATTATTGAAACTCCTTGGAATGAAATGGAAAGCCTCATATTCGGAGAAAAACAAGAAAATTTCAAAGAAAAATCACAACAAATTCTAAGAAATTTAGGATTTGAAGTACAAGATAATAGCGTTTGTGTACCATTACGAAGAGGTCCAGATGATATGAACATCAAAGAAGATATCACAGAAGAAATTGCTAGAATATGGGGATATGATACAATTAAAAATCAACCTCTACTATCAGAAATTACTTCACAACCATATAGTGATAGCGTATGACTTCTAAGAGAAGTAGAAGAAATGATGGTTGAACTCTTCAACTTTGATCAATTAGAAACTTATCCATGGGTAAGTAAGCAACAAGTTGAAGGATTAGGAAACAATGTAGAAGAGTTGTACACTCTACAAAATCCTCTTAATCCAGAGTTCCCATACTTAAGAGATACAATGCTCTATAACCTATTAAATATTTGTTCTAAAAGTAGTAAATTCTACAATTCATTCAAAATCTTTGATATTTGAAAAACATGGAAAAAGAATAGAACAATATATTCACACAACTTAGATCAAAGATATGCTGAAAACCACTTTAGTGAAGAATTAAGCATTGGAGCTTGTTGGTATGAAAAATGAGCAAAGAATTGGAGTGAAGATCCTCTTCTATGAATGAAGAGCGTTATAAGTTCACTTCTAAATAAATTAGGTATCAAAGGAAAAATCTTTTTCGAAAAATCAGACTTCTCTCATTTCCATCCTAAAAAACAAGCAAAAATCATATTAAGAAATTGACCTACTCCTCTAGAAATTGGTAGAATAGGATCTCTACATCCTTTTGTTCTTCAAAAGAATAAGTTGCCTGAAAGTGCAGAACTTTGTACTTTTGAACTCAATCTCGAAGCTCTTAAAGGATTAGTACATCAAGGAAGTAATGAAAAAGAATATGAAACATTCCAAGATCAAATTCTTCGAAGAGATTTATCTTTCATCGTTGATGCAAAAGAAGATTTCGGAAATATAATAACAGCACTTGAAAAAATGCAAGATATTCAAGAAGTTAAAGTATTTGATCTCTACCAATGAGAGAATCTTTGAGATGGAAAAAAATCTATTTCAGTACAAATAAAAATTAAAGGTGATTGAAGTATGACAACAGAACTTATTAACACAATCATGCAGAACGCTATCAAGAAAGTAGAATCAACATGAGCACATTTAAGAGCATAAATTAAAAAGGATCAGATAATCATTAAAATATTTCACAAATAAGACCTCTCATATTGAGAGGTTTTTCATAATTAAAAAAAGAGTTATAGAAACCCATAACTCTTTTAAAACTAAATAAACTAACTTCCATTAGTAAGAATAAACTCTCGAGTCCAAAGCTCTCGTTTATTAACCTTTCGTTCAGTTAAGAAGAATTCGATAACAAGAGCAACAGAAATAGCAGCCAATAAGTACATAACTACAATTCCCAAGAGAGATAACTCACCCAATCCCCAAGCTTTTAATAACGAAAAGAATAATAGAACTACGATAACAGAAAGTTTCATATCGAAGATCCGTATCCTTACAAATCGTTTCCACTGCCTCCATGCTTTATGCCTATAAACATACTCATCATCTGGAATATAGCCTCCAAAAGGAGATTTAACCCAATCTGGATGATTATCTCTCAAATAAATACGAGAGAAGGTTAAAGCAAAGAAAAGTAAAACCAATAAAAACCAGGAGAAGAAAGAAGAGATACTAAAATTCCATCCAATAATTGCTGAGAAGAACAGCAAAAATAGATAATGCTTTACATTTTTTTTCATAAGTTTTTATTTTTATATTATTTTTTTATTTATTATTTTCAGAAGCTCTCTTTAACATAATCATAACATTACCTCTCATTTCTTTCTTTGAATCTGCGTTTTCTATCTTAGACATAATCCCTTTCGATTTCAACATATTCAAATGATTTTTATAATAAGGTTCACCTCAATCATTTTTAGAACCCCAAATAGCTCTTGAAAGAATAGTTCAAAATTGGGCTCTCGTAACCTCTCATGATGGATTAAACTTAGATACTCATTGTCACATCAATCAAAGCTGACATGCTTGCTTAATATATGGAGCCAAATCAGAAGAAGATTTAACATCATCAAATGTACAAGACTTTGAAGAATCAGGTTTTAATCAAAGTACATCCTTAGAAAAAACAACGATCATCTTAGCCATTGCCTGCCTAGTCAAAGATCAATCCAAATTAGCTTTATCAATAGATTGTGTAGTAATTGATTTTCAATAAGCCCAATTATATGCATCAATATATTCCTGAGAATAAGTAGTTAATTCCTTTAATCATGAATCATCTCAAAATATTTTTATCATTGTTGATCATGAAATATTATCATCTGTAAATTCAGAAACAACAATTCTATAAGTTCATTTCTTTGAGATACTCAATTTATTTTCATAAAGCACTACTCATTTATCTTGCAAACCCATATTTCACCATCAAGAATCAGGAACCTTAGCCTCACTAGACTGCAAAAGTTTTCAATCAAGATTTTCAACCCAAATAGAAAAATTTCATTCATAATTATTCATCACTTTTCACTTCTTTTGTGCGGTTATTTTCAAACTTACAAATTGATTTTCCTCCGCCTTATCAGGAGTTACTTCAACAAGAAATGTATCTGGATAAAAATCACTATAAGAAGCATGAACCCCTAAAGAAAAGACCAATCAAACTAAGAAACCTCAAAGAATAAGAAATTTTTTCATTTTTATATTAAAGATAAAATCTAATTTACAATTACATCTTCTTCATATCATTCAACTTCATCATCCTCATCTCATACAATTCCTTTATACATAGCACTAGCAAAAAATCTTTTTTGCTCTGCTATTCTTCTCTCTACAGTCTTACGATTTGTCGCTTTTTCTGCTTCTCTAATTGCATATTCTTCTTCTCACATTATCCCCAAAAAACAATATAAAACTATCTATCAAAAAGCTTATCAATATCTCACTTTCACATTTTAATAAAAAATGGTCTTCAATGTTGGCAAACAAACATTCATGGTATATGTTCAAATCAATCTTTTACTAATTGTTGCATTTGAAGATAAGAAAGTTTATGTCATGCTTTAATTGAACCTTTACAAGCTTTAGTTGCATATATTCAATCTAAAAGATGTTCGAAAGTAATTTTTTCCAAATAAAGAACATGATTTAACAACAATTGCATATCAACAGGATACTGAACAAAAACCTTAGGAATTGAATAAATTACAACAACAGAGTCAGAAAGCATTGAAATTTCAAATCAAAGAGCATTCAATTCCTCAATTTTCTCAGAAAGATTAGGTATTTGAGTTATCTCAAATTTCAAAGGCTGTAAAAGATTCTCAGGAGTATAATCTTGAGATAATTTCATCTTTTCAAAAGCAATTCTCTCGGCCAAAGCATGTTGATCAATCCAATACAAAGCAGTATCTGATTGTAAAACTATGTATGAATTCCAAGCTTGTCAAAGTATCTGATATTCTCATATATCAGGATGAAAAAGAAATTCTTCCTGTGGCTGAGTTTGTTGATCAAAAGATCAAAATTGAGAAATCTGAGCTTTAGGAGTATCAAAACCTAACATTGATTGTTGAACTTTTCTTGATTCACTTTGTTCTCACAAACTAACAGCATCAAACATACTTGTAAAATCAGGTTTTCATGAAGATGTTTTTTGAAAAGACTGAGACATTCAAGAAGCACTCGATTCTCCTCTATCTCACCACGCTGAAGAGAATGAAGCATCACTCTGCTTTTCTTGATTCTTAAAAAACTCAACACCAGCTGCTCAAATCTTATGTTTTCATAAAGTTTCTTGCACACCGTCATGAACAAACTGATAAACTTTTTGAGAATCAGAAAACTTAACTTCAAGCTTTCATGGATGAACATTCACATCAACACTTGAAGGATCAACTTCAAGCATAATAATAGCCATAGGATATTCTCAAGGTGCAATCTGTCTAGAATAAGCATCTAAAAGAGCTCTTCTAACTACTCTATCCTGAACTGGACGTGCATTAACATAAATTTTAATATTCTCAGCTGATCAAAAACGAAGTGAAGAATCAGATAGAATTCCTGCCATACTTATTCACTCATCCTTCTGTGAAAATGTAATAAGTTTTTCTCCCCAATCCTTTTTATATAAATCCAAAATCCTAGGCTGAAGTTCATCAACAGGTTTAAGATCAAAAATAACCTTATCATTTTTCTTTAAAACAAAAGCTTTATCATAATGGAACAAAGCAACATCAAGAAAATAATTATAACAATAATAAAATTCAGTTTGAGAAGACCTCAAAAATTTTAATCTTGCAGGAACATTATAAAAAAGATCCTCAACAGTAATTAAAGTACCGTGATTAAAAGGAACTCCCATATGTCTTATAACATTTTCATTTCATCTTCTAACAAGCTTTGTTCATATCTCTGCATACTGAGTCTTCGTCAAGACAGTTATCTTACTAACTTCAGCTATACTTGCTAAAGCTTCTCAACGGAATCAATATGATTCTAAAGAATAAAGATCTTTTTCCGTAGCTATTTTAGATGTTGCATATCTTTCTAACAATAAATCCATATCAGAAAGTTCAATTCACGAACCATCATCCTGTACTGATAAAAAAGTTTTTCATCAATCATTAATATTTATTTCAATTTTTGTCGCTCAAGCATCTAATGAATTCTCTACCAATTCTTTCAACAAAGAAGCAGGCCTTTGTACTATTTCTCAAGCTTTTAATCTATTGATTACAAAATCTGGAAGCTTATGAATTCACATGAAAATAAAGAACTGGAGATAAAACTGAACTTGCTTTTTTCAGCATAAAAACTATAGAAGAGTTATATAAAGTTTGAATTTTATATCAAGCAATTTTGATTCATTAATGGCTATACGAGAACAAATAAAATCATTTGTTAAAGCATACTGAACCCTATTAAAATGGGGATTTTTTATTACATCCCTCGTTTTAATGCTAATGGCCATACAAATCTACATGAATTATATTACAATTATAGAAAATACAGAAACGATAAAGAACCAAAACAACAGAGTACAAGAAGAAATTGCATATATCAACAATTTTCAAATGCAATATCTTGATTCAAGTCACGCAAAATTTTTCCTATCACACGAAAATAATATTCTAAAAGAATGAGAAACAGTAATCGCATTTAAATGAATTGAAAAAGAAATAGCGCCTGAAGATATCAGTTCTCAAGAGCAACCAAGTCCTCGAGACGAATGGAAAGAATATTTCAATGAAAAACGAGAAAAAGCGCATTAAATTTTGATTTTTTTGTCATTTTCAGATATAATTAGATACAGATATTTTATCTTTACACTATGCTATGCTAAAATATATTGTATCATTTTTAGGTATTATTATCTTCTCAATTTGAGGACTTACTTTTGGAAATAATCTAGATGCATTATGACCAACAAAAAACCTCAATAAAATATTAACTGAATCTGACACTAAGATCATTCCTCCACAAGATGCCGATCCAATGAGAGACTGAGTTTATCGTGGTGTTGTATGAACAGAAAAAAAAGTCGTTATATGAATTTCAGAATCTGGGAAAAAGATTGATGATCATGAAGACGCAACAAAAAGAACTGTAGAAACAATACAAAGACTCATTAACTGGGCTCTTTGATTATTAGCATTAGCTGCAATGTTAGTTGTCATTTTCGGTGGAATACAAATGCTTACTGCTGCATGAGATGATTGAAAATTTAAAAATTGAAAAAAAGCCATTAAAAAAGCATCAATTGGTATCATATGAGTTGCTCTTAGTTGGATTATTGTAAGCTTCATATTCTGGCTAGTAGAAACATTTATCGAATAATAATTTTACTTAACAAATAAAAAATGAAAAAATTGTTAAAGAGAATAACAGTGCTTTCCATCTTACTTATCTCAATGATAGGATTAAATATTTATGCTTTCTGATGAGAGAATAAATTCTATTATACAGATGGACCAAGTGTGAAAGATAATGAGAAATTAGAAACTGATTATTGAAAATTAATTAAAGATGATGCTGTTTGAGCAGAAGGATGAGAATGAACGAGTACTGACCAATCAAAAAGTCTTTTAGTTAGATCTCTAGATGTTTTTAAACTTAATTCAACAGTAAAAAGTTGAAGATATAAATGAGTTCAAAAAGCGTTATATTATGCACAATTTCTAATTAATTACGCATTAAGCTTTGTTGCATTTATAGCACTTTGTCTCCTTATGTATAGTTTCTATGCAGTTATCATATGAGACGAAAAACAAATTGATAAAGCAAAATCATATCTAAAAGGAATTGCTATAGCAATCATTGTAATGTCCCTAGCTTGGTTTATAGTGTCATTAATATTCCGAATATATGATGATATTGCAGAAAACAACTCCGCAACTTGACCAAGCCAATCAGTTATAATGCAACAACCATAATTACTTTAACCATAGATAAAAACAAATAATGCTCTTCAAAAATTTAGAAAATAACAATATTCAAAAAGGGAAACAAGAGTCTCAATTCAATACTGAGAATATGCTTCCTATTTCTGAAATTAAAGATTGATTTGTTATTCTCAAAGACTGATGAATTAGAGCAATCTTAAAAGCAGAAGGTATAAACCTCGACCTCAAAAACTTTGATGAAATACAAACAATCTTGGAACAATATAAAAGATTCTTAAACGGATTAGAATTTCCTCTTCAATTTCTAGTACGTAATACCTATCTTGATTTAAGAGAATATCTTTGATATGTGCAAAATAATATCGCAAAATTAGATCCAGGAGCATTAAAAGAACAAGGAAATAGTTATGCAGAATTCCTAGAAAATATTAATATGAAACAATGATTAATATTTGTAAAAGAGTTCTATGTTACAATTCCTTACTATGAAGATGAACAAGATTCATCTCAAGTTAAAAAACCATGGTGGAGTAAATTTATGGATACATTAAATAGTAAAGATGATATAGAAAGCATCGTTGCTAGATATAGAAATTTTGTAAAAGGACAAAAAATGCTAAGTACTAGAATTTCACTTGTACAAGAAGGATTATCAAGTTTATGAGTGAGAACAGAACTATTAAATACTAAAGATGTTATCTCTCTACTCTTTTCTATGTACAATCCTCTACTTGATTCAACACAATGAGATTATAAAGAATAATAGTTTAAATATTAAACATAAACATGAAAGACGTGATATTGGCATGAATTCAAGGATGCTGAAAATGAGCACAATCTAAAAAATTACTAGAATGTTACTGAGATAAATTTGCATATTTTGAAACAGGTAATGTCCTCAGAGCGCTAATGAGTAATGACAATGCCATATGAGCCTATTTAAAAGACATTGTAAATTCATGACGTCTAGTACCTGATGAAATAATCGTTGAACTCTTTAGGGTTTTTTTAGAAACAGTAGGAAAAGGGAAAGCAATACTCTGTGATGGTAACCTTAGAAAAATAGGACAAACAAAAGGAATTCTAAATGCAATGATTGAGAAAAAAAGAGATCCTATAGTAATACAACTAGAAATACCAGAAGAAGAAGTATATAGAAGAGTAGAAAGTCGTAAAACTTGTAAAAAATGCTGAAAAATATATTCCAATCTAACAGATTGAAACATTACTACCTGTAAAGCATGTTGATGAGAACTCTATGTACGTGACGATGATGCAGATTTAGAAGCAATTAAAACAAGGATTGAAGAATACAAAAAAGAAACAGTGCCTGCTCTTGAATACGTCGAAAGTCTATGACACTTAGTAAAACTTGATTGAATGAAACCTATTGATGAAATATTTGAAGAAATTAAAGAACTAATTAAAAACTAATAATGATATTTCTTTCAAATCCAAATCGTTGATACTCTATATAACTGCTCAACTAATGTTAATTTAGCTAATCAATGAGGAAGCGTAATAGCACCAAATGAAATCTCCTTAATAGAAGGGATTTCTTTTTTTATTTTTTCCTCATCAACTCAATAAGGTCAACCTATAATGAATACAGAATCTTTTTGCTTCAAAACCTTTGCTAATTCAAGAGTATCATACAATTTCCCTTCCTTAATTAAAAGAAATTTCTGATAATCAGAATACTTCTTTTTAAGGATATCTATGATACTTTCAGTCTCTTTTTCAATAACAAGAGAATGATTATCAGCTTTATATGGTTTCAAATTTTCAATCTTTATATCCTTACCTAACCTTTTAACATATTCTTGAATAGCTGAAGAAAAATGTTTATCAGAATCTGAAATTGATAAAATAACAAACATAACAATTAGTATAAAATATATTTATCATCTAAACCTTCATAATAGCTCTTAATTCTTAAGATATCCCCTTTCATAATTCATTCATCCTCATAAATTGCCAAGAATCATTTAGATTGCATTTGATTCCAATAATACTGCTCTGCTTGATCATTTCACCAAGGAATAGTAAATGTTAGCTTACAAATCTCAGGATTTTGAATATACCAAACCTTTGCAAATCTTGATTCAAGCTCCTCAATATATCAATCCTCAATAAGATGTGGCTTCTCCTCTTCTGTAACCTCGGTTATCATCATCTGCTCCTCTTCATCTTCCTCAAATTCAATATCTTGACTAATCATTTCAGGATAATATCAAGAATCTTCAGTCTTCTGCAATAATTCAGCAAACTTTCTTAAAAGTTCACCAACTCAATGATAGGTTCAAGCTGAAGTAACAAAAGTATTATTCTCTAAAACTTTATCTGATAACTTTCAGTATTTTCTAGAAGACAAAAACTCATTAAGACTTTTAAACAACGTCTTTTTATATTCTTTTAAAATCTCCTCATCATTCAAAAGATCCCATTTATTTAAGACAATAAGTATTTTTTTACTTAAAAGCACTTCATCATTCTTTTCTACTTCAAAAACTATAAATCAATTTTCTTCTCTAAAAATATAATTCAAATCA
>Ga0326511_10004566_pt1 | contig 11004 bp, 10 predicted proteins | sample 0_2496_0518_D_FD_203701 | JGI IMG/M metagenome (GOLD analysis project Ga0326511, IMG submission 203701) | Bovine rumen microbial communities from UC Davis, California, United States - 0_2496_0518 | ecosystem: Host-associated > Mammals > Digestive system > Stomach > Rumen | place: USA... | reverse complement strand
GAGTATCCGCGAAGACAGCAGCGCCGCCTATTCTGTACAGGCCTTCGGTGGCATGAACATCGACTACGACAACTACAACTTGGCTATCATTCAGGCCTTTTGCCCAATGAAGCCAGAGAAGCAGGCCGTGGCCCGCAAGATTCTCTATGATGAGGTCAGCGACCTGGCAAAGACCTGCGATGCCGACAAGCTCGACAAGGTGAAGAAGCTCATGCTCAAGCGAGCCGACGACAACGCAAAGCAAAACGGCTACTGGATGGGAATCATCAACAAATTCCGTCAATTCGGCGTTGATGACTACACCAACTACAAGAAGCTGATCGAGGCTCAGACTCCGCAGTCTATTTCTAAGTTCATGCAGGAACTTCTGCAGTCGGGCGACCATTGCGAGGTGGTGATGCTGCCCGCTGAAAGCAAATAATAGCTGAAAGATTAAATCCAAAAAATCCGCGATGCCGAAGCACCGCGGATTTTTTTTTTAGCTTTTAATCGGACTTTTCGGACTGGTCGGACCAATCAGACTTTTCGGACTGGTCGGACTTTTCGGATTGGTCAGATTAGTCGGACCGGTCGGAAAAGTCAGAAAAGTCGGATTAGTCAGATTAGTCAGAAAACCTCCAATCCATCACCAGTCATCGCTCCTCCAGGGGAACAGCGGCAGATGGGCGGCATTGCCCACGTTGCCGGGCATGAAGTTGCGGAAGGCATAGCGCACGGCAACAGGATGCTTCACCTCAGGACAAGTGATGATGATGCCCTTCGTCCAATAATAATAGGTATTGGCCTTGTGGAACACCTTGTCGGCACCGGCAAGCTCAAAGCCATGGATGTCCTCGTAGCGCGAGATGGCCCTGTAGTCGTTCTTGAGATGCACAAAGCACGTGTCGCCAACGAACTTATAGTCGCTCACCTGCGGACTCTCACACATCAGGTCTTTCATGCCGTAGTCGTGGTTGAGGGCGATGTAGGCCAGACGCTGTCCCACCTGGCGCTTCTGCGAGCAATGAATCTGCTGCGACTCCCAAGGGTATACGAGGTCGTCGGTGCAGACAAGGTCACTGTTGGGAATCATCTGGGCTGCCTTTAATTGTTGTTCGCGCAGTCTTGCGCCCTGCTCGCCGTTGACGTTGTCATAATAATAAGGTGCAATCTGCACGAAATAGAAGGGAATCTCGCCCAGCTTGAAGTCGCGCCGCCATTGGTCGACGAGGATTTTCAGCCGTTGGGAGTACTGGTCGCCGGGGTCGCCCACGTTGGAACATCCCTGATAGAAGAGGATACCCTTGACGGTATAGTTGAGGATGGGCGAGAAGGTGCCGTTGCCCCAGACGAGCGGACGATGATAGTCGTAGCCGAACTTCTTCACGTTTGCGGCAGAGTCGAGGCTCTCCTTGGTATATTTCTTGAGGTTGTCGGCATCGAGCCAACTCTCCACGCGCGTTCCGCCCTTGTTGGCGAGGATGAGTCCCACGGGAATGTCAAGGGCCTCGTTGACGGTCTTGGCGAAAAACCATCCCGTGGCCGAGCAGTCGCCGACAGTAGTAGGCGAGATGGCCTCCCAGTGGCACTGGGCGTCGTTGAGCGGCTTCATGCTCATCACAGGCGGAATCTTCACGTAGTGGATGCCGCCATACTTGCGGGCGCCCACCACTTCTTCGTTGTATCCCTCAACAGGACAGTTGTCGAAGCCTTTCACGGGCATCTCCATGTTGCTTTGTCCGGCGCAGACCCACACCTCACCGCTCAACACATTGCGGAGCGTGGTCTTGTCGCCGTCGTCGAAGGTGATGGTCAGCGGCGTGTAGCTGGCCTTGGGCGTACGCACGGTCAGCAGAAACTCACCGTTCTTACCGGTTTTGGCCTCAGCCACATCATTAGACCACGAGTTCGTGACGCGCACGGTAGTTCCCGGCTTGTCCCATCCCCACAGGCGCACGTCGGCATTCTGCTGCACAATCATTCCGTCGCTGAGCAGATGAGGGAGCCTCACTTTGGCACTCGTCTCCGTTGCCGGCAAAACAAGCAGCACGGCAAGAGACAATAGTTTGAATTTGTTCATCGGTTATTATTTTTTATCATTAAAGTTCTCATTCAGGTATTGCAAAGTTACGAATTATTCTTGTTTTCGGTCGAACATTGATTCGTTTTTTATAGCCCTCGGAACAAGTTTGGCACAATACTATTAGTTTTGGACAATAAACGTCAAGTCTTTTGGTCCAATAAGCAATAACTTTGCACTCAGAAACGAATCTATAAAACGTCATAACCAAATGAAAAGAATACTCAGCTTATTTTTCACTCTTCTGCTGCTCCTTCCCGTCGGCGCGCAGATAAGAGGCAACAATATCACCGTCAGCGTACAGCCCGACCATCGCGACTGGAACTACAAGACGGGTGAGAAGGCCACGTTCCGCATCAGTGTCCTCAAGTCGGGCACAACCCTTCCGAATGCCCGTATAGACTTGGAGGCAGGACCAGTGATGTATCCCGATGTGAAGAAGAGCCTCACGCTGAAAGAGGGCGAGACCCAGTGGACGGGCAGCATGAGCCGTCCGGGATTCTACCGAGTGAAGGTGACGGCCCACGTTGACGGAAAAGACTACGAAGGACTCTGCACGGCAGGCTTCTCGCCCGAGCAGCTTCGTCCGGCAACCCAGGAGCCCAAGGATTTCGACGCTTTCTGGAAGTCGGCTCTCGACGAGGCGCGCCAGATTCCGCTCGACTCGAAGCGCATCCTGCTGCCCGAGCGCTGCACGGATGAGGTCAACGTCTATGAGGTGAACTTCCAAAACAATGCCTGTGGCAGCCGCATCTACGGCATTCTGTGCGTTCCCACAAAGCCGGGCAAGTACCCGGCCCTGCTCCGCGTTCCCGGTGCCGGCGTGCGTCCCTATCAGGGCGACAGCTGGACGGCCTCGAAAGGATGCATCACGCTCGAGATTGGCATCCACGGCATCCCCGTGACCATGCAACAGAAAGTCTACGACGACCTTCTTGCCGGTGCGCTCAACGGCTATTGGAACTGCAACCTCGACGACCCGCAGAACAACTATTACCGTCGGGTAGTCGTGGGATGCGTGCGCTGCGTGGACTACATCGCCTCTCTGCCCGAGTGGAACGGCAAGCAGCTCGGCGTCACGGGCAGCAGTCAGGGAGGATTTCTCTCGCTCTCCACGGCAGCCCTCGACCCACGTGTGACGTTCATCGGCGTAGTCCACGATGCTCTCTGCGACCACGAGTCGGAACTGAAAGGCGTGGCAGGCGGTTGGCCCCACTATTTCTACAACGTAAAGAATGTAGACCCAAAGCGCGTAGAGGGTGCCCGCTACTACGACGGTGTAAACTTTGCCCGTCGCGTGAAGTGCAACAGCTGGTTCAGCTTCGGCTACAACGACGAGGTAGTGCCACCGACGTCCTCCTACAGTACCTATAATATATGTACGTCTCCCAACAAGACGCTGAGCGTCTATCAGCAGACCGGCCACTTCTGGTATCAGGAGCAGTGGGACGAGTGGGAGAACTGGCTGCTCAAACAGATGGGACTATAATTGACCTCCCAAACAGATAGGAGCAATAATTGGCTTCTCAAACAGATAGGGGCAATAATTGGCTTCTCAGACAAATGGGCCTATAAAAAGTGATAAACATCATATAGATAAAATAGATTTGGTTTTTCGATGCCGGACGTGCAACTGTGATAGTTGGATGTCCGGCATATTTCGTTATCCATGCCTTCTACTCTATGAATAGCTGTATATCTACTGAACATCATCTAGTTAACTGTCTGCCTGCGCGCTTCGCGCTAGTGTGCCACCTCCGGGGCACTGAGTCCAGAGCAGGAGGGGGCTCGCTATCCCCAGTCTGCGCTCCTGACGTCGCTTGACTGGGGTTACTGAGAGTCAGCCCATTCTGGGCTGGAAAAGATAGAAGACCCACTCCCACCCCCTCCCTACGAGTGAGGGGGAGAAACAAGCGAAGGGTAAATGATAGGAGCGCATAGGAGGGCCGTCATTCCTGACGGCCAAGAAAGAAGGACCGCTTGCTCATCACAATTAAATCCTTGGTCGTCAGGAATGACGACACTCCTACTACTACAGAGGGAAGGGGAGAAGCAAGCGGAGGGTAAATGACAGGAGTGCATAGGAGGGAGTGGAGAAGCAAGCGGAATAGTGCCCCGAAGGGGTACACTTTCAGTAACCCCTGTCAAGCGACGATAGGAGCGCAGACTGGGGATTATGTACAGCTACTATAACTGGACTCAGTGACTCGAAGAGCCACACCAGCACGTAGTGCGCAAAGGGAGTGGCGAAGTATATAAAGTCAGGAGAGAGGCTGAATAGTAAAATTCTCTTACCCTTGACAAGGCCACTGATTCTTTATATTTCTCTAGAATTCAAAAAATTGAGAATCATTCATGTGAATAGCAAAATTCTCTAATTCTCTAATTCTTGACAAAAAAATCTTATTCACGAAAACCTCTTATTCTTGACAAGACCTCCAATTCTTGATTATTCTTCTAGAATTCAGTGAATTTCAGAATCGTTCCTATACCCGGCAAAGAAAGAGAATTCTCTAGATTCGAGTATCCAGAAGTTGAAAACCGAGAGATGAGGCGAGTACCACCGAGCGGTAGCGTGCGTACCACCGAATGGTAGCGTGAATACCATCGAGTGGTAGCGTGTGTACCACCGAGTGGTAGTGTGATTACCGAGCGGTAATTCGATTACCACCGAGCGGTAATCCATAAAACTCTCGGAAAAAGACATAGCCAGACAGCAATTGCGCATTGCCATCTCTCCTATATTTCCACGGATATTCTCCGGCGCACAGAAATAAACCTTCAATGGCATATATCTATTTGCAATAAATTTACTTGAACATCGTTATCAAGATAATAGTTGCGACAGCAGCAATCAGCGCTGCTTAATATCATCATCAATCAATTTTATGAAACAAATCATTACCCACTTCACTGACGACGACCTCTATAAATTCACCATGTGCTGTGCCGTCATCGACAACTTCCCAAGAGCACAGGTGAAATACAGCTTCAAAGACCGGGACAATACCGTCTATCCCGACGGCTTCGACAAGCTCGTCATGGAGCAGGTGAAATATCTCGAGAACGTTGTCATCACGGATGAAGAGATTGCCTTCATGCGGCGCAAGTGCAACTACATCCCCGAGTGGTTCTATCCCTATCTGAAGGGATTCCGCTACGACACATCGTGGGTGAAGGCATGGCTCGACGACGAGCACCATCTCCACATCGAATTCGAGGGAGCATGGAGCGACACCATTCTGCTCGAAGTGAAGGTTCTGGCTATCGTATCTGAACTCTACTACATCGTGACCGGACAGGACAAAGTGAACTACGAGGACTACTATCGCAAGTCTTACAACAAGGCAGAGCGTCTGCTTGGCGCCGGCTGCACCTACACCGACTTCGGCACGCGCCGCCGTCTCTCCCTGCAGGCTGAGGACGTGATGGTGAAAGCCATGAAAGACTGCTATCTGTCGAAGCAGTGGAAAGGCAAGTTCGTAGGCACTAGCAATGTGTGGCTCGCCATGAAATACGACCTCACTCCCGTCGGCACGATGGCCCACGAGTTTGTTTGCGCCATTGGCGGCATGTACGGTCCGCAGATGGCCAACCACTTGGCTATGGAGTCGTGGCGCAACACCTTCCGTGGAGCACTCGGAACCTACCTTTATGATTCCTTCGGATGGGACATCTTCTCGCTTAACTTCAGTGAGGACTTCGCCAATCTGTTCAAGGGTCTCCGCATCGACAGTGGCGACAACCGCGAGGAACTGCAGCGCATCGTGAAGAAATACCGTTCGCTCGGCGTCGACCCGAAGACCAAGCAGGTGATTTTCTCCAATGCCCTCAACACCGACGAGGCCATTGAGGTGCAGAAGTATGCAGAGAAGTACGTGCAGCCCTCATTCGGCATCGGCACCCACTTCACCAACGACTTCGAAGGCATCAAGCCGATGAACATCGTCATAAAACTCGTGGCCGCCAAGATTACAGAGGCCTGGCCCTACTACAACGAGACTTGCAAGCTCAGTGAGGACGAGGAGAAGCATATCGGCGAGCCCGCTGTCATCAAGCGTTTCCAGGAAGCTATCCACTGGAAGGAGAGAGAACAATAAAGAGAAAATAGAAATTTGTAATAGAAGACCCACCCCCAACCCCTCCCTACAAAGGGAGGGGAGAAGCAAATAGAGGTCAATCCCATAACGCCCTTCCTATAAACGCCTCTCCAGAGAATAAAGAACGATGGCGAGTGACCAACAATTTAGTTTTTCTACACTAATGTCCATAAATGATCATAAATGACTCATGAATAATAACCTTTATGGTTCATTCATGGATGATTAATGAACATTCAATGTTAAAAAAAAACATTAATTCATCCCTTCAGAGGAAGGTAGGAGGGCCGTCATTCCTGACGGCCAAGAAAGAAACTGGATTATTCTATAAGAAATTCGTTCGGAAAGACGTCCGGTTGTTCTGTCAGAAACTCGTTCGGAAATCTTGGCCGTCAGGAATGACGGCCCTCCTATACGCCCTATCGTTTAATAAATGCTTCCTTTTGCTACTTTTCTCCCTTCGGAGGCACGGGTAGGTCTTTTTCCTTTGGAAAGATTGGGATGGGTACTTCTTCAAAAACCTTTTTTTGCTATTACTTTTTGTTTATTCCGCTTAAAAGCAGTAACTTTGCACCCGCAAAGATGAGCCGAGGCAGTAGTCTGCGTGTCTGTATGCTCATTCCCCCTCAGATTTTATACAACTTCAACATGGCGAATTCGCAGGTTTGCCGCATAATCACTTACTATTATGTCATATTTATTTTCATCAGAATCGGTATCTGAGGGACACCCCGACAAGGTGGCCGATCAAATCTCAGACGCTCTTCTCGACCAGTTTCTCGCCTACGACCCCAACGCCCACTGCGCCATCGAAACCTTTGTCACCACCGGACAAGTGGTCATTATGGGTGAGGTGCGCTCGTCGGCCTACATCGATCTTCAGACTATAGCCCGCAAGACCATCAAGCGCATCGGCTATACCAAAGGCGAATACCAGTTCGACGGCAACAGCTGCGGAATCCTTACTGCCATCCACGAGCAGAGCGAGGACATCGACCGCGGTGTGAGCCGCAAGGACAGCATGAACCAGGGCGCCGGCGACCAGGGAATGATGTTCGGCTATGCCACGAATGAGACCGAGAACTACATGCCCGTCACCATCGACCTGGCCCATCTCATCATGCGCACGCTGACCGACATCCGCAAGGAAGGCAAAGTGATGACCTATCTGCGTCCCGATGCCAAGAGTCAGGTGACCGTGGAATACAGCGACGACGGCGTGCCACAGCGCATCCACACCATCGTGGTGAGCACTCAGCACGACGAATTCATTAAGCCAGATTTCAACGCGACCGACCAGAAGAAGGCACAAAGAGAGGCCGACGAGAAGATGCTCGCCAAGATTCGCGAGGACGTTATCAACATCCTCATGCCACGCGTGCTGGAGCAGGTGGGCCCGAAAGTGAAGGCTCTCTTCGACGACAACATTCAATATTTCGTCAATCCTACCGGCAAGTTCGTCATTGGCGGACCTCACGGCGACACCGGTCTGACCGGCCGCAAGATTATCGTCGACACCTATGGTGGCCGTGGCGCACACGGCGGTGGTGCCTTCTCGGGCAAAGACCCCTCGAAGGTGGACCGCTCCGCAACCTATGCCGCACGCTGGATTGCCAAGAATATGGTAGCCGCAGGCGTGAGCGACGAGATGCTTGTGCAGATAGCCTACGCCATCGGTGTGGCCGAGCCCGTCAGCATCTACGTCAACACTTACGGTAAGAGCCACGTCAATATGAAAGACAGCGAGATTGCCGAGAAGATCAATCAGCTCTTCGATCTCCGTCCGAAGGCCATCGAGAAACAGCTGAAGCTGCGCCAGCCCATCTATTCGGAGACAGCCGCCTACGGTCACATGGGCCGCAAGAACGAAGTAGTACACAAGGAGTTCACCAGCCTCTATCACGAGACGAAAGAAATGGATGTGGAACTCTTCACCTGGGAGAGACTCGACCGCATGGACGAGATTAAAAAAGTATTCGGAATAAAATAGAGACAGCTGGAGCCAAGCCTGCACATTAAGGCCCGAACAGCCTGGCAGCAATCGGTGCTCCGCTTCTCGATAATCAATGATTGACAACGACACAATACTGTTCACAACCGACACGCTGGCACCTGTAGAGAAGGTGCCAGCGTGCTTGAAGCGTTTGCCCAAACCCAAGCCGGTGAACGTGAAGGAGCTGCATGCCGATGTGTTTGAGGATTCCACCCACATCACGTCCATCCTCTCTGGCGACACGCTTTTCGTGGAGCGGGGTGGGGCAGGCTACGGCGAGCAGGGCGAACCCGTTCCCTACAACATCGCCAACGACAACTTCATCATCTCGCTGTTGCTGGCCTGCTTTCTGCTGGCGCTCTTCGCTTCGGCCCAAAGCCATCGCTTCATCGTCCGTCAGGCCAAGAACTTTTTCTCGGCACCGCGACGCGAGTTCAGCGACATCACTGAGACCTCCAACGAGCTCCACTTCCAGCTCTTCCTGGCCCTTCAGACCTGTCTGCTCGGCGCGCTCATCTATTTTTTCCTTTGGCATGGTGGCGACACGAGCGTCAACTTCTCCGACAAATATAAGGAGATAGGCATCTATACCGGCATAGTGGCGGTATACTTCATCGTGAAATTGCTGCTCTACTGGATTACGGGCTGGGTGTTTTTCGACATCCGCAAGACCGAGCAGTGGACCAAGGCCTACCTCTTTCTCGTCTCTTCAGAGGGTGTGCTGTTGCTGCCTGCCGTGATGCTTTGCACATACTTCAAAACCAATTCCCAGAACCTGCTTATTTACGTATTTGCAGTCGTTGGAATTGTCAAATTACTAACACTTTACCGCACTACAGTCATCTTTTTCAGAAAGAAAAACGTCTATCTGCAAAATATTTTGTACTTTTGTGCGCTCGAAGTGGTACCTGCCTGCATTCTTGCTGGTATTCTACTGCTTACAAGTAACTATTTGAGATTAATTTTATAGGATCCGATGATAAAGAAAATACTCATTTCGCAGCCTCAACCGGCAAGCGACAAGTCGCCGTATTATGACATTGAAAAGGAATTTGGCGTAGAGTGTGTCTTCCATCCCTTCTTTAAGGTAGAGGGGCTCTCTGCAAAGGAATTCCGCCAGCAGCGCATCAACCTGCTCGACTATACCGCAGTGGTATTCACTTCCCGCCACGCTATTGACAACTATTTCAAACTGGCCAAGGAAATGCGTATCACCATTCCTGAAGACATGAAGTATTTCTGTGTCATCGAGACCATCGCTTTATACATTCAGAAGTACGTTCAGTATCGCAAGCGCAAGATATTCTTCGGCACAACGGGCAAGATCGACGACGTGCTGCCCCAGATGGTGAAGCACAAGGATGAGAAATACCTCGTGCCGCTGAGCAGCGTCCACAACGACAGCATCGCAAAGCTCCTCGACAGCAAGAAGCTGCACCACAAGGAATGCGTGATGTACACCACCGTGAGCAACGACTTCACCGACGAGCAGAAGAAGAACTTCGACTTCGATATGATTGTGTTCTTCAGCCCCACTGGCGTGAAGGCCTTGAAGAAGAACTTCCCCGACTTCGAGCAGGGCAACATCAAGATTGCCGCTTTCGGTCCCGCCACCGCTAAGGCTGTGGAAGCCGAAGGACTCCATCTCGACCTCCAGGCTCCGTCGCAGCAGTATCCGTCGATGACCTCTGCGCTGAAGGCCTATCTGAAAGAGCAGAACAAGTAATCCATCTAATTGTATCCAATGCCAGCCAACACCCTGAGCAAAGACGAGAGGCTGTGCAGCCGCACCGCCATCGAGGAGCTGTTCAACAGCAGTTCCCACAGGAGCATGACCGTGTTCCCGCTTAGGGTGGTCTACGTTGAACGCAAGCGGTTCGCCGACGAGCAGACACTGCAGATGCTCGTCAGCGTGCCAAAAAAAAGCTTCAAGCGCGCCGTGAAGCGCAACCGCGTGAAACGGCAGGTGCGCGAGGCTTTCAGGATGAGCAAACAGCCGCTGACCGAACTGCTCACAGAGCGCAACCTGACGCTCGACGTGGCTTTCATCTGGCTCGACAACAACCTCCATTCCAGCAATGAGGTGAAAAGCAAAGTGGAGAAGATGCTCCGCAGGATAGGAGAGCGGTTATGAGTCAGCCAACGGAGAAACCTCATCGCAGCAAGCTGGGACAGGTGCTGTACATCATCTGTCTGCCGTTGACCTGGGCGCTCGTGCTTCCCATCATGTTCTATCAGAAGTTCATCACGCCCTATACGCCCCCGTCGTGCAGATTCACGCCCACCTGTTCGGAATACGCCCGTCAGGCACTGCTCAAGTATGGTCCCATCAAGGGTCTGGCACTTGCCATCTGGCGCATCCTGCGCTGCAATCCCTGGGGCGGAAGCGGCTACGATCCGGTGCCATAATCGTTACATCTAATAAAATCAAAGACTATAAGATAATGAAGAATTTCGTAGAAGAACTCAAATGGCGTGGCATGCTCGCACAGATCATGCCCGGTACGGAAGAATATCTTCAGAGCCATCTCACTTCGGGCTATCTGGGTACCGACCCCACAGCCGACTCGCTTCATATCGGTCACCTCTGTGGCATCATGATGTTGCGCCACTTCCAGCGCTGCGGCCACAAGCCTTATCTGCTCGTGGGCGGTGCTACGGGAATGATTGGCGACCCCTCGGGCAAGAGTCAGGAGCGCAACCTGCTCGACCAGGACACGCTCTATCACAATCAGGAGGCCATCAAGAAACAGGTGAGCCGCTTCCTCGACTTCGACGGAACTGAGCCCAACAAGGCCGAGCTGGTCAACAACTACGACTGGATGAAGGACTATCGCTTCCTCGACTTCGTG
>Ga0326511_10004565_pt1 | contig 11005 bp, 4 predicted proteins | sample 0_2496_0518_D_FD_203701 | JGI IMG/M metagenome (GOLD analysis project Ga0326511, IMG submission 203701) | Bovine rumen microbial communities from UC Davis, California, United States - 0_2496_0518 | ecosystem: Host-associated > Mammals > Digestive system > Stomach > Rumen | place: USA: California... | reverse complement strand
CACTTGAAAATAACCACCATATGTACTACTGCTACTTGCATTGTTATCAAAACTGGACTCTAAAGCTATAACAGCCATCGCTATATCATAATCTATACCAAGCTCACAACAAACACAATATAAATAATATTGCTCATCATAAGACATCGTATATGTACCCTTCGATAGTGCTATATATTCTATGTAAAAATTATTATTACTTACACTATTTATATTTACAGTATCCTCATATGTCGCATTTTCTTCTACAACTTCAGAATTATTTTCTATATCTTCATCATAAGTTACTGTAAATAATTCTTCACTATCATCTATCGAATTATCAGAAAATTCTTCATCAGTTATTAATTCATCTTCAACTACTGAATCATCTGATTCTATCTCAGTTTGAGAAACTTCTATACTTGCTTCATAATACTCAGTTTCAATACTGTTTGATGCTTCTTCTATACTTTCCGTTTCTTGATATTCAATTTCTTTATTATTTACTGCATTTTCATTTTCGACTATTTCTATATCTTCTACTTCCTCTTCACTTACCTCTGCTTCTGTCTCTGCATTTTCTACTATATTGACTGATATATTTTCATCTTCAATATTATCATTATTTTCATTTGTTTCAATATAATTATCCAATATCTCAATTGTATTATCTATAGACTCTAAAGCTATATCTACAGTTGCCGAATCACTTAAAACATTACTAACTGCTTTTGCATCTTTATTCGTGTCTATATCAAATACAACTTCATTATCAATACGCTTACTTAAATAAGTATTTGCATATAACGTTTTGTATTCTTCATACCCTTTTGCTTGTGTATCCTCGATTTTAGTATTATCAAATACGATAGTATCCGTTAAAGACTTCCTATCTGCTTCTTTCTCCATACTACCTATGTTTATTACACCTACTGCACTTACAATAGATGCTATAGTAACACCAATAGCTATTTTCTTATATACTTGCACAAAAACACACCTTTCGCTTTGTTTTATTTCTATCTACATCATTTTATCTCTTTTCTAAAAAACAATACTTCGGATTATTGGTCCGAAGTATTGCCAAACACTAAATTCAATTACTACTTTACATCAATTGTTGGTAAAGCTGTATCTATAGGTTTCACATCTTTATTTTCTTCTTCGACCTCAGTATTTACTACTTCTTCAACATTGACATTCTCTACAGACTCTGCATTACTATCAGTAATAACATTGCTTGTAGTACCCACTGCTTTTTTAACACCAAAAACATTTTCCTGTTTCTTGATTATAGGCTCCTCAACAACATGAACAGTGTCATTAGTACTTACACTTCTATTGTTAATACTATCTACTACTTCATTGTAAATATCAGATACATTCTCAGATACAGATATCAACAAAGTCTCTCCATTATCAGTAACACTATAACTCGTACCCTGATGACGATTACGCAAGAAATCATACGCTTTATATATAGCATCATGATAACTTATTGAACTATTCACATCGAATACTTCATCTAAAAATCTTGCTATATCAAATTCAGGCACTTCAAACATTATGCCTTCTATGTAATCTACATCTGTACTTGAAAGTCTATCAGCATATTTTTCAATAGCTGTCATATCAAGCTTCATTGCATAACCTTTGCAAATAGCTGTCATAACATTTACATTTACTTCAGGCTTTGCTATCTTAGATACATCAAAACCTCTATTCTGTAAACTGAGTAATGTTGACATCTGTACCGCACTAAATTCATGATTTAAAATTAATTTAACATCATAATTCTTCTCTAATGCCTCACCTATAATACGCATCTGTTCAGGAGTATATTCATTGTTTACATATTTTGTAATATCTATACCCTGAGTATCAAAACGAGTTACTACAAGTGCTTGCACTGCCTCAAGTTTATTTGTGAGCTTTCTAAGATTAGATGCTGCTTCAATTACATCATCAGTAACTTCAACACCACTCTCAGTATTCTCCTGCTCGGCTAATTTGTTTAAAGCACCCAAAACACCAATCTTCTTCAAATAACGCAATAAAGATTCCGTTGTTACATTATACAAGTTTGATGCCTCTTCCATCATTTCAGGTGATGTAGATGTCTTCATAACAGATTCTATTGCCTCAGACTTACGCTTATTTACTAAATCATTCATATTCATAATAGCATTATCCTCCGAATTTACAGATTTAACACTATTACTACCTTTTGTCAAACTTATATTCGAATTTTCTGTCTTACTCTGCTTACCCCATGCTTTTGATGCAACCTTTACATTAGAAGTTATTTCAGGAGTGGCTCCCTCAACAGCAGAATTATATATTGTCGAAGATAAAGCCTCTTTTGGATTTGCTACAGTCTTGACATTTGTATTATCTACCTCTGTATCGTCTGTATCATCAGATTCTTCTTCTGTATCATTTGTATCTTCAAACTCTGATTCATCTTCCTCAATTTCATCCTCAAAATCTTCATTTTCTTCATCACTAAACTGTGACTCCTTATCTTCCTCTGTTTCTTCCTCAGACTCTTCAAAAGATTTCTCGCTATCAGAATCCTTATCTTCATCAGATTCATCCTCTTCAAAATCCTCATCTTCCTCAAGATCTTCATCAGATTCTTCATCCTCTGAATCCATCTCTTCGGATTCTTCCACATCCGAAACATCCTCATCATCAAACTCGAATTCTTCATCCTCGGATTCTTCGTCTTTAGACTCTTCATCCTCTGTTTCCTCAACATTGGACTCTTCAATTTCAGATTCATCTTCTTCAGTAGATTCTGTACCCTCTACATCTGATACATCTTCATCATCAAATTCTGACTCAGAATCTTCTGTTTCATCTTCAACCTCTTCTTCAGAATCCTCTATTTCCTCATCAGAATCAGATTCTTCGTCCTCTTCCTCTAAATCAGAATCCTCTATTTCTTCATCCTCTATTTCCTCATCAAAATCAGATTCTTCGTCCTCTTCCTCTAAATCAGAATCCTCTATTTCTTCATCCTCTATTTCCTCATCAGAATCAGATTCTTCGTCCTCTTCCTCTAAATCAGAATCCTCAATCTCTTCATCAACTTCTTCATCTTCATCGAAAGAATCACTGTTTATAACAGTATCTACGGGTACCTCGGTAATTTCTTCCTCTACTTCTTCCTCTTTCTGTGCTTCGACAGGCTTCTTTGCAAGAAGATTCTTTAATCCTCCAAAAATACCTTTATTACTCTTTTCAGTCTTTGCAATATCTTCCTCTTCTGATACTGACTCGTCAACATCAAAATTATCATCACTATCACCATCAAATTCAGAATCTTCTGATTCGAATTCTTCTGATGATGCCAAATCTTCATCATCCTCTTCAACCTCACTTACTTCTGTTGCAAAAACATTACTTAACATCTCTTCTCTATATTCAATCAAATCCTCTTCAGACATCTCATTATTTAATAACTTTACAAATTGTGTACCCAAATTATTTACAAGTCCTGACAACGAAGTAATATTCATTGTCAGACTTGTATCTACTTCTTGTTTTTTGTTTAACAAACCCATGCATCAATACCTACCTTCATCTTGAATTAAGATTCTAATAATCTTCCTAAAGTGCTTGCTATCGCTTTCACATTTGAAAATTTGTTATGTACTACAGAACCAACCTCTTTGCCAAATATTTTATTCGCTAAACTTTCAGTGTCCAGTAAATCCATTACTTGTGTTAAATAAAAGTGATTAGCCCTATTATAATCAAGTATAATCTGACTTGTCATGTTTAACGCTTTCTCAACACTTAAAAACTCCATCTCAGTTTCTTTACTAATGTAATACCCATCGAGATATATGCCATTTTCTTTCAAGGTTGGAATCCTTGTATATAATTCATTCCAAGGTGTTTTTACTAAATTAACTTCTATTTTAGCCGACTCTATTCTGTAAGGATTGTTTATACTTAATTTCTTTAAATTAGGAAACTTATAAATATACTTAAAGTCAAAAATATAACCCCAATTTAATGTTTCACCATGCATCCATTCCTCAAACTGCTCTAAATCTGAATCAAGATTAGGTATTCTTTTAAAATGCTTTATTGCTTTGTTATTAAATGTCTCTTTCGTTTTACCAGTTAATATTGTGAATAATCTATCGGGCAACGCTAACAATAAGTTATATTCCATTATAGGTGCTATCTGTAAATTATTCAATACTAATTGATTACCCGAAGTTACTGTTACACTTTCAATTTCACCTAAATCTTCAAATTCATCACATATTTCATCAAATAATTCATTTGCTAAAAAGTACTTTACTTTTGTAAAATCCATATTATCTACAAACAAATTATTATAGTCAAAACTCATATGCTCTTGTGAACGTTTTACCTTCTTAAAATTCACCATACTAAACTCTGACATAGGTCTTGTAGTGAATAATGCTTTAAATGATTCCTCTTTTGATACTATATCTTCATAATCTACATTACCCGTTACGCTGTACATTACATCCTTCAAATATTTTACAAGAGCAGAACCTTGAATATCCATAGAATAGCGTTTTTCATCTAATACTATACTGTCTGCCCATCCATCTTTATTGAAATACTTAATATTTACTTTATCTTCATCAGTTTTATTATCTAATAGCATATCTGCATAGTGAATATGAGTTTTATCATCTATTTGTACCATGTAACCCCATATCTGATGAAATGTTATATCCGTCTTTGTGACTGCATATAATCTATGAAATACATCTGTTGGTCTACTGTTTGCTGACATACATAATTCATTCAAATTAGTATCAATCGCATATAAATCATGATTGTATCCATCTGTTGTAAATATTATTTCTTCTAAATTACTGTATATTTTAAATTGATTCAATGCTCTTAATATACATTTTATAGGTCTGTTATGTTGAAAATCCTTATAATCTACTAATATATCCTGTATTTCCCACATCTTTACACGTTCACCATCAATAGGCACAAAATACTCTATCGCAGCATACTTACCACCTATTACAATTGTCTTAATATTATTTGGAGACCAATTTTCAATTAAATCATCACCAAAATCATCATAGTGACCATTACTAGACCAATCCGCTAATTTTATCATTCTGGACACTAAAATCACCTCTGTATAATATATACTCAATTCTTATTCTTTAAAACAAAAAGAAGTCTTTTCATACCACTCGATATGAAAAGACTTAATATTCTGTCATTGTAACTTAAATCTACTAAACAATTTATCAATAATACCTTGCTTCTGATTTGATTGTCTATATGTAGACACTGTACTTCTATGACTATATTCACTTTTTGCATATTCTGTTTTTAATGCTATAATAACTTCATTCGTTACTTCCACCATAATCATTGTATCTGAACCCATTAGTTTAGCACCATTATCTGTTACATTATAACTAAACTGTTCATGTCTATTTCTTAAATAATTACATACGAATTTAATCTTATTGTGTGAATCCTTGCCTTGATTATCTTTGAATATTATATCTAAAATATCACACATTCTTAATCCTTCATAATCAAATAATACCGATACTATGTTATCTATATCATAGCTGTTTAAACCATATGTATAATAATCATAATATATATTTGAAATATTTACACCTGCTGCTTGAGCTTTACATAATGAATATATAATTTCTATTGATAATGAAGGATTGGCAAAATCAGTTATATCAAACCCACGTTCCTGCAAATTTAATAAAGTCAACATTTGAACTTCACTAAAATCTGAATTTAACACTTTAGTTACATCAATATTCTGTTTTAATGCTTCACCTATAATACGCATCTGTGCCGGCTTATATGTGTTATCTAAATAATCAAGTAAATCGATACCCTCAGACTCAAATCGTGTTACTACTAAAGCCTGTACATCATCTAAATCATTTATTGCTTTTCTTAAATTTGATACAACAACAATATTCTCTTCTCTGCAATCTATACTCTTACTTTGATTTGTATAAAGTACATCTAATGCACCCAATGCTCCAATTGAATTTAAAAATTTTAATAAATCATCTTTAGACAGCCTTTCTATACCCTTTTTCTTTGTTTCAACTCTATTCGATGCAATCTCAATACTGCTGTTACCCATCGTTACATTATTACTATTATCTTTCACTTCTGCAACTTCAAGTTTATCATTAATTACAACTGTACTATCAATAGTTTTTTCAATATCTTCAACCACTTTATTATCAATATTATCAGTATCCTCAGTATCCTCGATATCTTCAATATCATCAAGTTCACTATCATTGTATAAATAATTTTCTTTCGATGCCACTAAATCTTCAAAAGCTTCTTTTGTCTTTTCTTCAACAATTTCATTAATACTCATCCCGCCATTTCAACCTCTCTGTTTTAAAATAGACCAAAAGGTGATTATACATTTATACATATAATCACCTTTTATGTCTCAATTTATAGACCACCTGTTTCCTTATAATGCTTTACTTCATAATGCGCTAAGGCACCTACACCTAAAGCACCCATAAGTACACCAAAAGGACCTAATGCTGTCATTAACCCCCAATAAGCAGGTACACCTACACCATATCCGAAAGTCTTTACAAACATACGCGGTAAAGGTTTAGACCACACTAAATCTTTTACAGTACCAATTTTATTTACAATATCAGACATATTTGCACCCACATCAGATGTCTGTGTTGCTTGCTCAACAGCATTATCATAATCTTTATCTGACTTAAACTTATTCCATATACTACTTGACTCTTTTGTTACATCACCCTCAGGTAATTTAACAATCTCTAAAGCAGGCAATTTTGACTTTCTCCTAAAAAGATTACCCCAATGACCTTTTGAAATTCTGAATTCTCGTCTTGCATTATTTATTATTTCTTTAGGTGCATTCACCAAATCTATCTCTACCAAATTAGGCATCTGATAACAAGACCCAAACCCAAACAAACTGCCCCATTTTCCATCCTGTATCGCTCGTCTATCATTAGGACATAACCTTGCTATGACACTTTCCTCAAGATTTAATGTATTGGCAATTTGAAAAATTTCACCATTTATAATTATATTATAATTACTATCTATACCCACACTACTTATTCGAGATAAATCACCATATTCAGAATTGAAACAATACTCAATCACTTTTTCAAGATTTTCTATCGCAATAGCTCCACCATAGCCTGAACCACTATTAAATAAATCTAACTGCTCATTTACAACTCGCTGTCTTTCTTCATTTAACACATGTTCACGATACTCGTTTTCTACCCGCTTATCTATTTCTACATGAGACTCTTCCGAAGCTAACCTGTTAAATAACTGCTTATACTTATTCATAACTTTATTGTAACGAGTTTTGCAATTCACTACATAAAAATCTTCTAAATAAGTATAATTGTCATTAGCAGTTTCTATCTTTTCTAAAACAGTCTCACTTAAAGATTTGGCAGTATTGAGTAATGCTCTCTGCTCTTTGGAATAATTACCCTCTTCTGATTGTTCGATGAGTTCAATATACCTATCCATTACTAACAATTTTGCCTTGATGTTAATAACTTCATCACGCTCAAGTAATACATCTTCACAAACATTCACACAAGAATTAGTTAATTCAGTATAAGCCGTAGTTAAATGTTGTTCTATATATTTCGCTTTCTTGATAGTAGTAAACTCATGTAAATAGCCACTTGCTTCCCTTGTAAAATCATTTAAAGAAGTTTCAATAATCTTTTTACCCTTCTCTATTGCTAATTTATAAGTTCCTATTGTAGCTATACCTCTGTTGACTTCTTCCACTACAGACTTGAAACTACCCCAATTTACATTCTTTGGTAATTTCACCTCAGGTTCATCATTAAAACTGTTGCTTTCCGGTCGTGGAACTGGCATATCAACTGGTTGTGGCTGAGGCTTAGACATAGGTCTTGGTTTAGGTGTAGGTTTTGGTTTAGGTTGAAACCCAGAATCATCATAATCAGAAGAATCAGCATAACCAGAATATTCATCAATATCCTCCATATCCCCCAAATCCTGCCTTGACATCATCATTTAATCACCTACCCTGTGTTTGTGCTTGCTTTCTCTTCTTATTCAAATCAGAAACAGCATTTCTAACTGATATATACAATTTATCCAACTCATTAACATCTATGTTTTCCTTTTCATATAGATTATCTATCTGTGTTTTTATAACTTGAGTTGGCTTGATAACAACGTTTCTGATACCCTCTATATCTTGTTTGTCCCTCGTATTTATATACATATCTTGATTATCTTCATCTTCTAACCAAGCTATAGTAGTATTTAATTTACGCTTTATCTTTAAATACAACTTCTTTCTTTCATCTGCATCAAATAGCTCATTTATATCAAGCAATCTGTCCTGTTCATCAGAAGTCTGCTCCGATGTATTAGAATTATCCTGAGTTGATTGTTCTTCGGTGTACATAGACGAATATCCATTATACTCATATTCTTCTTCATTGGAATCATCATCCTCTGAAACATCATCTACTACAGTAAACTGTTTCTTGATAAACGCCTTGTAAACTTCTGGATTTTCAGAACATAATACCTTATATGATACGAATGAATCTGGACTTAAATCATAGATATATTCACTTATAGACTTATAACCTTTTGCCTTCGTGATACCCAATCTCTTGAATATACTTTCAAGTTTTAAATAGGATGCACCAAAATTCGCTATTAAAGTAGCAAGATTGTCTAACATTTCATCATAGCTGTACCTTACACATAATTTCTGTGTTTGAGCTATAATGTCACCTACACGACTTGCATCGAATGCATCCCCACTTGTAGCTTCATACGGTAAATCTATGTTCTGTAACAATAACATATAACCTAAAAAGCCTACAGCTGGTTCTCTCATCGATTCCCACTCTGGCGTCTCTAAATGTGACGCATAAACATCCTTACCACCCTCAGATTTCTCTTTGTGATCAAATTTTAATTTAGTTACTTCATAATCCCTATAAATCAAACTATTCACATCATCATCAATATCAACTGTTCTTATTTGCTTCTTTGCAACAGCTTTCTTTAATGCCGAATGAGAACGTTCGCGTACATTGTATGCTCCTTCTATGTAATTCTTATGATTATCATTTAAAACTAAATAAGTTTGAACTACCTGGGTTCTACCCGCCTCTCTAACTGCAAAGAAACCACTTACACCACCAGCACCCTCATGTATAAACTCACCAGTATATTCAGGGGCATTTGCATCTACTAAATCTCTTATTGCCTGAACATAATTAGATTTATTTGATGTACTGGGCCCATCACAACTCTCCCAGTTTCCTTGTATTTGAATTGCCTCATTACCAATTATCTGGAATAGGTTTGAAACCCATATCTTTCTATTTTCACTATTATTACCCTTGTCTGACATTAAGGCCGTAATATCATTGTAACGCTGACCAATAAAAATATATAAGGGAAAAGAATTACCTTTCTTCCTACCATAATCCGATAAAAACTTATAAAAATCATTATCTGATAAATCCACAGAATTTGGAACTTTCTTATTGCCTTTTAAAGTACCCAAAAACCGAAATGTAAACTTATCAAAATTCACTTTGTAAGATTGTACTTTATTAAAACCATCAACATCTTTCTTGGACTTCATCTCTGACATCTTTTCCAAATACTTTGCTTTAGTCTCAGCAATATACATGCTTATACCACTGCCTAACATACTATCGTGCAATACACTATTTATTTCATCCATTACAAATATTACTCTATCACCTTTAACAGTATTTAAATTATTTAATACTATTGCTAACTGCGCTACTTTTGCATATCGTAAAAATTGTATCACACTTGCACTCTCATCACTATCAGGAGCCTCTATGTTAAAATATTTTTTCCACTGTGAATTTACATGACTTTCATTAACAGCCTGTAACGCTTTCAAATCTTTCGCCGCTATAGGATTTAACTTCTTCCAGTTCGGATTACTATCTATACTATCTGGAGCAACACTCATTTCACATGCCAAAAATTTAACTTCAATACTACCATCTTGATTAACATCAAAAGGTACCTTCATTTCTTGCCATTTGCTTTTTACTGCTTCCTGCAAATTATAAATCTTCATCAACTTATTCATTCTATTCTGTACATCTATCATCAAACCTGCCATATCAGGCTTAAAATCAATATATGCCATAGGCTGACCCGTAGTTAATAAAAGACCCAATATTGCAAGAGTCATTACACCTTTTCCTGCTCTCGAAGTTGCAAATATTGTTATAGAACGCTTTGATGTTATATCAAACAATTTAACATCCTCACCTTTTAGCGTTTTACCCAACAATACAGAATTGGAATCTAACAAGTTTCTATCCCTCAAAACCTTCATAGGTTTATATGCAAATTGAGGATATGCAAAATGTCTGTCCTTATCCATTACTATACTTAAACTATACAAACTATTTGCAGTCAAAGATACTAATTCAGATACCCCATTTGCTACTATTGCTTGCGTTCTTGTCTTAATATTATCACCAAATAACTGATTACTTAAACCAGCCATAGAACCCTCATTGGTTTGTAACATCTTTGAATACAAATTTGCTACACAACTACCACAAGATATTGTTGTATTGACATCATCTTTATTTTTCATAGATAAATAAGATAATATATCTAATGAATATATAGCATCTGTAAACTCTTTAAAAATAAATATTGTTGTTAAGGCTTCCCTTACTAAAGTAGAAAATGCAGCTACAACATTCATTACACCTGTAATAAAATCTTGATTATTGAAATACTGAACTATTTCATCATCAGATGCTAAACCAGCATGTGGTAATTCAGCTGCAACCATTACAGCATCGACTTCTTTTAAATTTGTAAAAGTCTTTACACCCTTACCCTCAAGCTTTACTTTAAATTCAGGTATTACTAAATTCTCTAAATTATCATAGAATAATTTCTTAACTGCAATATCTAC
>Ga0326511_10004564_pt1 | contig 11007 bp, 13 predicted proteins | sample 0_2496_0518_D_FD_203701 | JGI IMG/M metagenome (GOLD analysis project Ga0326511, IMG submission 203701) | Bovine rumen microbial communities from UC Davis, California, United States - 0_2496_0518 | ecosystem: Host-associated > Mammals > Digestive system > Stomach > Rumen | place: USA... | reverse complement strand
GGATGCAGGATAAATCACAGGCGTTTCGACATCATTTCCGACGAGGAAGGGCTTTTCAAGGAAGGCAACAAGATTTCAGCTATCAACAATCTCGGAAAGCCTATGTTTGTCGGGAGCCTTTTGGTCGTGAACCGTTCAGAAGACGGAGAGACGGCATCGCTTACGGACGAGGAATGCGGATTTGTGCTCGGGAAAATCCAGAAGATGTACACCAGGAACCACCCCGAAGGCTACCTCATGCTTACGCAGTGCGAATACTAGGCTTTACTTTTGTTTTTATAAAATCTATATTCAAATATGGAGGTGCATTATGCCTGCCGAATTTACACCAAGTCCGGAATTTTTAAAATTGTTGGCGCTCGTCGACGAGTGGTCCTTGCATGATAAGCAATACATTTGGGAAAGCTCTCTCAAAGAGGGAGCTCCCAAATATGTACACGAAGCACTTGAAGAACTTGTCAAGATTCAGAAAGAGCTTGACAAGGATGGATGCTGCATTTAGATTCCCAACGACATAGAACGCTCTTTCACGAGTTTATAAATCTGTTTTGACAGATTCTGCGCACGGCTTCTATTTACGAAAACGTCGGCGAAACTTTCAGCAATCGTTTCCGTATATTTATAGCTCATGTCGGCATATTCGCTGATAGTCTTTCTGATAGCCCTTAACTGAAAAGGCGAAAAATTTTTATACCCGGCTGCCATTGCAGCCTTTTCTACTATGTCACAAGCTATTGATTCATAATTAAAAATAGAGCTCTCTTTTTGTGCTATCCAGTAATTTACTATATGGCCCATTTCATGTATAGCAGAAGCCTTCGCAGACATTCCTTTTGGATGAAACGAGGTATCGGCAAATTTATACGTGTTATTCATATAATAACTAGAGAAACGCAAAAAGAACGGCTTGTTCATAACCCAGTTTGCAGACATGATATAGCCCATGGCATTCGAACTTTTCACGTCAGAAATTGTTGCATTCTTGAATATTTCCAGCACGCTATCAATACCAGAAAGGGCTCCTTTTATTTTTTCAAAATTACAGTTTGCCAAAGCCTTCTGCAGTTTTATAGAATGCTTTTTCTGGAAATAGCTGAACAGGTCCTTCGCGTCCTTGCTTTTTTCGATTTTGTCATCTACTATATACTTAGGAATCAGTCCATCCCTTTCTTCTATACGGTTGGCTCGTTCGTATTGGATTTCCTGGATATATTCAGGCGTTCTGCTTGAATGCCTTTCGTTTGCTATTTGTAGGATTTCCCGGCGGCGTTGCTCTGCGTTGAGCTTTATTTCCGCATTTTCAGCCCGCTTTTCGGCCTTCGCCGTTTCTTCCTTCGCAATTTCCAAAGGAGTCGGCGGCTCTTCTTTTTTCTCTTCGGGTTCTTCTACGGGCGCCTCCTTGACATCGTACTTGCCATCTATCACCGGGTCCCACATCACCATCGTGCAACGGCACTGGAAGTCCTCGCCGGGGTGGAGATGCACCATCGTATCGTCGCGCTTGTGCTCTATCGGGTGCATCGGGTCGTCGGGGTTTTCATCGTACCATACCGTCGGGTCGGTCGCGGAGCATATCAGTCCGTTCATCATGGCGTGGTCGGGACGGACGCGTTCGTCGAGCGTAGCCATCCACATGTAGTACTTGCAGCCTATTTCCTTGTACGTTTCCAGCGTTACCGACGTGTTCAGCTTTGCCGATTCAGTCCTTGCTATCAGCGAGGCGCGGTTTGCGTACTTGTCCGGGAGTTCCTTCATCACCGCTTTTTCGAGCTGCTTGCCGTTCCAGCCCTCGTTCTTCGCCTGCGTCACGAGACGGGCGATGTCCTTCTTCGCGTCCGATTCCGCGGACACACACAGCATCTGGAAGTTCGCCTCCCAGTCCTTCAGCAGGCTCTCCTTCGTGGCTTGCGGATAGTACGGCTTCCCCACCGTCATTTCCGTCATTTCGGCAATGCTGTTAGAAACTTTCCTCGCGATGGTTTCCGCCGCGTAGGATATTTCGGCCTTGAAATCGTCCGAAAGGCCCTCCGGCAACAAAGTCAGCTCTTCCAGCGAATCATTCTTGAAGGACTCGTTGAATATGGCGGCCCCGTAAGCAGCGCCTATGTAGTCTTCAAGCTCGTTCCTCAGCGCGTTCTGCAGCCGTCTTTCGGCGGCGTATGGATAGAACTGGCTAGAACTGAAAACGGGATGGCGGCCGCGCTTCTTGCCGGTCGCTAGTTCTACGCTTGTCGCGAATCTTACGAGGTCGTTCATTGTCTATTCTCCCTTGCCGTTGTCTGAAGGTTTCGGCAGCTTCCTTCCGTCCTTCACGCTGACTTCCCAACTGTGGCCGTTCTCGAATACTGAAGTCCTAACTTCGTCCGGTCCGAGGACGCCGCGGTTCATGTAGCGTTCAAGTGTCTGCGACTGTAGGTCGAGAGCTTCGAGCGTCTGCTTAAGAGTCATCTCGTCGATCGCGCCCCAACTGAACTCCGAGAAGTCCTTGCTGGAGTTACGGCTGCAGAAGTCGGAAATGAGCCTGCACGTCGGCACGTAGAGGTATTCCTGCCTCCAGGAACCTACGGAACTGCACCACGACTTTAAGTCGCCCTCGTTCGTCTGCGCTAAGCCTGTAGCGCTCTGCCCGAAAAGTATGCTCATGGGTATGCGCGACTTTGCGGACACGTCCATCTGCTTCTTTGTCCACAGTTCCGCAATGCCGGCGAAGTTGTGGTTGATCATGTCGTAGGAGTCCTTAGGCCCGGCGAACGTGGCGCGCATGGAGTTCATGCACAGCTTCATCGCGGAGATTATCTTGTGGATGTCCTCTATACCGTTGTCCGGCTTGGAAAGGAGCAGGCTCAGGTTGTTGAGGCGCAAAAGCAGAGTTCCCGTCTCCTGGATCATGTTCACGACGGCGCCAGAAATCGACGCGAGGTCCCTCAGGTCCTGTTCTACAAGGCACAGGTCGGACACGCCGAAGTACTGCTCCCTTGTCGAGTTCTCGATTATGTCGGGCAGTTCCGGACCCTTGAACACCGTACAGCGTGACGGATGTACATCGACCGTGCCGCCGCCGATGCGCTTCACGCGGAATACGCCGGGTTCCTCGCCGTTGTTGAAATCTTCTTTCTTCAGGTCAATTTTCCCTGCCGAGTACACCCTGTACCCATTAACCTTAGCAGACTTCGGTGGCGCGGAAGCGAGCTCCTCCGCCTTCCTGTCGCTGTCGTATTCCGTGACTACCACGGCACCGCCTGCGAGGCGCATGTACGATCCCGCCTTCTTTACCGCCTTGAAAAGCCCCATCTTCGACGCTTCCCTGTACGCATCTCCGTCCTCGTCACCGATGATCTTAACTTCGTTCATCAGCGCGGCGGTCGGGAAACCGTCAACGATGAACGCGGCTATGCCGTCCTTCACCTTCATCGTCGCAAGGCTCACAAGGTCCGCAGGGGTGTACGGGGCGACAACGGTGTTCGCGCCCTTGTCCATTCCCTTCTTGCCGAGGCCGGTCGCGGCGTTCTCGTAAGCGCCGTCCTCGACCTCGATACCGTCTTTCAAAGTCAGTTCTGTATTTTCCATTATTCTATCTCCTGTATTGTATTAAACAAAGTCGAGTACTCCTCCGCCGTCGCGTGTAGCGAGCGTGTCGAGAGCCTGCGTCGTCGAGTCTACCTGGTCGTCGTGTTCCGCGTTAGGAAACGCGAGAAGTTCGTCCACGTACTTCTTCACCCAAGGGTGTTCTTCGTCCATCGGAGGCAGGTATACGTTGCCAGCCTCGAACAGGGGCGAAACGGAATAGGCCCTCGCGGTCTTGCTTCCGCGTGGGGTGTATGGGACTATCCCCGGTATTCTCGAGCCGATCGCTGAAATGATTGCCGGCCCGTTCGCCTTGTCTTCAACGATTTTCTCCAGGGCATCGGGCCACTTCGAAGACATGCGCTGCATGGCCCGTACCTGGGAGACGAAGTCCATGCGATCCGTGTCGTTGTCGAGAAGGTAGAAGTTCGACCCGAGCTGGCCCCATACCTGCCCCGACACGTTGTCGCTGTTTTCCGAGTCCTTGAAGGTGAAGTCCCAGCTCTGAATGACGCGGTCGAACACCTTCGGACATTCCGTCCAGTGCCTTATCCACTTGGCCTTGAAAACTCCTCCGCCGCGCGGTGTCGGGTGCTGCTGGTATAGCGAGCCCCAGTCGTACGACCCGATGTTGTGCTTTATGCGGAGTAGCATCTCGAGCGGGTAACGTCCAGGATGGAGCGCCTCGCCCTTCTTTCGGTGAGGTTCGTCATGTTCAGCGATTGCCGGGTAGTTGATTATCTCCCAGCGGTCGCCGCCTTCCTGCTTCATCGCGTCAAGCAGCCTGCCGACAAGGTCGTCCTCGTGCCAGCGCGTAACCGTGACGAGTACTCCGCCTCCCGGAGAAAGTCGCGTGTATGCGGTTGATGTGTACCAGTCCCACACGGATTCCCTTATTGTCGGCGAATCGGCGCTTTTTCTGTCCTTGAATGGGTCATCAATGCTTAGGATGTCGCACCCCATACCGGTGATACCACCTCCTACGCCAGTGCTTCGGAACGATCCGTTGTAACCGGGTATCTCGAACAGGCTCGTCGTCCTCATAGCCATGTTGTAACCGCCCGCGTTCCTCTTCTTGCTGAGGCTGGTCTTCGGGAAAATCTTGTGGTATATAGGGTTGTCCATGATTCGCTGGACGTCCTTGTTCACGCGTTTGGACAAGTCGTCGCCGTAGCTGCACGAAATGAAGGAAATGTCCGGATCGACTCCGAAACAGAATGATGGAAAATGCTTGCTGACAAGCTGGCTCTTACCGTGCCGGGGTGGCAGCGTTAGGATTAGCCTTGGCGATTCGCCCCTTTCGACCTTTACTAGAAAATCCATCAGCCGACCGCATATCTCGCGATGCACCCATCCGATCTTGTACGATGGCATCGTAGTCTTGACGAACGCAAGAAGGTTCGTTCGCGAAAGCTGTATCATTTCATCAGTCGCCATAGATTCCGAGCTTCCTTGCTTCCGTTTCCATTTCAGTAAGGTTTATCGGTGGCTTTTCGTTTTCCTGACCGTCAACAACGGCGGGTGTCGCCATGCGGTCAAGCAACTTGATCTTCGCTATGCGTTCCTTCGCGTATAGGGAATAACCGGCAACGTCCATCACGAACTTTGCGGCTACTATGTCGCCTGAGAGGGCCTTGCCCGAAAAGACCGAGAGTATCCCTTCAAGAAGGGATATCTTGTCGCTTGTGTCTATGCCGATGCCCTTCAGCGCCTTTTTAAGGTTCTGGTTCGGCTTGAACCTCGTGTCGAGTATCGTCCTTGCGAGGCTCTGTATGTTCCCACGGTTACGACGCGCCTCGACGGACTTCTTTCCGCCCGCTTTCCCCAACTTCGAGAAGTAGTTTTCGCCGTCCTTTTCCATTGTCACGTCCGTACATCCCAGCTACACTTTAGGTTCCTTCCACCACTTGCAGAACTCGTGCCATTCGACTGTCCACCGTCCGTGCGGGGTGGATTGCCTCACCGGCATGCCCCTCGTCCGTTTCCAGGCATAGACGGACTGGAGGTGGAATCCGATCTTGTCCGCCAACTGTTTCGGTGTAAGAAAAATCTCGTCGCCTCGCAATGTGACGATTCGGTCTTTCCCGAAACAGGACGAAGCCGGTTTCGTTGGTTCTGCCTTTACATAGCCGAACAGGTCCATCTGCATACGCTACCCTCCCTTCCTTATCTCAAACGTTACGGAATTTACCATACGGCCAGTGTCTATCAATGGAGTGCTGCCTCCCTTCGCCGCTACAGTCCTCGGTGACAGCGGTGCGTAATCTCCTTCCCTGATGGCCTTCTGTACGGCATTCTTAGCTCTCTCGCCAAGTTCCTTCAACACACCGTCAACCGTGATTGAACCTCCGAGATACGAAGGCATTATTCTGCCTAGAACCTTCGGGAACTCGCGTTCCCATATTTCCATAGCGAACTTCATGAAAGGTCGTGCGGGTATTTCCGGGTATTTGTGGCCCGATAGGGTCTCCCCTGCCTGCCTTCCATAATTCAGCGTTGCGGCTATCAAAGCGAGGGACGGCTCCTTGGCTATCGCGTTCGTGCGCCGCCCGGTAATCTCGCGGAAACGCAGGTTGGAACGGGCCGTTTGCAGGGTGTCGTTCCCGTCAATCCAGCCGACGACAATAACGGAAGAACTCAAGGCCCGCTTGAGTTCTTCGATTCTTTCCATCACGGGTAGCTGCTCTTCCTGTACCATCATTTACCCATGTACTTGTAAATCAGGTCGCCGTTCTCGTCCTTTCCGACGGGGCGGACAACGCCTTCGAACATCTTGTAGAGGTTCTGGCCCGCCTGCGGGTTGTTCCAAAGCCATCGCATATAGTCGGCCATCGTCATGCCTTCGAAATGAGCTCTTTTTTCGCAAGAATTGGTATTGAATGATTCGGCCCTTTTGTAGAGGAAGCCGCTAAGGAGCTTGTCGATGTCCTCGCGGATGTCGGAATACTTGACATACCCGTTTTTCTTGGCTATCTGCAGAGCCTCGCCAAACTGCCCTCTGCTGTAGTTCCAGTCTTCCGGGAGCCCGCAGCAAGACCCGTTGTGGCACATATCCTTCCAGTGCGCATCGGAAACGTAGAAGCGCATGTTGTACTCGTCGCAGATGGACTTCATCTTGTCGAAGAAAGGCTTCTTGATTTTCTTGTTCAGGCGGAGGTAGCCGCAGCCTACAGAGTATTTCTTGTAGAAGGCGAACAGGTCGAAACCGCAAAGGTCTTTGAAGAGCTGGCGCTGCGCCTTCAGGTTGTTGCTGCGCTGCTCCATGCAGAAGAACTCTGTTGAAAGCGCCGTTGCCCCGCGCTTCCCTGCCTCGTGAATAAGGTCGGTGTAGGTAGGCGTAGATAATCCGAGAATGAAAGGACGCAGGCGGAGCGTCGCGCCGCCGCAGTCCGCTTCGGCAATTCGCCTTATTGCCTCAAGACGTTCCCACGGCGACGGCACGCCTTCTTCCATCACCTTCGCCTTCTTTTCGTCGAGCGTGATGATGGAAAACTTCACATTCCAGTTCTTCTGCCCACGGAAAAGCTCCATGTAGCGTTCGTCTTTCGTCCACCAGGTAGATTTCGTTGAGAAACACAGCGGGTAGTTGATTTCCTTGAAGAAACGGAGCAGCTCCAGTGTCTTGCCGTACTTGCGTTCGAAGCCGTCGAACTCGTCGGACAAGCCCCCCCACTGCATCACCTTCTTCTGCTGGATGTAAGGCCCGAACTGCGATGTTTCCGGCTCCAGGAACATACGCTTGATCTTATCGACATTGACGCAACGCACTCTTTTTGCGAGATAGTCTTCTTTCGCTCTTCCTAATGCGCGCTGGAATTGGGAGAAACAGTACTTGCAGCCGAAAGAGCAGTTGCTGTACGTGTCGAAAGTCATCGGCATCGAACAATCGGCAATTTCGCCGGTCCATCGAGGCGATGTATAGCCAACTTCTATTTCCATGGTACGACTCCTGTCAATATTGACGCGTTGTAAGTTTCTGTCGGTCCTATGTATTTCTGTTCGTTTTCCCTAGTTGGGTGTTTGCGAACAAGTCCTGCGTACATCCTTAGTATCCTGTCATTACATTCCTTGTTGACGTTTTCGCTGTTCCAGGCGCTGTGACAACCGCCCTTAGTATGTAAGGTTGCTTTAAGGCAAATGTCGTTGAAGCGAACAGTCGTCCTTCTGTTCCTTACATGCCGGAGGACAAATTCAAAGTCTTCTTTTAGTGGTTGTTTCGGATCGAAACTTTGTAAAGACGGGTTTGCAATACCCATAAAGCAACCTAGAATTTGCTGGTTCGTCGAAATCGTGTGTTTCATATAGAAAGCGTTTCCTACCGGATAGCAACCCCATATTTCGCCACGCAATCTTTCAGTTATGGCGAACGCTTTTTTCACAATCGCATCCATGACGTCTTTCGTTACTATTCCGTGGAGTTTTTTATCCTTTCCAAGGTACTCCACGCCGCGAACCTTGTCGCTGCACATAACGATTCTAGGATTGCCAAGAGCCTTGACTGCATGATCAAGGATCGTATTCTTGTTTTCGCTTACATTGTGACCTTCACGGTAAATTACGGTCGCCTTGTCGGAATACAGTTTCTTGTATTCTTCGAAATCCGATTCTGTCTGCGTAGAAAGGATAATCTTGTCCTTCGTGTACCCCATCCCAGACAGAAGTTCCAGCATCGGTTGCCTGTCCGGCCTTTTGTAACTGGCTATGCCCCAAAAGAAATCATTTTCCTGCATCCGATATCCTCTGTCTAAGTTCCGTAGAAGAAAGGGAATGGTCGCGCCTGTTGTAAGCAATCCTTATCCCGGCTTCCTCGCAATACGATTTCCCGGTAAAATCTTTTCCGACATAATCGTCCCCGACAAACCTGACGTCAATCCTTGGGCTGAGAACCTGCAAGGCGAGAAGCAAGTCTTTTTCGCTCCCGCAAGCGTAAACCTCGTCAACGCCCTTGCAGTTCATTACTTCGTAGAATCTCTCGAAAAGACTCTGGATTGGCGTGTTCTTATTTTCTCTGTCCTGTGTACCGGCCATCACGCACACTATAAGGTAATCGCAATGCTGTCTGCATTCCTGTATCATTGCGACATGGCCCGTGTGGAACAGGTCCCCGACAACGCTTGTAAATCCTACAGTCATGAATAAAACATCTCCTTCAACCGTTCGAAAACATCTATCTTACCGAGTTTCTTCGCGTAGTGCATCACACGTAAATAGTGGGTCTTTTCAAGAATCTTGATTGTGTCAATGTTGTCAGCGAATAGCGAGTCGAATACAGGGATATACTTACGTGAAACTGGTTCCTTGCCATTCAATGCAGCGTCGAGGCCGTTGAGTGACGCCCTGAATTTCGCCGCGTCAAGCAACCACGAAGAAATAGGAGAAACTGAAGGGTCTATAAGGTAAATTGCACCGGAACAGGAAACAATCACGTTCAACGCCGTGAAGTCTCCATGACAGAACGTAGCCTCCCGCAAGTCGTCGCAATCCATCAAGCTCCGGTTTAGCGACTTTACGTCCACACCAGCATTTCGCGCTCGTTCTTCTATGAACACGCAATAATCCTGGACATTGTTTTCACAGCCTGTTTTCCTTGAGGAAAATTCTTTTATTATTCCAGCGACCTTACATATTTGCGATTCGTCCGTTTCAATGTTATCGACGGAAAGTATGCTTGATAGGCTCCGTCCTTCTATGTACTGTAGGCAAAGCTTCTTACCCAACGTCACCGAATATACGACTGGGACCATATGGGTCTTGAAATTCTGTTCCGAATCTGACTTGTACCACCCGTATTCAAAATCGACCCTGTCCCCTTCCTTAATCACGACATCGGACAACCTCATTACCGAAGCGCCGCTGAAACCGTTGAATACTTCTATACCGCCGTTCTTGAAAGATTCGGCGGACATACCCTTGTCATCTATGTACACGTCGGCAAGAGGCTTTCCGAAAACGATTTCGTCGTAAGGGACGCAGTTCTTGGAAAGCCATTTTTCTATCGTATCCCTGTTTTTTCGTTCCGCAAGATCGGCGTCGCCGTTACAAGAGTTCATGCCGCGCGAAGTGTAGATGATTATCTTCGCTCCATGGTCTGCGGAACGCAATAACCGCATGTTGTTAATTGTGCGTTCAACCGGTATCGCGTTCGCGTAGTCCCTATTCCGGTGGATGCATATCGTATCGTCAAGGTCGAAGCAATATACCATCAAATACTCCAATTTGGAATTGGTTTTATTGTCTGGAAAGAGCCGCTGCTCTATTTTGCATTCGGAATTTCGTCCAACGGGTAAACGACTTTGTCGATTGTCTTCAAGCCGAGTAAAGCCGCAAGTTTGCCTTCGTCCTCGCGCTTGTAGCAGATGATGACGCGCTGCATTGCCGTCTGGTCGTCACCCTGGATATTCGGCAGGTCGTCAGCCGCGATGTCAACACCCTGCAATTCCTGCGGTAGCGAACCTTCTTCGTGGAATTCTTCTTTGGTTTCGGGGATGTCGTCGGACTCCACGAAAGAACCGCCTGCGGAATTTGAGGTGCCGAAACCTTCATCGGCAAGAGCGCCGCCGAAGCCGAAATCCTTAAAGTCAAAAGCGTCGCCGAGTTCGGCAAGTTCCTTGTCCAGCTTCAGGTAGTCCCATGTGGAGAATTCCGCGACCTTGTTGTCGGCTAAGCGGAGCGCCTTGGCCTGCTTTTCGTTAAGGTCAGCGGCGATGATACACGGTGCTTCTTCGAGTCCGAGCTTCTTCGCCGCTTCGAGACGGGTATGACCGGCGATAATCACGTTGTTCTTGTCAACAAGAATCGGGTTCTTGAATCCGAACTTCTTGATGGATGCGGCGACCTTGCTCACGGCTTCCTTGTTGAAGCGCGGGTTGTTTTCGTACGGGTGGATTTCTTCGAGCTTGAGATACTTTACGTCTATCTTGCTTTTTGCTGCCATTTTGTTTCTCCAGAAAATGTTGTTTCTGTAAATGTAAGCATTTTAGCAACACAAAACAATAGTTTAACAATATTAAACCTATTATTTTTACAAAAAAGTGTGAAAAGTGTGGACTCGTGGATGAAATAAACCTATATTTAACAAAAAAAATAGGTTTATAAAAAAAATGGTAAAATGTCCACATTGCAACACGGAACTCACTCCCGAAGAAGTGAAGGGAATCATAGGCGACGCAATCAATGAAGGTATAGCGCCGAGCCTAGCAGGCCGTCCGAAGGGTTCGAAGAACTCCGCGCCGAGATCCGACATCGGCAAGGCGCACAGGCCGCCCGTAGAAAGGAAGAAGGAAGAACACAGCGAACTCAAGGCCGTCACTTCCGCCGAGAACGGGCGCAAGTACGGAGGCCGCCCGAAGGGAGCTAAGAACAAGGCTCCGAGGGCCGACAAGGGTGTTCCTAGAGGACCTAGGAACAAGGATCAACAGACGGAGTCGGAGGCGCAGGAATAGA
>Ga0326511_10004563_pt1 | contig 11008 bp, 8 predicted proteins | sample 0_2496_0518_D_FD_203701 | JGI IMG/M metagenome (GOLD analysis project Ga0326511, IMG submission 203701) | Bovine rumen microbial communities from UC Davis, California, United States - 0_2496_0518 | ecosystem: Host-associated > Mammals > Digestive system > Stomach > Rumen | place: USA: California... | reverse complement strand
AAAAAAATACTTTAGTTGGCTATCTTAAAGACACTAATGGAACAGCAATCAAAAATAAGCAAGTGGACATATTTTTGAATGAAAAACATTATATTAAAACAACTGATGAATTGGGAAAAATTTCACTGCCGCTGAATCTAAAACCAAATTCATATGCTTTGAAAATTAAATTTGCTGGTGATGAAAATTATACTGCAAATTCACTAAATTCAATTGTTAAAGTTAAAAAACCAGTATTAGCTATTAAAATGAGTAATTACAAAACATATGTCGATTCTGATTTATTTTTCAAAGTAAAAGTATATAATAAACTTACTGGAAATCCCATTTCAGGAATCAAAGTTCTTTTTAAAGTTTATTCTCTAAAAGATAAGAAATATTATTACTATTACGCAACAACTGATGAGAAAGGTTTTGCAACACTCAACAAGAACTTAAAAGTAGGAACTTATAAAATTTCCACTCAGATAAAAGATTCAAAAAATAAGAAATATGTTTCTTATAAAAATTCCAATAAAAAAGTCACAATGAAAGTCAAACCTACTGCTGAAACTGGCTGTTGTTCTTTTTATTTGCAGGTAAACTCTAAAGAAAGTGTTGCAGGTTTTAGACGTGATGCTACTAATGCTTTGAATATTTATATAAAACATGTCAAATGGCACGGCAGAACTGCAATGAAACAATATAAATTAGGTAATTCCTACTTTTTCCATTCTATTACTACTTCCGATGGGTGGATGATTGGAACTGGTGGAATTGACAATCCATCAATCAATAAAGCAATTGAAAATCTTGCTGGTAAAATGGTTGAAGAAAAGAAAATCAAAAAATCTTACATAAAAAAGATTCAAAATTATGAAAGACAATTAGGTTTAGGTCATTTCTCTATTAAAGCACCTAATGGAAAATTCGCTGTTGTTTGGTTAAATGGATATTCAATTGGGAAGTTAAATCCTGGTGAATATATTAGTGTACCAAATTTAAAGTCTTACTATCGTCATGGAGATTATGATCAGTTTAGTTCTAATTTTATTAAAGCAGCTATTAAAGTAGGTGCAACAGACTCATTTGGGGTAAACAGAAGAGATATAACAATATTCCATTGGAAAATGTCTACTGATAAAAATTTCAAAACCACTTCTTTAGTTAAAACTTACGCTTCTAATGATGCAGGTAATTTTGTTGGAAGGTCCACATCATATTTAAAAGATGATATTTATTACAAAAACAAGTTTATAAGTAAAAATAAGCTTCCAAATTCCCCTAAAATGATAGTGTTAGGAATTCATAAGTTTGGAAATATTGATAAGTTTATTAAAACACTAACTATTGTTAAAGCTCCTAGTGTAACTGCTAAATTTAATGAAAGTAGATTCTTTAAAGTTTTAGTTAAAAATAAAAAAACTAAGGAAGCTATTAGTTCTGCTAAAATAAAAATTAAACTTTCATTCAATGGTACAACTAAATATTATACTTTAAGAACAAATGATATTGGAATAGCTAAAATTAACACTAAAGATTTATCAAAAGGTGCTTACCGTGTTGATATAAGTCAGGCAAATAAGAAATATTTAATTTCTGCTAAAACTAAGATAATTATTAAATAATATTTAATTATCCATTTCTTTTTTTGTTATTTCAGCTATTTCTTTATTTGTTAAATTAATTCCAATAATTTCTCCTATTTCACCTAAATCTTCAACTAAGTTATCAAAGTTAACATTGTCTGGGCCTGAAATTTCATGGGTGTGAATATTATTGACTGTGTGATATAAGTTTTTAAATGCTTCTTTTTTATCATCATGTAAATTTAGATAATGTTTATAATGTTTACCGTCTATGAAATCTTTCTTTTTAATTTTACGGGTAAATGGTGTTTCAATTCCAGGCAAATGGTATTGAACATTTTCAAGATTACATCCGTGTTTGTTAATTATTTCAGATTCATTAAAAATTTCATCAAAGTCATGTCTTATGGTTATATTTAAAAGACGAGGTCTTGCAGATTCAAAATAAAGATCTCGTCCTCCAATCACTTCAGGAGATACAACTTTGTTTGCTCCTGCTTTTTTTAATCTTGAAATATTTTCTATTTTACTTGCTCTGCTTACAATCCATGTATCGGGGTTTGTTTCCCGTATTGTTAATACAATGAAAATGTTGATTACATCCTCGCCGGTACATAGTATTACACTTCTACATTTCTCTCCAGCTAATTTTGATATTAAATCATTGTCTGTAGCATCCTCATGAAGAGCAATAAGTGAATCTGTTTCTTCAATTTTTTCTACTATTTCTTCATTTTTTTCAATTATGACCACATTTTGATTTCTTTCAATTAATTCATTTAATACTACTTTTCCCACTCTTCCATAACCACATATGATATAATAATCCTTCATTTTTTCAATTAATTTCATTTTTCGAACTCCCTTTGAGAATAAAATAAGTCTTTCCTGAAAATTTGTCAGCAGTGTGTTAAATACATAAGCAAGTAATGCAACTCCTGAAAGTGCTAATGTTGTTGCAAACATCTTTTGAATTCCAGTTTTCGGAATATAATCTCCATATCCAACTGTTGCCATTGTAATGACTGAATAATAAACTGAATCAATAAAATTTAACTTCATTATAAAATATGAACCAACAACTCCATAAATAAATAATATAATAATTATTATTAATCCGGTTGTCACATATTTTTGAGGTAATTTTTTTAATAGTTTTAATGTAATTTTTCGCATATGATAATTCCTTAATTGAGATAAATATATTTTTAATGCAGGTTATATTTTAACTTAAAGGTGATTTTTTTTAAATCTTGGTATATATCTTTAAAATATATGTCAATTATGAAAAATATGTAGGTTATTAACTACAAATTAAATTTTTCGTCCTAAAAATGTTTAAAGATAGAATCTATTGATTCCATTTATTTTATCAAAATCACTGTCGAAGGAAACTACTGTGCTGATGTTATAGTCCATCATTGTTTTTAGTATTGTGCAGTCGCTGTAGTTGATGTTGAAATTATAATCTTTACATATTTTAAGAGTTTGATTATAATCGTTGTGTGTTAAATAGTGAATTTCATCCATATTGTATAATACATTGATTATATCATCTCTTAATGGCTCATATCTTTTCTTGTGCAGATTGTTTAGTATTTCAATTAATGCCGTGGAATTGATTAGTGTGTACTCATTTTTAATTAAGTCTTCTATTTGTTTTGCCTGCTGGTGGTTTCATTCTTTTTTGTTCATCAAAGCAATGATATAGCTGCTGTCGATGAATAGCAATTCTAATCTCTCCAGGAGCTTCTTTTTTCTTCTACTTCATCAATAATTTCATCATTATCGATTATTCCTCGCAATTTGTTCAATACATTTCCCTGGGTGTTGTCGTGTTTTAATAGTTTTTCTAACTCGTCGATAGTTGGGGTGGGTTTTTTAGGAGTTGAATCTCTTTTCAGACCTTCAATTATGTATCTGTTTAACAAATCCATTTGCGTAACTCCTAATTCAGCACTTTTAATTTTCAATTGCTGTTTTATATCTTCATTTATTCTGATGGTTGTTGCCATTTTTTAACACCTCAAAAAATATATTATTGTATATTAATATACAAATTTAAATAATCTATGTATTATATGAATTAAATGTTATGATGTTAATAAACAATTATAATTAATATGAAAACAATACAAAATATTGTTGTAGAGAGTAAAATGTGTTGGATATTATGTTTCCTATGATGTGGAGTTAATTGAAATATCTAGCACGATTAAGGTGTGGAATATTATGCATCCTATAGATATGATGGTTACAGATTATAATTGTGAATATTTGGGATTATCAAGGTTATGTTTAATGGAATCTGCTGGAAAGTCATTGGCCGAAGAAGTTGGTAAAATTGCTGTTTACACATTCTCAAAACCAGTTAAAGTTGTTATTTTTACAGGTTCTGGAGGAAATGGTGGGGACGGTTTTGTTGCGGCACGTTATCTTTTAAATAGGGGCTATGATGTTGATATATGTATGCTGAAAGATAATATTCGTTCTGAAGATGCTAAAACCAACTTTGAAATCTTAAAAAACATGAAACCAAGATTGTCTCGTTTAAATATTTATAATTTAAAAACTTTGGATGATATAAACAATTGTGAAATAGCTACTTCACATGATAATGAATATATTATTGTTGATAGTCTTTTAGGAACTGGAATTAAAGGAAAATTACAAACCAATATTAGGAGAGCCATTGAAATAATTAATGAGTCTGAGGGTATTAAAATAAGTGTTGACGTTCCATCTGGAATGGACCCTTTAACAGGTGATGTGGGGGATTTGGCTGTAATTCCGGATTATACTATTAGTTTTCACAAAATTAAAACCGGTGTAAGGGATGCAGATGAAGAACTTGTGGGAGGATTAATAACTGCAGACATTGGAATTCCTTTTGAAGCGGAGTATTTTGTTAATTATGGTGATTTTTTAAGACTTAATCATAGGGATTCTTCATCACATAAAGGAAATAATGGTCGTGTTCTTGTTGTTGGTGGAAGTAAGGACTATTCTGGAGCTCCGGCAATAGCAGGTATGGCTGCAATAGGTGCGGGTGCTGATTTGGTTTATGTTATGGCTCCTCAAATGGCTGCTAAAGCTATTAAATCAACATCTCCTGATTTGATTGTCAAATCACTTGAAGGGGATAAATTAACACTTAATCATTCACAGGAAATCATTGATTTGTCTGAAAGTGTTGATGCGGTTTTAATTGGTCCTGGTGCAGGTATTGATGAGGAAACTGCTAAATTATTAAATGTTTTAGTTGCAAAAATTAAAAAACCTATTGTTTTAGATGCTGATAGTTTAAAACAAGTTGAATTGAATTTAATTAAAAATCGCAATGATATTATTTTAACACCGCATATTTTTGAGTTTAAATCTATTTTTAAAGTTAATGGTGATTTAAAATTGGATATTGATTCATATGATTCATCAAAGGTTGATGAAAATATTACTGAATTTCAAAAAATCACTAGTCAAATTAATGGATCTGTTGTTGTTAAGGGCAAATATGATTTAATATTGTCTCAAAACAAATTTAAAATTAACAAAAGTGGAAATGCTGGAATGACTGTTGGTGGAACTGGTGATGCACTTTCAGGAATTGCTGCTAGTCTGCTCTCACAAGGTTTATCTTCCTTTGATTCAGCAAGTTTGGCCACTTTTATCAATGGCCTTGCAGGTGATGAGGCTTATAATGTTAAAGGCAATGGATTTTCAGCTTCAGATTTGGTTTCATACATTGGCAGTGTGATAAAAAATGGATTATGTTAAGGGAATATTTAAAGATAGGCCTAACAGGTTTATTGCAGAAGTTGAAGTTGATGGTAATCTGGAAATAGCTCATGTACCTAATACAGGAAGATGTAAGGAGCTTTTAATTGATGATGCTGTTGTCTGGTTAAAACCATCTGATAATCCCAACAGAAAAACAAAATTTTCACTTCATTTCGTTGAGAATAAGGGAGTGTTGGTATCACTTTACTCTCAGCAGGCTAATAGTATTGTATATGATGCAATTGTTGATGGCAAAATAAAAGAACTTTCCGGTTATTCTATACATCAAAGAGAAAAAACTGTTGATAATTCAAGAATAGATATATACTTGGAAAATTCAAATGATGATTCTTGTTTTGTTGAGGTTAAGGGAGTTACATTAATTGTTAATGGTGAGGCCAGATTTCCTGATGCTCCAACTGAAAGAGGTGCAAAACACTTAAAAGAATTAATTAAACTTAAAAAAGAAGGAAATCGATGTGTAGTATTTTTCTTAATTCAACATCCTTTTGGAGATTTTTTCAGACCAAATTGGGATAATGATCCTGTTTTCAGTGAAACTTTAAATGAAGCTTATGATGAAGGTGTTGAAATACTTGTATATAAATGTGATAACCAGTTAGATGGAATCAAATTTGTTTCAAAATCTTTAGATTTTGATTTGGGAAAAGACCTCTCCAATGGCATCGTTAATGACTAGTGTTGCAAGATTATCATAAGGTGTTTCACTTTTATTGATTAAAATTAGATTTTCCCCATTGAAATAATTGATTAATCCTGCTGCGGGATATACAACAAGTGATGTCCCACCTATTATTAAAGTATTCGCATTTTGAATATAATCAATTGATAAGCTTAAAATATTATTGTTTAGTGGTTCTTCGTATAAAACAACATCTGGTTTGATAATTCCGCCACATTCACATTTTGGAATCCCATCACTTTCTAAAATATATTTTAAATCATATTCTTTACTGCAGATTTGGCAATAATTTCTATGGACACTTCCGTGAAGTTCTAAAACATTTTTACTTCCTGCTTTTTGGTGAAGTCCGTCGATATTTTGAGTAATTACTGCTTTTATTTTCCCGGATTTTTCTAATTCTGCAAGTTTTAAGTGTGCGGGATTTGGTGTGGCATCTTCAAAAATAAGATTTTCCTTATAATATTCAAAAAACTCTTCAGTATGGTCAATATAGTAGCTGTGTGAAACCAAGTTTTCAGGTGTATCTCCATATTTTTCCAAACTTTTAAAAATTCCACTTTCAGACCTGAAATCAGGAATTCCACTTTCTGTAGAAACTCCTGCTCCTCCAAAAAATACTATATTATCTGAATTTGTAATGATTTCTTGTAATTGACTAATTTTTGACATAAAAAATAAGGGTTGATAGCATAAAAGCTATCTTTTTAATTTTTGATAATTTGCTGCTTGAAGACCGTGGTATCTAATCATACCTTCAACGTCTCTTTGGTCGTTTTCTTTGTCTTCAAAGGTAATTTGTTCAATACTGTGTAAGCTAAATGGAGATTTTCTTGTAAGTGGGTGTATAGAACCTTTAAATATTTGCATTACTACTTCTCCACTAACTCTTTCTTGCATACTGTCAATAGCTTGATCTAAATCTTCTCTTAAAGGTTCTTGCCATAATGCTCTGTATACTAAATCAGCATAAAGTGTTGACATGTATTCTGCAAATCTTAATTCATCAGTAGATAGAACTAATTCTTCTAAAGCTTTGTGAGCTGCAATTAATAATTTTGCACCTGGCACTTCATAGGTTTCCCTACTTTTAAGACCAATCATTCTGTTTTCAATTGTATCTACTCTGCCGATACCATGTGATCCTGCAATTGCGTTTGCTTCATTAATAAGGTCAAGTAATGGCATCATTTTACCATTGATTGCTACTGGCACACCTTCTTCAAATTCAATAGCTATTTTTTCAGGTTCATCTTTTGCATCTTTCCAGGATGAAGTCCATTCGTAAATATCTTCAGGTGGTTCGTTTGCAGGGTCTTCTAAGACATCTCCTTCGATGGATCTTCCCCAAATGTTTTCATCAATACTGTAAATTTTATCATAGCTTAATTCAATACCTTTTGAAGCAGCATATTCTTGTTCTTCAGTTCTTGTTAAGTTTAATTCTCTAATTGGTGCAATAATTCCTAAATCAGACATTGCAGCAATTACGGCTTCGAATCTGAATTGGTCATTTCCTTTTCCGGTACATCCGTGTGCGATTGCTGTTGCACCTTCTTCTTCAGCTACTTCAATAATTTTTTTAGCTATTAATGGTCTTGCAAATGCTGTACTTAATGGGTATCCTTCATATTCTGCATTTGCTTTAATACCTCTTGCGATGTATTCATTAGCAAATTCTTCTTTAGCATCTATATTGTAATGTTTTAATCCACCAATTTTTGATGCCATTGTTCTTGCTCTTTCCATTTCTTCTTCGCCTTGTCCAACATCCACACAAGCGGTAATAACTTCTACATCGTATTTTTCTTCTAATAATTTGACACAAACAGAGGTATCAAGTCCACCACTGAATGCTAAAACTACTTTTTCAGTCATTTAATCACCAATATAAAAATGAGTTTCATTAATAATTTTATTTTTAATAGTATTTAATTATTTTTAATAAAATAAGTTGGCAGAAGTGAACTCTTAATTGAGGGGGTAATTGGGGTTAAAAAGTCATAGGGTTTTATTTTAATTGGATTCTCAATTAAGAGTTGTTAGCAAGAAAGTATTTTTTACTACTTTTTCTCACTTGTTTATAGTGTTGTTTTTAATACTATATAAAAGTTTAGGTTTACCTAAATTTCTTTTAATAAATTTTTTTCTTCGGCAAATTTGATGAGCCTTTCATAGGTTGGATTTGTCATCAAAGTATTTTTATTTCCAATAATGATTAGTTTACGCTTAGCTCTTGTAATTGCCACATTTAATCTTCTTAAATCTTTTAAAAATCCAATATTTCCATTATTGTTACTTCTTACAGTTGAAATAATAATGATTTCTTTTTCTCTTCCCTGAAATCCATCAACAGTTTTTACTTCAACTGGAGTTTGATTCTGAATTATTTTAACCTGATCAGCATATGGGCTGATTATTCCGATGTCTTCTTCTTCAATTCCATTATTTAAATAGTTATTAGCAGTTTTAATTGCAATTTCTGCTTCAACTTCATTAATAATTGATTTTGAATCTTTAAGATGATTTTCTTCATTATCAATAACTTTGGATGTGTCAATAAACAACATTGCTTCTTCATTTTTATTTGAACTGAGTATATCGTTTATGGTTATTTCATCAACACTGGAATCACTTTTTAAATGGTTATTGTAAAACTCTTCATTAGGAAATTTCATAAGTAAACTATTCATCCGGTATTGGACATTCAATAATTGTGATTTAAAAGGATATAATTTAATTAACTCTTCAAATAATGTTTTTTCTAATTCTCCTGCTCTGTCACTTATTATTGTTGGGGGGAGTTGTTTGTGATCACCTGCAAGAATAAATCTGTGTGCTTTTGCAATCGGAATTAAAACGCTTGGAATTGTAGCTTGGGAGGCTTCATCGATTATTGCAACGTCAAATTTAGTTCTTGCTATTGATTCAAGCGCTGCTGATGAATTTGTAGCAAGAATAACATCACTGGTTTCAACAATATCTTTAATCATTCTGTTTTCAATTCTTTTTATTTCATCATGGGCCTCATCAATTTCCTGATTAATTTCAATCCATTTAGCCATAGATTTCATTTTATCAACACTAATGCCTCGTCCGCCTTTTCCTTTAGAAGCATTGTGTAATATATCATAATCTCCATATCCTCTTCGATATTGGGGGGTCGGTTTTGTGTGAACACGGCGTTTTTCGATTAAATTGTCAATTTTTTTATAAATCTTTTTAATTTTCTTGTTTAATTTATGATTTTCAACTTTATATGCTAAAGTTTGGGTAATATTATGTTTGGATACTCTTTGAGGATGTCCGAGCCTTGTCAAATTTAATTTCTTATTTTCCATAAGTCTTTCCAAAATATTGTCAACTGCAGCATTACTTTCAGCTGTAGCTAATACCTTATGATTCTGTCTAGTTTCTTGAGAGATTAACTCAACCAATGTTCTTGTTTTACCAGTTCCAAAAGGACCATGAATCAAAAAGAAGTTTTCACATGAAAGACCATTTTCAATAGCATTTTTTTGTGATTCATTTAAATTTTCATCAATATATGCAATATAAGGGGTTGGACGATTCTTTTTTGGATTTCTGTCACTTAACATATATTCCAAAGCATTTTTTCCTTTCAAACTCAGATGTTTTAAATTATCTTCCATTCGCCTAAATGTAATGTCATTTGCATATAAATCGATACGAACTTTCTTTTTTATTGCCCATTTCGGTACTCTTTTATCAAAAGCAACTTTTATAAATCTGGCTCCCTTTTCAGTAACGGTACCGGTTAAATCACTTCTAAGAGGATTGTCTGTGCTTATTAAAACCATATCTCCCACTGATATTTCAGTATCAATTACTTCAGATCTTCCAAATTGAACAATTTGAAGACCTAATTCTTTTCCTAAAGATTTGCCTTTTACTTTATTAATGGCTCTTCCAAGTTCTTCCCTTTTTTGACCGGACATAGTACTTATTTCATGAGTCATGAGGTCAATTTCAGCATCTCTTTCATAATTTATTAGTGTAATTAATTTTTTTATATATTTTTTCAATTTAATCCCTAATTTTAAATAGGTGTCTTAATCTATAATTAATTATGCATTTTGAAAAAATTGGGCAGTTTGGTAATTTGGAAATGGCTTATATTTCCGACTTTTCAGGTGGATTTATTTTGCGAAATAAACATCTGATTGGAAACTTGAAGTTAAATAAATTGACTCAATTCATTTTAGAAAAATGTGTTTATGGAACTCCTATTTTTAAACTTGGCAATGGTGAGAATAAAATTCTAATTTTATCTGGAATTCATGGAAACGAATTATCTCCTCAGATTGCAAATGTATGTTTGATAAATGAGTTGATTAATAAAGATTTTAATCATGCTATCTATTTAATTCCATTTGCAGCACCCAAGGCCAGTATGTATAATGAAAGAAAGTTTAATTCAATGGATTTAAACAGGTCAGCTCATATTAAAAACTCTGTAAGTAATTTGATTGTTCAGGCGGTTGAAAATTTGGGAATAGATTTTGTCGGAGATTTTCACTCAACAGCTTATAACTCAAATCCTGGATTTGAATCAGTATTTTCATCAAAATCCCCAACATCTGAAAGTTATTTGATTGCAAATTATATTTCACGTGAGGTTGGTTCTGAAATAATTGCTTATGATGTTGCAGGTTCTTCATATAAGGGAGCTGTTGAAGATGTCTGTAATTTAAATGGTATTCCCGCTGTTACTTGTGAAGTATTATGTCCATTTGCCAGTGTTGGTGAAGGCAGTGTTGAAAAATCTTTTGCTCAAATGAAAAGTTTTCTTGATTACTTTGGTGTGTAATTAAAAAATCAGCATTGAAGTTGTTGATGCTAAAATCTTTTTAAATCCAAAATTATTATTTTAAAAATTCGATGGGTAGAATAAATTTTGATAATTATTTTTTTTCAAATTTAAATTATAATAATTCAA
>Ga0326511_10004562_pt1 | contig 11010 bp, 7 predicted proteins | sample 0_2496_0518_D_FD_203701 | JGI IMG/M metagenome (GOLD analysis project Ga0326511, IMG submission 203701) | Bovine rumen microbial communities from UC Davis, California, United States - 0_2496_0518 | ecosystem: Host-associated > Mammals > Digestive system > Stomach > Rumen | place: USA: California... | reverse complement strand
ATACTACCGCAACGACGCCGAATGCATCGCGGCTGTCAACTACTTGTATAACTCGCCGTGGTACGATTTCCAGCGCGGCTTCATCTACTTAGGCGAAGTCACTGCCGGCAACCTGTATGCTAACGGTACCGATGAGCATATGTACCTGGACTTCTCGTACAACTCCAGTTCCAAGCACATCCGTAATATGTCGTATTCGCTATGGGCTGTCAACGGTCACGCTAACGTCGTACGTAACTACATTGCGGGCAGCGGTGCTTCGCAGGCCGTCAAGAACCAGACCATGGGCGAGTGCCTGCTGTGGAAGGCCATGGCCTACTTCTACCTGGTACGTACTTTCGGCGACGTGCCCATCGTCCACGACAACTCAGAGATGCTGGAGAGAGGCGACTACAACGACCAGCCGAAGGTTCAGAAGGCCGATGTCTACGAGTACATCTGCTTGACGCTGGAGAAGGCCATCGAGTTGCTGCCTGAAGTATGCGACGAGGGACGCCTCGACAAGTACTGCGCCAAGGGTCTGCTGGCCAAGGTCTATCTGGCCAAGGCCGGTGTCAGCGGCAAACTGGACAACAACGACCTGCAGAAGGCTTACGACTACGCCAAGGACGTGATGGACAACAGCGGCCGTCAACTGGAAAAGAACTATGCCGACGTCTTCAAACTCGAGGGCAACAAGTCGAAGGAGAACATGATTGCCTGGCGCTGGGTGGTCAGCGGCAACTGGACATCTCAGAACTCTTTCCAGTCAGACCTTGGTATGACCGGTATTGACGAGTTCGGCGATGTATGGGGCGAATGGAACTGCCCGTCAATTGACTTGCAGGATGCCTTCGGGTTCAACGTCCTCGACGACCCGAAATCGCGCCCCGATGTTGACACCCGCCGTAAGGCCACGTTCATGACCATCGGCGATGTCGTTCCCTACCTGTGGCGCGACCATGGCGGCTTCGACTACATGCGTTTTGAATACGACAAGACTTACAACGACGCCGCTTGGGAGCAGCACAGAGCACCAACGGGTTGTAACGTCGTCAAACATATGTACGGTAACAACGCCGACCACATGGCAGCCCTCGGATCGTCAGCCGATCGTATGGCCAGCTCGCTGTGCACACCGTTACTCCGTCTGGCCGATGTCTATCTGGTACTGGCCGAGGCGAAAGTGCTGATGGGTCAGGGTAGCGACGCCGATGCACTGAAGGCCTTCAACGCCGTTCACCAGCGTGCCATTCCCAACGCCACGGCCAAGACATCGTTGACGTTCGATGACGTCTGGAAGGAGCGCCGTCTGGAACTCGCCCTTGAGGGCGACCGCTGGTACGACTTCGTCCGTCTGTCATACTACAACCCCGAGCGCGCCATTTCAGAAATCAAGAACCAGCGCCGTAACGTCTACTGGAACCTTGACCCGATGTTCAAGAACTACTATAAGACAGGACAGTGGCAGCTCGTCAACAAGGACGACGACGGTAAAGACCAGACAGCCATGTACGACAACCAGACGCCTGCACCTAACGTGAACATCAGCAGTTTCACCATTCCGTTCCCGATGGAAGACCTCACCTTCAACCCACACCTGAAGGAAGACGCCATCCACGTCAATGTGCGTGAGACCTATAAGTATTAACCCTTAACACACCATATTAATCATGAAAAGATTATCAAAAAGTCTCTTCTTGCTAAGCGCCCTGGCACTTACGCTGTCTGTATTCACAGGCTGTAAGGACGAGCCTGACAAGTATGAGGTCAGCGATGGCACACCTACCATCCGCTATATACGCACACTCGGTCTGGAAAGCGCCGACTCCATCATCACTGGTGCTTACATGGACAACAGCATCTGCATTGTAGGCAACAACCTGCGCAGCATCACCAAGATGTTCTTCAACGACCAGGAGGCACAGCTCATCCCGAGCCTTATCTTCGACAACACCATGATTGTCACCGTACCGAGTAAGATTCCCGGTGTGGTATACGACAAGATTTTCATGGTCAACAACGCCAACGACACGACGGCCTACAACTTCAAGGTGCTCGTGCCTGGTCCGACCATCAACAACATGAGCAACGAGTGGGCCAAGGTTGGCGAGAAGGCCACCATCTACGGCAACTACTTCGTCGATGACCCCAACACCCCGTTGGCACTGACCATTGGTGGCAAGAAGATTGACATCGACAACTTTGACATGACTTCCATCAGCTTCACCGTTCCCAGCGGTCTGGCCGAAGGTCCTGTAGAGGTAGCCACTGTCTACGGCAAGAAGAAAGCCCGTTTCAACTTCCACGACTCCCGTGGTATGCTGTTCGACAACTGGGACAACGGCTGGACGGACGATTACGCCAATGGCATGTTCAAGCACGGCTGGCATGGTGCCACCATTCTTAACGACGACAACTCACTGGACGGCTACTACCTCCAGTTAGGCGACTGCGACATCAGCGACGACACATGGGATGACAACCACCTGATCTTAGAATACTGGCCAGAAGCTACTGACCGTCTGTCAGACAAGGTCAGCTTTGCCAACTTCGAGAACATGGCTCTGAAGTTTGAGGTCAACATCCCTGCCAGCAACCCGTGGACGAACCTGTCCATGCAGTGTCTGTTCACTGGCGATGAACAGGTGACTAATGCCACGGCCAACAACACGTTCTTCCACGACGTGGACTACCCGCGTGCACTCTGGACACCTTGGAGTCAGACAGGCAGTTACGACACTGGCGGCAAGTGGACCACAGTGACCATTCCTATCTCTAACTTCAAGTACCTTGAGACAGGCGTGGCATCAACGACGGCTTTGGATGCCAGCAACTTCACCGGTCTGACCCTGTTCATCTGGAACGGTGTCAAGAGCGGCATGACGTGCCATCCAATCATCCGCATCGACAACATCCGTGCGGTAGAGTTGTAAGAGTTTTAAAGTCTAAGAGTTAAGAATTAAGAAATTAGTAATATGAAAATATATCGCAAAATATCCGTATTGGCCTTAGCTGCGCTGGCGGTAACAACTGGCTTCACCAGCTGTAGCGAGGATGATCTTGACACCAACCAGTACAACAAGAGCGGTGTGAACATCCTGGGCTTCGGTCCCATGCCCATCACCCGTGGCGAGACCATGCGCGTGACAGGTACCCGTCTGGACAGCGTCAAAGAAGTGCTCTTCCCCGAGGGTAATCAGAAGCTAACGCCGTCAACGACGTTCATCACCGGCGACTTTGTCCTGACGAACTCCGAGGAGATGACCGTCACCATTCCCGACCAGTGTGTGCCCGGCAAGCTGCGCCTCGTGCTGAACAGCGGCGACACGATTGTGTCGAAGTCAAACATCACCTTCGCCGAGGAGGTGAAGGTCAGCAGTTTCTCGCCCAACAGCGTGCACGCAGGCGACATTCTCACCATCAAGGGTGACTATGTCTGGAACATCGGCCAGATAGTATTCTTCGACCACGTGGCTGTCGACGCCGAGTCGTTCGTCAAGAACACCCGTTCCGAGATTCAGGTTCGTGTACCGGCCGAGGCAAAGACTGGTGAGCTGACCTACAACGACGGAAGCGACGGTGCAGAGAACTTCACCATCGGCAACCTCAATGTCGACGCTCCGAAGGCCACCGCCATCTCGAACGCTACACCCGACTTCGGCGAGCGGGTAACCATCACGGGCGAGAACCTCGACCTCGTGACCACCATAGACTTCCCAGCCGTGAAGGACGTCACGTTCAGTGCAGCTGCCGACGGTAAGTCAATCACCGTGAGTGTTCCTGCCACAACCGTTTCCGGAACCGTTACCATGACTGCCGCCTCTGGCCTGACTACTTCTGTCGACATCACCGTTCCACTGGCAACGGTTGCTGAATCAGAGCCGTACAAGGACGTCAAGGAAGGACAGACCGTCACCATTAACGGTACGAACCTCGACCGCATCACGCAACTGATTCTCCCGGCTATCAAGGAACCGCTGGAGAAAGGCTCGTTCACACAAAGCGCTACAGAGATATCGTTCGTCGTTCCCGAGAAGATGGGTGACGGTCCCGTCGTACTCGTACAGCACGAGAACTACAGTGTAGAGTCGGCTAAGATTACCATGTACAGCGAAGCACCGGAGGAGACGCTCTGGAATGGCAACATGGATATCGACTGGAACGTTGGTGGTGCCATTCAGGCCCTGGCCTACGGCGCCTACGACTGGAGCAAGATAGAGGCTGGCACGAAGTTGTTCGTCTACTACGAGAAGAAGACCCCCGGCTCTTGGGGTTGCCTGTCGTTGCGTCATGGTAATAGCTGGGGCAACCTGCCCGACAACGCCGGCGTACAGTATGACTTCCCTGACGATGCTGGTGTCTACTCGATTACGCTGACACAAGACATCTTGGACGATCTTGCTGCCAATGGCGGTCTGGTCATCACCGGCTTCAACTTTATCGCCACGAAGGTGTCACGCTCACTACCGGAGAATGTCATTTGGAAAGGCAGCCTTGACATCGACTGGAACGTAGGCGGCGCCTGGCAGGACCTGGCATACGGAGCCTATGACTGGTCGTCAGTAGAAGCAGGCACCAAGATAGTTCTCACCTACGAAAAGAAGACCCCCGGCTCGTGGGGCTGCCTGTCGCTGCGTCATGGTGAAAGTTGGGAAAACCTGCCCGGCAACTTCGGCGCACAGTATGACTTCCCCGAAGACAGCGGAACCTACGAGGCACAGCTCACACAGGACATCCTGGACGACCTTGCAGCCCACAACGGTCTGATTGTCACAGGCTTCAACTTCATCCTAACGAAGGTCGTGTTCAGATAGACTTTCAAAGCAAGACATACAAAAGAAGAGGCACTGCTCCGCAAGGGGTAGTGCCTCTTAGGAACCAAAAAACATAACAACGACAATGAAACAGAAACTATTATGGGTCTTTGCTGCCATCGCATTGCCGCTGCTGTGGGCATGTGGCGACGACGACAGCGACGAGCCAACACCAAGCAAAACGTCTACTGTCAGCGCACGTTCTTGTAGCGTCACTGAAGCAGCGGAGTATGTTGCCTCTGCACTAACAGAAGTGACACTCTCGTACAACACCACCATGTCCGTCGCCCCGTCGGCCAACATCACCTTGAACGGCACGAAGTGCTCAGCCAAGCCAAGTGCTACCACGGCGATGGATGTTGTCATCACCCTGCCTACGCTGGAAGAGGGCACTGCCTACACGCTGACGGTGCCGGAAGGTAGTTTCATCTCAACGAAGGACGCCAATCATGTCAATGCGGCACTGACCGTACACTTCACGACAAAGGCTGCCATCAAGCCCACCGACAACAGCGCCACGGCACTGGCCAAGCGACTGGGATGGGGCTGGAACCTGGGCAACCACTTCGACACCAGCAGCGGCGAGGACGGCGTTCACCCGCAGTGGGGCTACTGGGACAAGGCCACGCCCACGCAGACACTCTACGACAACCTGAAGAAGGCTGGCGCCAGCACCGTGCGCATCTGCGTCACCTGGGGCAACTACCAAACCACTGACGACAACTGGACCATCGAGCCAGACTACATGGCAGAAGTGAAGCAGAACGTCGACTGGGCTGAGTCCGTTGGACTGAACGTCATCCTGAACACCCACCACGACGAGTACTGGATGGACATCAAAGAGGCTGCCGGCAACAACATCATCAACGACCAGATTAAGAACCGCCTTGCAAAGACCTGGACACAGATTGCCGAAGCCTTCCGGTCGAAGGGTGACTTCCTCTTCTTTGAGGCTTTCAACGAGGTGCAGGACGGTCAGTGGGGCTGGGGTGCCAACCGTACGGACGGTGGCAAACAGTACAAGACGCTGAACGAGTGGAACCAGACGTGCGTCGATGCCATCCGTGCCACTGGCGGCAATAACGCCACACGCTGGATAGGAGTAGCTGCCTACGCCTCGAGTCCGAATTTCGCTGTTGAAGACGGCTTCGTGCTGCCCACCGATGCCGCCAAGCGCATCATGGTCAGTGTCCACTTCTATGACCCGAGTAACTTCACGCTGACACCAGAGGGCAACTACGGCAAGTCAGAATGGGGCCACACAGCAGCAGCCGGTACGTTTGAGTCAGGCAGCAACGAGGAGCACGTCGTCGAGACCTTCCAGAAGCTGCACGAGAAATTCATCGCCAACGACATTCCCGTCTACATCGGCGAATATGGCTGCGTGATGCACAAGAGCGACCGCTCCAACCTGTTCCGCAACTACTACCTGGAGTATGTCTGCCGTGCTGCCCACACATACAACATGCCCGTCATCATCTGGGACAACAACAGCATTGGCGGCGGTGACGAACACCATGGTTACTTCGACCACAGCAATGGTAGCTACATCAACGGACTGGAGTCGCTGGTGCAGACGATGATCAAGGCCGCCACGAGCGACAATGCCAGCTATACGCTGGAGAGCGTCTACAACAATGCTCCGAAATAAGGAAAAGGGACGTTAGTAAAAAGCCTTTGAATATTCCCCCTCGTAGGTTTGCAGGCGCATGACAACCGTGTCAGCCTGCACACCTGCGAGGGGGATGCTTAGATAGACCTCGCGCGAGTAGTACTCCGGCTGACCGTTCTGGTTGTGATACAGCAGCAGATGGAGCGTACTGCGACCATCCTCATGCTTGACAAGGGTGTCGTTGACACAGCCGAAGACCTGGCGCTGCGTCTTACCATCTTTGGTGTCACCCGTCAATACCCGGAGCCGCAGGTTCAGGTAGCGACCACTGCGAGCACGCCAAGCGCTCTGCAGATAGACCGGATCGGTCTTGATAACGGAGCCGAAACGGCTGGCAGCCTTCACCTCCAGAACAAGCACCTGGGAGAGGTTGTAACCGTCAACCTCGCCATCCTGCAAGTTATAATATAGGAGTGCACGGTAGATAGTGTCGGCCGTCGTTATCCAGCTGACGGTGAACGGCGGGTTCGTACGCAGGGAGTCACCGTCGTCGGTCAGCACGTAGTCCACACGCTTGTCACTGCCGACATGAGCCTCAACGAAGTCGGCACGTAGCTGCGAATACTCGCCCTCGCCTTTGTCATAGGCATCCGTCGTACATGACAAGAGGAGAGAGAAGAGAGGAGAGAGGAGAGATATGATTACCAATAAACGGAATGTATTCTTCATTGGGCAGCGAGTTTGTTGAGTACAGGGTTGGCATACATAGTAAGCATCCGCTCACGGAGGAACGGCTCGTCCTTCTGCGGCAACCGGATCTTCTCCAGCTGACCTTGCAGGTATTTCTCGAAACGGGCGACATCAGCCTCGGTATAGTGCTCGGCATACTGTCGGCCTCCATCGAGCAGGTCGGCGGCAATATAGTTACAGGGGAAGAGACGGTAGCCACGGTGTATCTCACGGTCCATACGCCGGCTGAGTTCTGCGAAGAACTCGTTACGGGGCAGACCGGCCAGCTCGTCAATCCAGGTGTTGGCGGGCGCACTGCAGCAGTAGTGGACACGCCCTTTGTAGCCGAAGATGCCCGTCTTCATGTTGTCAAGGTCGTCCTGCTTGCTCTTCTTGAACGACGGGTTGTCGCGCTTCTGCTGGAACTCCTGTGCCTTCAGATAGTCACAGGGGTCGTACTCGTAGCTAATGGTCAGCGGCACGATGTTGAGTTCGCGCAAAGCGTCAGCGTTCTCTCCTCTCTCCTCTCTCCTCTCTCCTCTTTCATACCCCATAGCCAACATCTTCAGCACGGCGTCCTGCGTATGGTCGCTGGAGTCCTTGGCACGTCCCTCGCGCTGTGCTATCCAGATATTCTCCTTCTTCTCGGTGACGGCATAGTGTATGTAGCGGCTCATCAGCTGCGACGAGCGCATCATCTCGTGGGCTGTCAGTCCGCGGCGCACCGTAAAGGCCTTGTTCATCCGCACCAGCCGCTTGATCCAGGGATAGATGAGCAGGTTGTCGCCAATACCAATCTCTACCGTCGTTGGGTAGCCGGCATCGACGAGCAGTACGTCGAGGAAGGCAGAGTCGAGCACGATGTCGCGGTGGTTGCTGACGAACGTGTAGCGTTCGTCTGACTTAGAGTGTAGAGTGTAGAGTGTAGAGTTTGCTGCCGCCGTTCCTTTCGGTTTTAGCGTGGCGGTAGCAAACTCTACACTCTCAGTTCTACACTCTACACTTAAGAGAGAATCATCGAACGAGCAGCCGTCGGTATGGCGGCGCATAATCCACTTCACCACGGGTTTCATGAAGCGCTTCTGGAAGTCGAGGGGCGTCTTCACACCCGTGAAAGCCAGGCGCAGCAAGCCGTTGCGCAGCCCTTTCGGCAGCCACGGTGCAAAGCCCTTCATCACCACATTGAACTGGCGGTCGGCAAGCAGGTCTTCAAAGGCCTGCTTCATCTCTCCTGCCTCATAGGGCCGTATCTCGTCGAACTCACTCATATCAGAACTGATTCTCAACAATGTCGGCCAGTACGTCCTTCATCTCCAGGCCGGCGGCGCGCACCTGCTGCGGAATGAAACTGGTGGCCGTCATGCCGGGCGTGGTGTTCACCTCGAGCATGGAAATCTTACCTTCGGGCGAGATGATATAGTCGATACGGATGATGCCGTTGCAATGCAGGATATCGTAGATGTGACTGGTAATCTTTCCCACGCGCTCGGCCACCTCGGGAGCAATGCGCGCCGGCGTGATCTCCTGCACCTGTCCGTTGTACTTCGCATCGTAGTCAAAGAACTCGTTCGAGGTGACCACCTCGGTGATGGGCAGCAGGACGGTCTTCTCACGCGTCTTGTAACAGCCCTGGGTGATCTCCGTGCCTTCGAGCAGGGCCTCAACCATGATCTCAGGACTCTCCAGCATGGCCTTGCGGATGGCCGGTGCCAGCTGGTCCTTGCACTTCACCTTCGAGACGCCGAAGCTGGAACCGTCGCTGGCAGGCTTCACGAAGCAGGGCATACCGATACGCTGTTCTATCTCGTCGTCGCAGACCAGCTCCTCGTAGCCCTTACGGATGAGCAGCGAGTCGGCCACGCTGACACCATAGCCGCGGAGATACTGGTTCAGCACGAACTTGTCGAAAGTCATGGCTTCGACCAGCACACCGCTGGTGGAGTACGGCAGTCCGATGAGGTCGAAGTAGCCCTGCAGCAGACCATTCTCGCCCGGTGTGCCGTGGATGGTGATATAGGCATAGTCGAAGAGGCGTGCCTTGCCGTCCTCTATGAACGAGAAATCGTTACGGTCTATCTTGGTCGTCGTGCCGTCAGACAGCTCGACGTGCCAGTCCTGTCCCTTGATGTCGACGATGTAGACGTTATAGCGTTCCTTGTCGAAGAATGAGTAAATACCTTGTGCGGAGCGCAGCGAGACGTCGTGCTCCGAGGAGTCGCCACCGCAGACGATGGCAATGTTGCGTTTCAGTTGTTTCATAGTGTGTTATTCGTATTTCCTTTGATATATATTCTCCATTTGTCAATCAGCGCTGCCATGTCCGACGGCAGTTCCGAGGTAAAGTCCATCTGCTGGCCCGTCGTTGGATGGACGAAGCCGAGGGTGCGTGCGTGCAATGCCTGTCGCGGACAGAGCTGGAAGCAGTTCTGGATGAAGGCCTTGTAGGTGCTCGACCGCTCGCCACGCAGTATCTCGGTGCCGCCATAGCGCTCGTCGCCGAACAGCGGATGGCCCATGTGTTTCATGTGGGCACGTATCTGGTGCGTACGTCCCGTCTCCAGACGACATTCCACAAGCGTCGTATAGCCGAAGTGCTCCAGCACGCGCCAGTGGGTGACGGCCGACTTGCCGATATCGCTGTCAGGCGGGAAGACGGCCATACGCTGACGGTCGCGCGGGTCACGGCCTATGTTTCCCTCTATACGCCCCTCGTCCTCCGGGAAGTGTCCCCACACCAGGGCGTTGTACGAGCGGTGGGTGTCGTGGTCGAAGAACTGGCGGCCCAGGTGCGTCTTCGCCGTCGGTGTCTTGGCCACCACCAGCAGTCCGCTGGTGTCCTTGTCTATGCGGTGTACCAGTCCGACGCCCGGATCGTTGGGGTCGTAGGTGGGCAGGTCGCGCAGATGCCATGCGATGGCGTTGACCAGCGTACCGTGGAAGTTACCCACGCCAGGGTGTACCACCAGTCCTGCCGGTTTGTTGACAACCATCAGCTGGTCGTCCTCGTAGACCACGTCGAGGGGGATGTCCTCGGGTTCGATGGTCGTGTCGTAGTGGGGACGGTCGAGCATCAGCGTCACCACGTCGCCCGGTCGCACCTTATAATTGCTCTTCACCGGCTTGTCGTTGACATGCACGAAGCCGGCGGCAGCCGCCTGTTGTATGCGGTTGCGCGTGGTGTGGCGCAGATGCTCCATCATAAACTTGTCCACGCGCAACGGCACCTGACCACTGTCGGCCACCAGCCGGTAGTGTTCGTACAACTGCTGCTGCTCGTCGTCGAGGAGCTGCTCGTCGTCCACGGCATCCAACTCAAGGTCGGTCATCTTTTCGTCAATCATCGTCAGTTCCGTAGGAAGACATATCGCCACCTCCCAACTCCAAGTCCAGCGGCTGCTCATCCGTATAGGCAGGCTCTGAAACGTAGTCAATCTCCTCGTCGTCGCCGTAATGGCCATTGCCCACGAGCAATGTCAGCGGACTGCCGACGGACACCACGTCGCCCGTGCTGATACGCCGTCCGCGGCTGACGATGCCGTAGACCCAGTCCTTCTCGCCGACGACGTACTTCGGCGGCAGCAGTCTGAAGCCCATGGCCGTGAGCTTAGCCTCGGCCTCGCGGTAGCTGCTGTTGTCTACGATATCAGGGATGGGGAACGAGGGCGATGCCGACGAGTTGACGGTGACATAGATGACATGTCCCTGCTTCACCGTCGTGCCGGGACCCGGTGTCTGGGCCAGTATACAGTCGGCAGGCAGACGCTTGTTGTAACCGGAGTCGCTGACCATGATGCGCAGTCCGTCGCTCTCCAGTAGCTGCAGGGCGCCCTCGTACGACATCTTCGAAAGGTCGGGCACCTTGATGCCCTCGCC
>Ga0326511_10004561_pt1 | contig 11010 bp, 15 predicted proteins | sample 0_2496_0518_D_FD_203701 | JGI IMG/M metagenome (GOLD analysis project Ga0326511, IMG submission 203701) | Bovine rumen microbial communities from UC Davis, California, United States - 0_2496_0518 | ecosystem: Host-associated > Mammals > Digestive system > Stomach > Rumen | place: USA... | reverse complement strand
GGTAGATGACCGACCTGTCCGCGAACTCAATCGTTGCCTGTTTGCCATTGATGGTAACAGAGCCAGTTCCCGCGCTCGGCAAGGCCGGGTTGAGCGTCACAGACGGCTCCATGATGCGCCCGCTGGAGTTGTTGGCAACGCAGATATACAACCACTTAGCATTTTTCGGAACAGGGATTGCCACACCGTCCATTTCTTTGTAGTCAACGACCTTCGAAACAGGCTTACCAGAAGATGTATAGAACGTGTAGCACGTTGCCATCCCAAGGCCATAAGTGGTCTGCCCGGAAGCGGTGTAGACGGTCTTTACGCAGATTGTGGAAATTACCACCGACTCAAACCCGGAAACGTCAATCGCATTAGAGACAGAGCAGTTGGTGTAGCTGGACTGGATGACCGTGTGTACTAAGCTCGGATTCATCCGCTTATTCCCAATATACCCATAGCTCCAAGTCATATCGTCCGCGCCGATGACGGTTGGGGTAATCTCCTGTGCTTCGCTCTGCATCTCCACTTTAATCAGCGGACTCGCCGCAAATGCCGTGGGGTTTCTGAGCGTGGTCAGTTCCTCGGTGATCTCGATTTCCTTCTCGCCGCTCTTCAGATACCGCTGCGGCTGGCATTCAAACTCGATGACCGCGGTGCCGTGCATGGTCATGATGGTCTCAATGTCCAGCTGACTGGCATAGCGGGCCATCCTGTAAATATCCGGCTCGAAGTCATCCTCAAGCCTGCAGAAGCCGTTGGATCCAAGCAGCCAGTCGGCCACGGCCCTGGCGGCCACGGCGATGCCCTGCTGCTTGTTGATGATGGAGATCTCATAAGGCTGGACGTAGGTCTCATAAGCCCTGGTATCGCTCACGATGGCACCGCTGCGGCCCGGGATGGTGCGCACAGTGCCCTTTCGCGCGGGCTTCCTCATAATGGGGTATTTGGAGACAATGATCCCCAGATCGGCGCTGCTCTTGCCGTTGAAGCGGATCTCCCCGCGCGGGAATTGATTTCTCATGCATACGCCGCCTTTCTCTGGGTGGACTGATAGAGTTTCCTGGCGATCGCATCAGCCAGGGCATCCTCGCTCTGGCCCTCGGCGCCGTAGATGTTAAAGGTGTTGTTGGTGTAGTTGCTGCCGCTGTTGCCAAAGGTGCGGCTGCCTGCAGATCCGCCGAATTCGGCGTCAAATCGCATGCCGTCTCGGACGATCCCGGCCACGCTCTCCGCCTGGCGCCGCAGGCTGCTTTTCTGAGACTCCATGCCGCGGGCGATGTTCTGAACCAGATGCACGCCCCAGATGTCATCATCAGACAGAGGGCCCTCTTCCGGGACGCTGTGCCTCAATACGCTGGAGATTGCGCCGGCCACGCTGGACGCAGCGCTGGAGACAAAGCTGATAGCGTTCCGGATGCCCTGGGCGATGTTCTGCACCAGGTGGGAACCCCAGCTGAGGGCGTCGGATACCATGTTCATAAAGCCCTGCTTTACGTTGTTCACGATGTTGCTGCCCATGCTCTGCATCGTCGAGATCACGCTGGTAATGCCGGATCCAACCCGCGAGACCAGCTCTGCGCCGGAATCGAAGATCTGACCAAACCAGGACGTGATGCCGTTCCAGACGTTGGTGACGATCTCGACGCCCTTGTTGTAGATGTTGCCGATCCAGGAGCCGATGCCGTTGACCACGTTGCTGGCCAGATCAGCGCCGGCCTGGAACAGCTGGCCAAACCAGGACGTAATGGCGTTCCAGACGTTGGTCACGACCTCAATGCCCTTATTAAAGACGTCGCCGATCTTATTGCCGATGCCGTTGATGAAGCCCTCCAGGAGCTGCTCGCCGGCGCTCAGGATCTGATCGAGGCCGTTCAGCAGAGACGTGACCAGCGTGATGATGATCTGCGGCACATAGGCGATCAGCTGCGGCAGCGCCTGGATCAGGCCGGTGACGATGCCGACCAGAAGCTGCACACCTCCATCGATCACAGCAGGGAGATTCTCCACAATCGTGCCGACCAGTGTAGCGACCAGCTGCGGCGCCACCTCTCCGATGCTGCTGAGGGCCTGGCCGATCACCGGAACGACGTTGCTGGCAAAGGTCCCGGCGCTGTCCACCAGCTGACCCATGAGCGCGCCGAGATTGGCGTTGCCGTTGGCCATGCCGGCCATCAGGTTCTCCCAGGAGGCTTTCGTCATGCCGAGGGAGCCGGAGATTGTGCTTGACGCCTCTTCTGCGGTGGTTCCGGCAATGCCCATCTCCGTCTGGATGACGTGGATGGCCTCATAGACGTCATTCAGATTGTCGATATTGTACTCCACGCCGGAAAAAGCGGTGGCGTCGGCCAGCAGGCGCTCCATTTCGGTCTTGGTGCCGCCGTAGCCCAGCTTGAGGTTGTCCAGCATGGTGTAGTTTTGTTTTGCGAAGCCCTGATAGGCCATCTGGATGCTCTCCATGCTGGAGCCCATCTTGTTCGCGTTGTCGGCCATGTCCGTAATGGCCATATCAGAGACCTGCGCCGCCTTGGCGTAGTCCCCATCGAGGCTGGAGACCAGCGCCGCCGAGAAGCTGGTGACGGTCTCCATGTATTCGTTGGCGCTCAGACCGGCGGTCTTGTAGGCGTCCTCCGCAGCAGCCAGTACCTGCGGCGCTGCGCTCACGGTGCCGTCCAGGCTGGAAAACAGGGTCTCGACGCCGCCCACCAGCTGCTCGTAGTCTGCATAAGCGGTGACAGCGCTTTTTGCGATCGCTGCAACGCCTGCTGCAGCCGCAGCGCCGCCGACCTTGAGCATGGTGCCGAATTTGCCGGAGAACCGCTTGCCTGCGCTCTCACCGGCAGAGTCCGCTTCGCCGCCCAGCAGGCCTTCCAGCTGCCCCTGCATTCCCTGGGCGCTGGGGATGATCTGCACATATGCTTTTGCAAGATCTGGCATAGAATCAACTCTCTTTCAGTTTCGCGGCGCGCCAGGATTCGAAATCTTCACCGGAGGCAAAGCGCCCGGAGGGGGCGGGCTCCTCCCGATCCATCAGCAGCAGCGGTGTGATCCGCTCGGTCGGCGTCTCTCCGACCAGCATGGCGCGGATCGCCGTGAGCTGATCCAGACATGCCGCCAGCATGACGGTGGAGAGGGGTGCCCCCAAGCCGGCCATTGCGCATTGAATCCGGCTGCCGTTGCGGAGACCCGCGGCCAGTCTCGCCGCCATGGTGGGCGTGAGGCTGCGATAATCGAATACGCCGTAGGTCTCCGCGAGATCGCATTGCAGCGCGTCCTCGTCGGCTGCGATCATGCCGGCGAGCGCTCTCAGTTTTTTAGGGCATTGATGGAGCTGAAGATGTTGTCCAGCTCCTTGCACATGGCCGTGAGGGCCACCTTGCCGTTTTCATCGCGGCAATGCTCCTTCAGCCGTTTGGCCTGCTCCTTGCCCAGAAGGGCGTTCAGGATCGCCGGCACGCGCTCAGCGCGGCCCTGATCCAGAGCCTGGAGATCCTCCAGGAGCTCGTAGTCATCCGCGGCGGACTGCTCCACGGTGAAATCAAAGCCGGTGTCTGTGGTGCCGTTCCAGACCTTCACAGATGCCTTTTCGTCCATTTCCTGCACTCCTTACTCGATATACTCGTACTGGTTGTTTCCGGAACTGTCGGGTGCAGCGTTGATGGTGGTATCGTAGGCCACAGGGTCGGTGCCCTTGTAGACGATGTCGCCGATCTCGGTGACCTTCGCTCTGGGGAGCACCACGCGCTTGAGCTTGCCGCCCTTGAAGGCCATGTCGATAACGATGACGTACTCATCCAGCTCCGTGCCGTTCACGGTGACGGTGACCTTGCCACTGGCCTCGCTGACGTTGTCATCGCCGTTCACCAGCTTCAGCACGGAAACATTCATGCCCTCGATGTACTTGATTTTCCACTGGGTGTTAAAGCCGGTGGTGGGCGTGTCCACGGTCTGGCCGCCCCATTCTTTGATCTCCGCAGTTTCTCTGCTCTGGGTGTTGGTGACGCCGTCCTCGCTGACGTAGCCGGCGTTGACAAAGGCGGCGTCAAGCGCGGTTTTTGCGTCGGTGGGCAGGGTGGTATTCAGCGGGGCGATATAAACGCCGCCGTTGATTCCAGGTTTTCCGGTGGTGACGTTTGCGGCATTGCCTCTGGACATAGAAATCACTCCTCATAATGGTAGACATCGAACACCGCCTGGTAGCGGTACTGCTTCTTGGCCGTGTCCGTGAAGTTGTAGTCGGAGTTGAGCCGCACCTGCGTCACGGCGTTCAAAACCACCGCGTTCAGCATGGCAGCCTTCCCCGAAGTGTTCATCAGCGCCGCCTCATAGAGGCTCGGCGCATAGCTCTGCAGCGCGATCATGGCGCTGCAGACGCCGTCCGTCATGGTGCTGCCGGTCTTCTCAAGGACGTAATAGCGGTCGCCCGGATTGGGCGGCACCTCCATGTACACCGGCTCCGGCAGCACGGCATTCAGACGGTCAAGTAAGATTTTTTCGATCATGTTCCCAGCGCCTTTAACAAAGTGTTGTTTTCCAGGTTGTCCCGGACGCCCTGGCGGTTGGCAGCGCTGACGCGGACGATGCCGCGGCCCGGTGTCTGCACCGGAACGGCGTGGAACTCGGCGCCGTCCTTCTGGGCCATGCCGTTGGCGCTGCCCTGGATCCGCTGGCCCTGCTCCATGAGCGCACCCTGGATCTCCGGGCTGTTCAGCAGCTCCTTCACGCCGGCGCTGTTCAGGACGATCTTGACTTTAGCCATAGGCTTCCACCAGCACTTTCTTGTTCCAGGGCCCCGGGACGTTCTCCTCGATCCACTGCTTGCCTTTGCCGAATACCCGGTAACTCTGACCGAGGAAATCCACGCGGCAGTCCTTCCAGTCGTGGGCGTCGCCCTTCGGGAGGCAGAGCTCATATTCAGCCCGCTTCCCGTAAAGGTTCAACGCGTCGGTTACATCCTCGTCAGTTACCGGGGAGACCAGGACGTTTTTCACCGCCACCGGCGTCTCGGTGTAGGTCGGAGCGTTGAAGGCGTCCGTGCCGGTCTGGGTGCGCTCGTAGAGGACGACTGTGATGCCTTTAATCATCGGCGTCACCCTCCAGCGGGCTGCGGGCCCCGATCCGGTTCCCGATGCCAAGCAGCAGCTTCTCCGTCCGGCCGAGATAGAGCTCACCGGCTGCGCCGCCTCCGCCGATCGTCCAGCTCTGGCTGTAGCCGCCGGCGGCCATGCTGCCCTGGGTTGAGCCCATGGGGGCGGAGACCATGGCGGTATCGTCTCCGGCCCCCAGCGCCCGGCGAACCATCCGGCAGGAGACCACCCGCTTGGCATCGTCCGATGCTTTTGCGGCCATGGCGTCGATCAGGACGCCGGCCTCCTCCAGCAGCTGCGCAGCGCGGCTTTCTTCGTCCGCGCCCAGCTCCCGGAAACCGGCAGCGACGTCAGAAATGGTAGCGTATGCCGCCATGGGGATCACTCCTTCGCTTTCTTTGCCCGCTGCCGCTTCGGCGCGGGCGTTTTCGGCTCCTCAGGTTCCGCGGTGACGAAGCCGAGTCGCTCTAGCTGTTCGGCGCGCTCGTCCTCTGCGCGGAAGACGTCCCCGATGTTACGGAGCACGTCCTCACGCGCGTCGGTGAACGTCCGGATGACCGTCAACGTCTTCATCAGGCGCTGGCGGTGGCCTTGACAATGCGGTCGAGGAACACGGGCTTGACGGCCAGGCCGCAGTAGGCCACGGTCTGGATGGCGCCGTTCTCGTACAGAGCACCGGTGTGGACGCCGATGATGCCGCTTCGGTCCATGGTCATGTCCATGCCGGGGATCTCGGCGACGTTGGCCGCGACGATCTCCAGGTTCTCGACGGCGGTGCCGATGACGGTGCCGGAAGCCACGTTGCTGTCCAGGATCACATTGCCGATGCCCATAAAGCTGGCCAGATAGGACAGACCGGAGGCCTGCTGAACGGTGATGTTGGCAGCGCCGAGATAACCGTAGGCGTCGGCAGGGTTGGCGAAGAAGACGGGGGTGTAGGCCTCGTCCTCGAACTTGACGGCCAGAGCCGCGGCAGCGCCGGCGACCTTCTGCTGGAACGTCCAGCCCGCACCGCTGGCGGTGCCGGTGCCGGTAGCGATGCCGGTGTAGATGGTGGTGCGGACGGCCTTCTGGATGAGCTTGAGCAGGGCGTCGTTGGAAGCGCCCACAGCCGGATCGAAGCCGATCTTACCGATCTTCTCGATGCTGGTGAGGTTGCGGTACTTCTTGTAGGTCAGCTCGACCACGGTGCCGTTGTCGGTGGTGATGGCGCTGTCGGGGATCAGGCCCTTCTCAGCGACGGTGGTAGCGCTCAGCGTGCCGGAGGTGTTGTAGATCTTGAACGCGCTGCCGGGGGCCATGACCTGGACTTCGCTCTTGCCCAAAACGGCCAGCAGGTTGTGCAGATCGGATTCGAATTTCGTTACGAAGTTGATGTCCTGGGCCTTCGCGGCCAGAGCAAGGATCTCGTTTGCCATTAGATTTTCACTCCTCAAATAGATCGATGTGTTCGCGGATTGCTTTCAGCCGCTCCCGCTCGTTTGAGATTGCGAGAATGTCGGCCTTCGTGACGCCGGGCGTCCGCGTTTCGCCCGCGTCCTTTACATTGGGGAAGCCTGTCGGCTTGATGCGCTCCGCGAGTTTTTTTGCCTGGGCCGCGCACGCTTCCGCATCCGAGCCGGTCAAAAATTCGATCATATCCGTGCTCAAACCGGCGTCCTTCGCGGCCTGTTCGCGCATGGCACGCACCGCGTTGGCCCGCTTCAGAGCGTCCAGCTCTGCCTGGGCTTTTGCCGCGGCGTCCTGCGCTTTCTGCAGTTCGCTCTTGCTGGCTTCCTCCGCGGCGTCATAAGCCGCCGCTTTCTCTTTCAGGGTCTCGTAGTCCGCATACCGGGCCCGGTCTCTGCTTAGCCGCTCCGCGACGATGGCGTTGACCTGTGCCTGCGTGAAGGTCTGTTCGGGAGCATTCGCGCCCTGATTCGGATTGTCCTGTTTCACAGTTTCCATGATGTTTCCTCCGCTTTCGCGTATTCCGCCTTACGGCGTGTGATTTTATGAAAAGAGCGCGGTTTCACGCGCTTTCCATACAATTGAGCCGGATTTTCACCGGCACGGCTTACTATGCCCGCGACCCTGGCCACGCCAAAAACAACCAAAAAACGTGCCCGGGCCAGCCGCCGTGGAGCAGAAAGGAGGTTCGTCACTATGAAAAAAAGAGATGAACCTGGAGCGGATCGCGGGAATCGAACCCGCATTTCCGGCTTGGAAGGCCGGCGTGCTGCCGTTGCACCACACCCGCAGGACGGGCGGATCATTCTCCGCCCGGATGTTCCTCGGCGTACTGATCCCGCCGCATTGAGTTGAGTTTCTCGCGCCATGTCTTTCCCTCGGCGTCGTTGTAGGTTTCCAGATAGCGCTCTGGGTCATAGCCCTGGACGCCGCTCACGCCGTCAAACCGCACGGCATAGGTGCAATCACAGTTGGCGTGAATGTGCTCCGCGTGCTGCCCTCTGGAGGCCTTTCTGCCCTGCCGCTGCCAGCCGTTGGAAGCCAGCATGATACAAAACGCGCAGGTATCACCGCTCGGAATCCATGCCCATTCCGCGCCGTCTCGGATGGCGTTGTGGAGCATGGTGTCCGCGCCGGCTTGTTTCACCAGGCGGCTCACGGTCTGTGGCACGGTGCTGTGCATGTTCAAGAGCGTGCCGTTCACGGCCTTCGCCACTTCTGGGAAGGTTGCCGTCTCCGCTGCTGCTGCTGGCTGGACGACCGCGCCCTGAGCAATTGCAACGGAGTCGTACATCTCGCAGGCAAGCGCGCAAGCCGCCTCGCCAAAAACCGAAGAGAGGTTGTAGGCGTAATTCAGCATGGCGCTGCGCTCTGCATTCGGATTACGCTCCAGCCATGCCTGCATCCGTTCTGCTGCCCGTCTGTCGATGGCGGAAAGCCTCCGGATGTATCTCTGCCAGTCAGCTTCCCGAATCTGCATCGTCGAATTCCTCCGTCAACAGTTGCAGACCGCGGGCTTTCGATTCCTGCGCCCGGATGCGTCGAATGTCCGCCTGGCCAAAGCCCACCATTTCCATGAAGACGTCGGTCTGTGCAAATCCCTGCCGCATCGACGCAATCTTCATCGCCGCGTCGGCCTGAGCGCTGAGACTGCTCATGGTCGGGTTCTTGAATTGCGCCACGATGTTGCGCGCGTCATCGTCCAACTCGCTGATGGGCTTGTGTTCCGCCAGGGCCTGGGCCATCAGGGCGATCTGCACCAGGGCGTCGCCGTTGGACTCGTTCAGCTGCTCGGCCTCCAGGCTGAGCGCCTTGGTCTGCGCCTCGATGGCGTCCGCGCTAGTGGGGTTGGAGTCATTGGTCAGACCCACGTCCGTCACACTCAGACCAGTCGCCGCGGCGAACTGCACGGAGATCAGCCGCATCATCTGCACATGGGGCTCGATTGTGCCCTGGCTCAGTTGGCCAAAGGTTGGTTTTTCGCCGGTTTCCGGGTTCACCGTCGAGGCGATGAGGGAACCGACGTAGGCACGGAACTTGTCGCTCACGAGAACATCGTACTGGTCGTCCGTCACGCCCATGAGGTACTTCTGGGGCGCGGTGGAGAACTCCAGACCAATGGTGGCGTTGCAGATCGTGCGTACATAGCTTTGAATCAAACGCCGCACCGGCGCTTTCAACCGAGCGCGTCCGAAGGGCTTCCGGGCCGTGGCGTTGTAGGTCAGCGGCTCCATAAGCGCCCGGCCCACGCTGTTTTCGTGGTATTCTGCTGTCCAGCGTTCACCAAATCTGCGCAGTACGACCACGGTCTCGTCTGTGTAGAGATTCACCAGCGAGACCCGGCGCCCGGTGCCATCGTCTTCCGAGTCAATGCAGGCAAAACCCGCGCCGATCCGGCCTTTCACGCCGTCCCAGAGCGCAGCCGCGTCCTCCGGAGAATGGAATCGGATCCGGCAGCCGATCTCGTCGTCCGCGGACAGTGTCGCGAAGGTACAACCGTATGTCAGCTCCTGCCGGACCGCCTTCGGGTACTCCGATTTCAGCCGGTTGTCCGACATAATCCGGTCAAGGGCATCGACGCTCTGTCCGTCCCGTCCGACGAATCCGTCGAACCGGCTGCGGGCCGCCAGGACGTCCACGGCTTTGCCACCCCAGCTGCAGTCCATCTCCAGGCCCTGAAGGTCTTTTGGGAGAGCCAAGCCGAGATTAACCTCCCTCAGCGGGATGTGCCCGTCATAATAACGCCGCTTCAACGCGTTCTTCTTCTGGTGCGAATCGTACTCCCGGAGGAGCTCCCGCATCAGAGCGGCGTCTTCCTTGCGCAGGCCGGCGGCGTCGCAGATCTGCGCGTCAAGATATCGTTTGCTCATTTATCCCACCCTCATTTTCCTGCTCGGGTCGCGTTTGCTGTTTCGGCAGCCCCAAAGGGCCAAAGCCGCGGCCTCGATCGGTGTTGAGTTGTCTCCGCCGAAGCCCCAGCCTCCGGAAATCGGGCGTTTCACTGCGTTTACGGCGCTGTCCCGAAGCGCGGCCTGCTGGCTGTACCAGGTCACCGTCTGCTCCGTCAGCTCTGTCGTCAGCAGGGAAGCCGCCGCGATCACGTCCCGCGTGCCCGGTCGAATGACAGAATCTTTGAATTTCCATGTATCGTGAATGCGGTCGATCAGCAAATCTACGCCGTTTCGACCGTCTACAACTACGCAGCACGCTTTCGTGGCTCGCTGGTTCAGCCAGTCAGCAAGCCAGCGGATGCCGCGCCCGGACGGCTGCCGTTCAATCAGCGAGATCCGGGCAGGACCGTCAGGCGGACACACTGCGCCACAGAGACAGACCTCAGAAGCATCGGCTGAAAACTTGACACCGTAAGCGGTTTTGCCTTCCGGCTTGAGGTCATCTGAGGCGCAGGCGTCCCAAGCTTGTTGGTCAATTGCGAAATCTACCTGCTCCGTGAGAACAGGCGTCCACCAGCCCAGACGTTCCCGGGCAAACCGCTCCGGATCCATCTGTTCGCATTCGCCTTCAATGGTCGAAGCCAAGATGCGGCGCCCCAGAGCCGGATTCGCAGCGGCCCACCGTTTCCGGTCGGTCACGTCTCCGATCTCACTGACAGAAAATTCAAACCAAGCCATGCGCCCGGTCTTTTTATCCAACGCTCTGGAGCGAATTTGCCGGAACACCGTGCCAACTGCAGTCGGGTCCGGTGGCGTGCCGACGTAGACCGTCTGCGGATTCAAACTCGCGGAGATTGCCGGCAGGAAGGAAGCCTGTTGGTTTTCGTCCATTTCCTGGGCCTCATCGATAATCAGCAGATCCCCGTGCTGGCCACGCCCGCCGTTCCGGGTCCTGGCGAGGAACTTGATCCGTGCCCCGGACTTCAGAATGATCTGCTCGCGACCCAGCGCCGTTTTGATCTCCGCCACAAATTTCTTCAGCGCCGGAGCTTCAAAGAAATCGCGCATCTCCTCAAAGGTCTCCGTGGCCGTTTTCTGAAGGTGCGCGGTATAAATCACTTGTTCATTGAACAGGAGCATCCCCGCGGACGCTCTGCTCTGCACCAGCAGGCTTTTGCCGTTCTGTCTTGGAACACTGCCGCCGCAAGTGCTTGCCGCCCATTTCCCGGCGGCGTCTCTTCCCAGCCAGTCGTAGATCACATCTGACTGCCAGGGATCCAGCACAAGACCGCCGGCGCGAAGGATCCGCACCGCGTCCATGCCGTCACTGCGCCGATACTCAGGCGCGATTCTTTCGGACGGCTCCTGGCTCCCCGTCAGCCTCACGTCTGGCGAGGATTGCGCTGATCTCATCGTCGTCCTCCTTTGCGCCATCCAGCTCCTCAATCTCCCGGAGCGTCTCGCGGTACTGCCTGGCGAGCGCCGCCAGAGTCTTGTTGTCCGCGTATTCCATGGCAGCCTTCAGCTTTGCCTCCAGCGCCTTCAGCTTCTCCAACCTCGTCTCCATGTCAAAAAATCCCCCGTGTGTAAAAAGCGCT
>Ga0326511_10004560_pt1 | contig 11011 bp, 14 predicted proteins | sample 0_2496_0518_D_FD_203701 | JGI IMG/M metagenome (GOLD analysis project Ga0326511, IMG submission 203701) | Bovine rumen microbial communities from UC Davis, California, United States - 0_2496_0518 | ecosystem: Host-associated > Mammals > Digestive system > Stomach > Rumen | place: USA... | reverse complement strand
TGCCTCCAACGGTATCGCCACCAAGGACGGCCAGTACCGCTACATCGGTATCGGTCACTTCGGCTACCTGAACGAGCAGGTGTACGCTGATGGCATCGAGTTCAATGTGGACGGAACCTCTCAGGAGAACTTCGACCGCAACGTCATCGCCCTCGGCATGGGTCTCGACTACTCACTCGTTGAGCTGTCAAGCAAGGTCAACGGCAACAACAACAACAAGCCTCAGGCCTTCAAGCTCATCAAGCTCATCGAGCCCGCATCTTCTAACGAAATCGGCGGCTAAACCATCCTTCTCTATCCTCTGGACGTAGTTCCGCCAGCGGGCACTCCGATGCAAAAGCAAAGGGCACGCGCCCGCTGGTCTTCCCAGAGGGAGAGGTTTGAAACCAAAGTATAACAGTCAAACTGATAGACATGCTTAGACTCGACAAGATATTCTTCGATGCCGTCACAACCGATGCTGAATTGATGCAAGCCGTCGGCGGTCGCGTGAAGTCCACATGCTTTGAGGTTTCGCCCGACGAGCAGGACAACACACCGCTGCCGTATATCCTTATCATGGACGAAGGCAAGCAGCCCGCTCAGACTACGAAAGACGACGAATGGATGCCGAGCCAATGGCGTGTAGGTGCAGGCGTCGAAGTCGGGGCCAAAAGCCCGAACGAGGTGGATGCGCTGGTGATGAAGGCAATGAAAGCCATTGCCGCATATATCCGCAACCTTGCCGACCAAGGCGAGGAAATCCCTTGGCTCAATGAAGGCTTCCCACAGACCCAGGGTGTTGCCTGGGACTGGACGAAACCATGCTACTTCGACGTGGCACGCTATCAGTGTGACGTAGATAACACGAACGAAGATGAGTAAGAAATCCCCTGACACTGAGCTCGGCGATTCCATCACCGAGAATACAACCAGCAATCAGCAGCCGGCAGAGAGTGCAGCTGACGGTTCCGCCGCCAGCAATTCCACAATCTATGACGACCTGCTGAAGAACGGAACCGCCATCCTCGAAGCACCAACGCGCGAAGCGCTGGAGGAGTTAGTCGATAATATCCCAGCTGACTACCGCTACAGCGTAGGGGCAGTGGCCCGCAAGCAGGACGGCAGTGCATACACTATCAGAATTGACATCAATCATTAACACACAACGAATATGGGAACACTTAAAGGACAGAATTTCCGCATCTTGGTCTTTGACTCCACAGCATCCAAGTTCCGCGTGATTGGTATGGCCACAGGCTGTACCGTGAATCTCACGAACAACGTGGAGGACAGCAGCCACAAGGATGTCGTGGGCCTTGCTGCAATGCCCGTCACCACCAGTAAGTCATGGAATGTGTCCGTTGACTCACTGAGCACGGCAGACTGTGCCGCACTGCTGACGGCCATCAAAGCGATGCAGCCCGTACAGCTGATGTGGGATGAGACCGCCACTACTGACAACCAGACAACGCAAGGGGCAGCTATTCAGCGCACTGGCGAGGCCTATCTCTCGGACCTAAGCCTGACCTTCAACGATCGTGAGACAACGGCAAAGTCGCTCCAATTCAGCGGGACAGGACCTCTCGCGCACAGCACCAGCGAGGAGACCGGGGTCATCGAGATCACGAACACGTTCACCAAGGGACAGTTCGTGCGTCTGTTCCTCAGCAACGACAACACAGCAGCTCCTTCGGCCCCGATTGCAGCCGCGAAACAGCTCCAGCTCCATGTCAGCGTCAGCCTCGAAGATGCAACGACCAAAGACACCGAAGGCGAATGGACAATCCAAGAGCCTACGGCCATCAGCTACGACATCACCACCAGCGCACTCATGCGCAGCGGCGAAACCATCACATCTCAGGTGACAGGTAAGGACGTGGCCGCCATTGAAGCACTCTACGAGGCAGGAACGCCCGTGAAATGGAAAATTGCGAACGTGAGCGGTGCCAATAACCGCACGGCATCGAGTACGATCGTCAGCGGCAGCGTCATCCTGACCCAGTTGACACTCAACGGGCCCAACCGTCAGAATGCCGACTATACCGCAACACTCAACGGCTACGGAAACTATGATGTAGCCGTATAACACGCTACAGGGCCGCTCGCCTGTCTCACACTTCTTCTGTCATGGTGAGCAGCGCGGGCGGTCATTTATAACCATAAACAGAAGAAAGAAATGAAGACAAAAGAAATCACCATCTGCGGCACGCAAGTCACTCTTGCTTACTGCTTCGCCACCGAAATCAGCTACAAGATTCTGGCCGAGGATGACATCACAGACTTCATCAAGTCATCCATCAAGGACATCCAGAACGAGCACATGCCGGACGTGCGCAAGTCAATATACGCCATTCTCGCAGCAATGACAGCGTATTGCGATGCCAATGGAATCAAAGAATACCCGATTACCGATGACGACATTATTTTCAACGCGGCACCGACAGAGATAGCCACCGCCATCGGTACCATCATCGGCCTTCGCTCTGAGTTCTACCGCCTCCCAAAGGATGAGCCGGAAGAGGAGACAACTGACGATACCCCAAAAAACGCCTAAGCGCCCACGACCTCTACGAGTTCTTCGTGGGCGAAATTGGGATTCCGCGTCGTGAATTTCTGTATGACATTCCGTTCTGGGAGGCAAGACGCATCGCACGCGGCTACAACAAACGCTATCGTAATATGTGGAACGCAGCGCGATGGGGCACCTATAATATCATGGCGGCGTGGAACGGGAAAGGGTTATCCGAGGCAGGCATTCATGGGCCAGCCGACCTCCTCCCATTCCCGTGGGATAAAGAGCCGACGCTACCCCTCAGCGATGAAGACCGCGCAGAGTTGCAGGCACTCATGGACGCAGAGAATGCAAGAAACAGAAGTACCTATTAAGGCGCCCAATGGCACCACAAGGCACCCAGCGCCAGGGGTGCCTTTTTCATTTCAGCAGCGCTGCCACCATCTCGAAGTCATCATGCACAGACTGCGCCACCACCTTAGCATAGCGCATGGTCTGTTCTATCTTGCGGTGTCCCAACATCCGTGCCAGGTTCTCTATCTTCACACCATTGCGAAGCATCCACGTAGCAAAGGTATGCCGCGCCAAGTGGCTGTGCATCTTCGTCTGTATGCCAGCGGCAAGCCCCAAGGCCTTCAGACATTGATTATATTCGCCGTTCTGTAGCTTTGGCACCTGCCAGTTATACCGCTCCAACACATCAATGACAGGCGGCAGCAACTGGCTCACGAATGGTACACCGGTCTTCACGCGCTCGCCAACCGACACCCATCTGTATTCGCCTGGCTTCCCTGACACCGCCACCTTCTTATAATTCCTAATGTCGAAGCGCTGCGCATCGCTAAATGCGAGGCCGGTGTAGAGCTGGAACACGAACAGATCGCGTGCAGCGGCCATCGTAGAGCCATCCATCGGGTGCAGGTTCATGAAAGATGCAACCTCCTCCTCCGTCAGATACTCCACGCTTTCCTTCACACCACGCTTGAACTCACCCTTCAGGCTGTCGTATGGGCTCTGCTTCAGTTTGCCGAACTTAACAGCACGCCGGAACATCGCCATGAGATTCTTGTGGTACGTGTACACACCGCTGTCGCTAATCCTCGCGGCAGTCATGCCCGTCTTCGCTTCCGCATCGCTCAACGTCTTCTTTAGACCGTGAAGCCACGAGTCGAAGCGCTCCACGTTGGCCACCGTGCAGTCGCTCCACTTTCTGATAATTCCGCACGCACGTAAGCGCGTGAGCGTAGTTTTATAATGTTTCAGCGTGCCGTGCTTCAGCCCCAGCAGAGGGAGCTGTTCTTCATACCAGTCAAGGAATGGCGCGCTGTAGTCGTCTGTTGAGCCCGACGCAGACGCAGACCACACAGCGCGTCTAATTTCCAACACGTTAATTTCCTGCTGAAGCTCTAATCTTTCATTCACCTGTTCTTCAACAGCTCGCATGATGATAGCCAGCCGCTCGTTCAATTCATCAGAGTCAGGGCGGTTCACAACCAGTCCATACTTCCATTCGTTGCGCAGCACGCGCACACCAGTATTAACGTAATACACCTTTCTCTGGATGGTGATCCTCACCTCCAGCGGACCAGGGCGACCTTTTTCGGTGCGCCCGCGATGGTCGAAAACAATTACACTTGTCATACGTTATGTTTACCCATCCGGGAATGTGGGGAAACATTTGGCATAAAATAGGGCCAAAAATCCACCAAAATACCCCTAAATCTCTACCGATCCGAAATACTTAGCTTTCGTAACTATCAGATATTTAGGCATTTCCATATTTCCCACTTGTGACCCCGGCGGGGTTATTTTTAGTTGTTTAATAATTTGACTGATAAATAGTTGATGATTTGGTGGGGAAACATTTGGAGTCTTTTGCTGGAGGTATTTCGAGATAGACAGTACCGCGATAGTATTTGCGGCGCTCGTCGTCGTCATAGTCTTCTTCTATCTCACACCAGACTGGATAGGGCCAGGCGGATCGTGTGAGGTTGCGCACGTCATCGGTATAATCTGCTGGGATATAGCCGAGGTGTTGGCCGTCGAAGGCACGGATAGCAATGGCGTTAGGGTCGTACTTGTTTTTCGGCTTCGCCTCGATGTAGCCCATGAGTTCTCCGACATAGCGATTTACGCCGCGCCGGAAGTTAATGCCTGCTATATTGTAGTCAACGACAGCGGAGTCTTCGGCTACAAATGTGCGGTCCGGCTTCATGACTGGAAATGGCCCAGTGTATGTTTTATTATTGCAGGCTTCGATGGTCGCGATGTCTCCGCGAGCTTCGGCGCGACGTTTCACTTCTTCCAGCCGAAGTAGATACAGCGGGTGGTATGACTTTTGAGGACTGGATTTAGTGACGTGATGCTGTTCTGTCTTTTTGTCGTGTGATGCCTTCCACGCTATGCCACCAATAATAATCAGCAAAAGGATTGTTAATACAGTATTCATATTTTACATATTTTCTGCGGCAATAGGAAGATTGGATGTTTTTTCGTCATAGATGACGGGCTTGTGAGTTACACGAAGGTCTGAGCGAAGAGAAAGAATAATGTCACGCAGTTTGGAGACTTCTTTTAAAAGTACATCATTCTCTTTTCTCAGAGATTCAAGAGACTTTGTATTTTCACTCACAAGCGTTATAAGTGAATCGGCCCACGATGGAATATTTTCTTCACTTTTGTTGCGGTTGTGCTGTTTCTTCATCACCTCATAGTCTGGATTATCACGGCGGCGTTCGACTTCAATTATTTCATCATCCGGGACATTTCGAAGAAGCATGTAGTCGCTATCTCCTAAAAGATAGGGCTTATAGATTTGCCCGCAACCCTCATCAATGGTTGCAGATATACAAATGAGGGCGTCTATTGTTTCTTCGGGTACGGGTCTGATGTATTTTTTGAACTTTGAGATGTATGCCGTTTTGCTGCCGATAGTGGCCGCAAGTTTGGTTTGATTCATCCCTTTTGCACGAGCGACGTACTCAAAGGCTTTGATAAAGTGGTCATTCCTTAATTTTCTGTCTTCTTTGTCCATAATTACACGCTTAATTCTTAAAGAAACTTAAATTTACACTCGATTTACACGATGTTTCCATCTTTTGCCCTATATTTGCACCCGAAATCAAGCGAGCGAGCAAGAGTATGGGTACAATGATGGCCGTCAGGTGAAGCGTCACCTTTTCAACAGAACGGACAAGCCGCCCTTCAGGAAGTGATACGCCGCAAAGGTAAGGCAATTTACCCGTATCTCTTGCAATGCCGCTGATAATTTAAGGAAATTTAAGGCAATTCACTAATTTCAAAACCCTACTTACAATGAAAGCAATCGAGAAAATCAGAAGCATGTCGAAAATGGATGCTATTGTGATGGTGACGCTGGTCGCAGTCGCAATCGGATGCTTCGCGTTAACCGCCTATGGGATTAAGATGACACTCTCGGGGAACCTGTTCGCCGTCATCTGGTCTGTTTTCACCGCTGGAGGTGCTTGCATCCTGATCGAAGAAGCACAGAAGGTGTGGGAGGCTCAGGACATTCATGCGAACAATTAAGCCAATGCGCCATGTTCAGTCTGCCACGAGAACTGACCAATGCCATCCTTGGCTGCATCCGATTTACGCTCCAGAAGTGTCTGCGCGAATGGAAGGATGAGAATGATGAGGTATGGCTCTGCGAGGATGAGCTGATCAAGCAGTTCCAGATGTTCTCCGAAGGATGGATGAAGGCGTATGGCAAGCTGCTGCCTCGTACAAGGGGCGAGGTGACTGATGAGAATGGTGTGGTCCATGTGACAAGATGGACATACCCGAGGAACAAGATTCAGCGGATGATCGCCGAAGGCAGCATCAAACAATTAAGAATTACCAACAATAAATCATAAGACAATGGTATATCAAGGATTATTAGTCAAGAAGATTAGCCAACGCGAGGGTGACAACGCGCGAGGACATTGGGCCATCGCGTCATACCTCCTGGAAGAGGAAGGCACATATCCAAAGCGGATGGCCGTAGATGTCAGCAACAGCGAGTTTGAGGACCGAATAGGAAAATTCGACAGCTTGATCGGGAAAAAGGTAAAAGTCCGATTTGACATTGACGCTCACGAGTATCAGGGAAAGTGGTTCAACAGCATCCGCGCCTTCGGCATCAACGAGGATCTCACAGAGGAGCAGAAGGAAGAGAACCGAAGAGATAGGTCAGCCAGAAGACAGGCACATCCAACGGGGACCATTGAGACTGCCGAAGGGCAGGTGAACGTAATGAACGGTGAGAGTGCCACCGCGGGCGGACATCAAGGCACGTCAGCGCCAGAAGAAACGCAAGCGGCGGAAGGAGAGGACGATTTGCCATTCTAATGGGCCGAGCGGAGAAGAGAGAGGAACGAGATAAGGCCTTCGGGAGAACCCGAAGGAACGGTAACAAGCAGGGGGGGGTGGCGGCGATGCAATCGACTGACAATGGACGATGGACGGAGGCGAGAGAGCCGACGAGATAACCGAAAAGAAATGAAGAGGTCGTACCAGACCATAAATGGAAGCTGTGAATGTCAGGTGAAGGCGCATACTTGTAGCCCAGACGATTTCATTACAGGCGCGATAGCGCATGATGGCGGTTGGGAAAGGATGACAAGATATTGCCCCGAAGGGCCGGGCCTCAAAGGCGGTTCGAGACCGCCCACGGCGACAAAGAGATGAGCAGTTGGGATAGGCCAGGGGTTGACAAGCCCCGCCCTTAATAGTTGCAAGGTGGCCGATGCAATCATACACTCATCGGATTGTCAGTGTTCATTGACTTATTAGAGGACATTACTCAGAGAGTAGGGCGCAGCGTGGTGAGCGCGGAGACCGCCCAAACGGACTGAGCGATGAACATATATCGCGTAGCGGCCACTTGGCGGCTACGCGGCTCTAATGCGGCCACTGATGTCTATCCCTTGCGGCGAAATCGCAAGGCGCACTGACAGCAGCGCGTGAAGAGGGCGCAAGCCCCACCTGATTACAGGTTTCCCAAGCCACGACAAACAACGCAGAGGGGAGCCACGGAACACTATGATTAAACAGAACAAATACGACGCCGCTCTTAAGGCTATACAGCAGGAGCGGAGGAAGATGCGCGACAAACGGTACAGGGAATCCCACAAAGACCAGATAAGAGAGTATCAAGCACGATGGCGTGCTGAGCACCCTGAATATAAACGTAACTATGACAGAAGAAGAGAGAATAAAACAACAGATGGAAGCCGACAGACCAAACCTGCCAACGCCTGAAGAGGTGGAAGAGGCAGAGGTGAGGTCGTACCTTCTTGATGCGCGGCAGAACTACCCTGAACCGTACTACATGCTAGAATATAAGGGCGTGCCATTCTCCACCCTCGGCGGCATCCAGGCGCTGAGCGGTCAGAAGAAGAACGGCAAGACGTTCGTGTTGGCACAACTGATGGCGGCAATCCTTGGCACAGGCACGCAGCGCGTGAGAAACTACCTGCCAGGCCTGCAAGTGCCGCTCCGAACGCAGGAATATCTGCGGGAAATCCACAAGAACGACAACTACGAGCCTTCGGTGCTCTACGTCGATACCGAGATGGAGAAGTTGAACAGCGCGAAGGTGCTGCGGCGCGTCCACTGGCTATGCGGATGGGAAACGGACATACCGAACGAGCGATTCAATGTCCTATGGCTGCGCGGTGTGACAGACACGAAGGACACCGACGGCAAAGTCAAGGAACGCGCCTACACTAAGCGCTACAGGCTCATCAAAGCAGCCATTGAGTTGCTGAAGCCTGATGCGGTGTTCATTGATGGCATACGTGACATCATCGGCGACTTCAACGACAATGCCGAGAGCGCTCAGTTGGTCGGCGAGCTCATGGCCTTTGCTGAGCAGAAGGGCATCTGTATATGGAACACGTTGCACATGAACCCGCGTCCCGGCAATGACGATGAATCGAAGATGCGCGGGCACCTCGGCACAGAGCTTGGCAACAAGATAACCGACACGCTGGTCAGCATCAAGCATAAGGACAGCGCCACGGGAGTCGTGGAGTTCACCGTGAAGCAGAACGACGCCCGCGGCAAGGACATGGAGGATTGGAAGTTCACCGTCACCGACGCCGCTGGAGCTCTCGGCATCCCGCGCATTCTCGGCACGCCTGAAGTCACCAACGAAGATGAACGCCAGCGCCGCAAGGCCGACGAATACTTCAAAGCATTCCCCTGGACGAATAGTGGGGCCACGTACACCGAGCTGGAGCGGCACCTGCGCACGTTGGGCATAAAGAGCAACAGGGCTATATCAGAACTCTTCAACGTCGCTATGGAGAGCGGCATCATCTACAAGAACGAGAAAAAGAAATACCACTATAAGGGCATCAGCAAGCCATTGCCCAATGATAAGGTCGAAGACATCTTCGACGGTTCCAGCGAAAATGAAGCACCTTTTTAGGGCAGTTCCACCCCGTAGGCCGTAACCCCCAACCCCCACCTACCCCTATAGGGGGTAGGATGGGGTTGGAGGGTGACGCCCACACGGGCGACGCGCGTACACGCGGAATATAGATAAGGCATTCAGTGGCTACCGCATTATAAGCACAGAACTATGATAGACAAACAAACAATAGACAAGGTGATTGAGGCATCGGACATCGTGGCTGTAGTGAGTGACTTCGTGGAGCTGAAGAAGAAGGGCGCACGCTATCTTGGACTGTGCCCATTCCACGACGATAGGCACATTGGCAATTTCTCGGTATATCCAACGAAGAACGTATTCAAGTGCTTTGCCTGCGACGCAAAGGGCGGTCCCGTTGAGTTCGTCATGCGAGCAAAGGGCGTGGATTTCCCAGACGCTATCCGCTATCTCGGGAAGAAGTTCGACATTGAGGTAGATGGTGCTGACGGCATCGACGTGGAGCCAGCCGAGCGTCGCACACCGCCGCCACCGCTGCCTACACTATACCTGCCGAAGTCGATGGTGGACCTTACGATGCGCCGCGACAGCACCTTCCATCGGTGGCTGCGCTCCCTGCCGTGGTCATCAGACGCAGCGGCGCGTGTGGATACTGTAATTGATGAGTACCACGTTGGCGCGACCAAGCAGGGTTTCGTTGTGTTCTGGCAGATAGACGAAACGGGCGACGGAGTGCGGACAGGCCACTGTATGCGCTACCACGAAGACGGGCACCGATGCAAGGAGAGGGGATACAATGTTGACTGGATAGATGCGATGTTGAAGCGCGAGACATTACACACGCCAGAAGGAGACGTTCCGCGATACCCTCAATACCAGGGAGACAAGGTGGAGTGCCGCAAGACGCTGTTCGGGATGCACTTACTGGACAAGTATCCCAACGCTGAAGTGCATATCGTTGAGAGCGAGAAGACAGCGCTCATCTGTGCGATATACTTTGGCAACAGCGCCAAAGATGTGTGGATGGCTTGCGCCGGCAAGTGGAACCTCACAGAGGAGCGGTTAGCACCCATTATCAAGCGCCGCCGCCAGATAGCACTCCACCCGGACAAGGACGGGCGCGAGGAATGGCAGACCATCATGGAGCGAATCGGCTACAGCCGCGCCTATATTAGAGACACGCTCATGCGGCTCTATTGGACGGAAGCCGACGGTCCGAAGTGCGACGATGCTGACATCATTCTGCGGCTCATCAACGAGTCAAGCCGCAACCGTACAACGAAGAAGCTCGCCGACATCATGCCCAGCATAGGGCCGGCAGTAAAAACGCTGATAGAAAAATTCAATTTAGAAATCTCAACATGAACAATCATAAATCACCTAAAGCACGGGCAACGCGGGCCGGGAATCTCGTTGGTGAGAATTCTCGCTACGAGATGATGCAGACGAAGGTGCGTCCTGTGACCTACGCCCATGTAAAACGCATTGCCGACATCAAGGGCATATCGGACTACACTCTCACGCAGATGATGTTCGACGCGATTGTGCGCTACATGGATGACCGTCACAACCTCACGCCCGAGATGGAGCAGCTGATGAGCTGCTTCGAGCACATGGAGGGTTGGAAGGACGCTATGAACCATGCCGACCCCAGTGTGAACCGCGTCATCGGCGAAGCCATCTATTTCATCTTCGATGGAGAAGGGAAGAAGAAGGGGTGCCGGGCAGTCCACGTGACCAAGCCGTTTTTCGGTAATTGGTCGGAAGACATGAACGTCCAGCACATATTGGAACGTTGCTTTCGTTTGATAGCGCCGGAAATGTACAGGCGTCTGAATGACATGGCTGTGGACATGAACTGTTCTTCGCTATACGAACTCTTTATCAAGATCATCGACCAATACGCGAAGGACAGCGACGCGGCAGCAATACGCGAACTATTCGAGGACGCCGCACGTGCCGACAATGGCCGTTCCGTTGAGTACGGGCAGCGCACGCGGCAGACAAAGACCAAACACCTGAATGAAGAACCCACCTTTTTCGACGACATCAATGACGGCGAGGAAGATGAGGATGAAGTAGATTTTGAAGAACAAATAATAAAACCCTGAAAATAT
>Ga0326511_10004559_pt1 | contig 11011 bp, 13 predicted proteins | sample 0_2496_0518_D_FD_203701 | JGI IMG/M metagenome (GOLD analysis project Ga0326511, IMG submission 203701) | Bovine rumen microbial communities from UC Davis, California, United States - 0_2496_0518 | ecosystem: Host-associated > Mammals > Digestive system > Stomach > Rumen | place: USA... | reverse complement strand
TATTTATATCCGCTAGTTCAATTAAGCTCGATGCTTCCACAGCTGAATTGCATCTATCAACTATAGCTCTGATGTTATCTATACTAGTCTGCATCGCATCTATTGTTTCTAGCATCTGTGTATTAGTGGCTTCATACTCAGCTAATTTGTCCCTACATCTAAACAATAGTGTTTCAGTTTCCTGTAGTGTAGATTTATACTTTGTATCCAGTGCCACTATATAAGGCATAACTACAGCTTCAACTGTAGTTTTTATATTACTAACTGACATATGTTTGTGCTCCTGTAGACACGGGTTAACTTCATTTTATATTTACATAACATCGAGATATAATAGGTTTTTGGATATTTAGGATATTTCGTATGAGAATTAATTACATTAAACTAGTAGGATTTAAACGGTTTAAGACTGCAGGTATAAAAGAATTTGAAGCATCCTTTCCTGAGGCTGTTACCGTGATAATAGCAGCATCAGGTATGGGTAAAAGCAGTTTATTACATCAACTCAATCCTACGCCACCAGTAAGAACTGATTTTGAAAAAGATGGTTATAAGGAGATACATATAAGTCATCAAGGACATAATTATGTACTAAAGTCAGACTTCGCTAACAAGACATCACCACATAGTTTCATAGTAGATGATGAAGAACTTAACATAGGACATACTACAGACGTACAGACGGAACTGGTGTGGAAGCATTTTAAGATAAGTACGCTGATAAACAATCTGGTGTATACTAAGATTAAATTGACTGACATATCCAAGAGTGAACGAAAGAACTTATTCTTAGAAGTCAATCCTATTGATTTGGATTTAGTGGTTGATACTCATAAAAAAGTATTAAACAAAATACGTGATAGTAAAGCTAACTTACAAATGCTTCAAGCAAGAAAAGTTAAACTAGAAAACGATATGCTGGAAGATGATATTCTTAATGGGCATAAGACCACTAAGAAAAAGCTAATGGATAAGAAGCAGACTGTTACTGAAATGATTTATGTAGTTAATCAGAATCTTAACAAATTAGCTAAAGATAATGATTTTGGTAAGTACGATACTTCTATAATAGATAAGTTGAATGCTGATATAAATAATTTCAGAAGAGAAAACTGCTATAAGTTCATACGGTATAGTGATGTACCTAGAGATGATGCTGAGTACACAAGATGTAAAGAAGATTTATCTAATCGGATAAGTAATCTCATCACCACTAAAGAGTATTTGAGTAATGCAGCTAAAGAGGCTTCCGCAAAAATAAATGATTATAACAAATATTTAGAAGAAGCTAAAAATAACCCTATCAGTAGCTTAGAAAATGAGATAAAGGATATAGACGTACAGCTTAGTAAATACACTAACCTACCAGAGAAACCTATAGACGTGAGTAATGTAGATGTACTCTACAAAATAGTAGACACTATAACTGAATATTTGTTACTCATTAAAGAAAGTGGTGTTAAACTTATTGATCCTAATATAGTTCAACAAAAGTATACTGATATGTGTAGCACTAAAGGCATATATGAGTCAGCATTAGCTACCAGAAATCAATTAGAGTCTAGTATTCAGGAGATGGAACAGTCTTATACTGACACTAAGAATAAAGCCAATATACCTGAAGGCTGTAATTTTAGCGGATGTGCTCTTCGTAATACGTTACAGCGTAGATTGACTGATATGCAGACTCAGATAGATAAAGCTAAGGCTAATAAGAAACTGCATGAAGAATCAGTAACCAAGAATAAAATTAAGTATGATGAGTTATGTGAGTTCATGGAACCTTATACTAGATACAAACTAGTTAATAAGTTCAACACTATATACAGATATCTTACTTCGTATTTTGGCTATAAAGGTACTACTGATGAACTTATTGATACTATCAATATCAAGGGTACGCTACTAGCTACAGAGATAACTGATTTAATCAACGGTAGTATAGCTTATACTAAATACACCGAATTGCAGAATAAGCGAGCTGATTTGACTAATAAGCTGAATGCCCTTATGCAGAGTACATCAGTATCAGCTGAGTTCATCACTAAAGAACTCAATAAGTTACAGAGTGAATTAGACAAATCACTATCTAAACTGGTCACCACTAATGATCAGATAGCCTTGCTTAAAGATGAGTATTCGACGTATCAAGAGTATCGTACAGCTTATCTTAAATCTAAGGAATTATGTAATCAATACGACCGAGTAGAAAGGATATTAATCGTCAATAAAGTATATGAGTACTGGAACGACCTTTATAGTAAGCTTAATGATTATGCTAATAAGCTAGATAGGGAATTACGTGACTTAGATACTCTAGTTGATACACAGGATAAACTTCGTTATAGTTATCAGAATGAAGTTCTAACTCAGATAGAACAAATAGCCAAAGATAAGAGTGTATATGAGAAATTGGAATTAGCGTTATCACCGAATGCCGGTATACCACATAAATACATGGTAGGATATTTGAACACTCTTATTAAGAACGTTAATCACTTTCTCAGTAAAATATGGTCATATCCATTCGCTATCGAACCTATAAAAGAAGATAGTGTTATAGACTATACTTTACCTGTTAGAGTGTGTAATGAAGTCAATAAAGATATTAACATGCTGAGTGATGGACAATCTGAGATAATGAATTTATTGTGGGTACTTACTATATTGTTACAGATGAAGTTACTCAATCAAGTTCCTTTCTATGCTGATGAAATAACTAGGTGCATGGATAACTATCATCGTACTAAAACTATAGAGTTCCTTAACAATTTACTTGATAACAAGCTTATAGAACAATGCTTTATCATTAATCACTTTGTTAGTGTGAGTGAAGGCTTTAAGAACTGTAATATAGTTTGTCTTAGTGTAGATAATCTAAGTGATGTACCAGAGAATGCTAACAAAAATGTAAACATAATAAACTATTAACTTTATATACACTATATGTACCTAAATAAAGTAGGTACATATAGTAAAAAAAATAGTGAGAGTACTTCCATGTACTCTCACTATTAAATCCGTTATGCTAAACGGCTGTACCACCTCGAGGTCCAGTACCACAAACCTCTTTTAAGTTCCCTCTTTGAATAGAACACTGTTGGTAACTCCCACCAACCTGTTTCCAGATCGATTTCAGCAACCCAGTATTCCACACCAGAGGAGTGGTGATACACACGTACTTTTGCACCTCTAAATTTTAATTCCATGGTGAATCTCCTTAATAGTTAATAACACATTCATTATTCTACTACTAAGTAAGTACGTCATATAAATTATATATATACATGTTTAAATGATAAGCAAAAAAGAATGAGACACAGATGTCTGTATAGACATCTGTGTTTTCATATGTTACAATGTATTATTCACCTTGTAAGCATCGTAATATTGTAGTTGCAATTTCCGATTTAGATTTTTCATGTATATCATGATCCATACTAAGATTATTTCGAAATATACTTATCAACAAAATCACGGATTCTATATTCATCGCGATACAGTGTATAGCCATCAGGATCTAGTACAAACAATTCATACTTATTGGCATGTACATTAATAACAAAGGTGCCTTTGGTATTGAGCACATTAAGTAAAATGCAATCAGTGGGATTTTGTATAGTTAACTGTATAATTCTACCACACATAACTGGTTCAACATCTATCTCAGAGTTATTTAAGATATCTAGCATGAATCTAGCGTTGCGTATCACTACAGGTTTAATTTTACGACCTTCACCACCTAGGCCCCAACCAGTACGTAACTCAGCTATACGTAATAAGTCTCGTTCTTGCTCTACTGTAACCATATCACCATCTCACATAAGCTTAACAAACTGTTTATCAAAAGAACGCTGTATAACTGCACTCTGATTAAACAGCACCATACGTCTTGTACTAAGATATGAACGCACCTCTTCTAAATCAGCATCAGCATACGTTTTACAATTACTGATACGAATAGCAGATAACCCGTTACACTCATTCACTTTTGTGTTGATATAAGTTAACAGCTCTTTACGTTTTGTTGCGGGTGGTCTTAATTTTTTCATCATATCCATATAGCCACACCTCCTTTATAACTGGAGCTAAATATCAGGAACATCTCTCACATATAAACGATATCCCTCCAGAAGCTTATTGCTCTTACTTCTTGCATGGATGGTACCATCATCAGCGATATAAATAAATCTATATCCCTGAGTATTTAACCAAGCTTCAGCTTCTGCTGCGGATACTTGTTTATAGTTAGATAATATTCGGTTAGATAAAAAATATTCTTTCTTGATTTTTCTCATAATTAGACCTTATTAAAGAACTGAGATTCGGTAAACAAAGCATAACTAAACGTCTTACCAAAACGTTCAGCTGATGTAAGTACAATATTTATAAATTCATCCCAGTCGTTTATTCGACATATAACCTGGCATCCAGCGGAATGTGGTCCTATAGATGATGGTGTGTTGGTGTTAGCACCATGATGTATATTGATACCTGCTAACTCTTCATATGTCTTACCTTTACGGTCTAATACATTATCTTTATTACCATCACGCCATAGTTTAACTGGTTTACGCTGTACTAATGCAGTATACTTACCTCTATGTAAGCCTACTTGCCATGCTCCTCTATAGTAACCATCTTGAAGTATGGCAGTACCATTGGTGTTAAGCAACTTCTTACGATAGTATACGCCAGGGTCTGTAGTTCCCATATAGGCCTTGAGTACCCAGTTACCGTTAACCTTATATAGTAAACAGATGGCATCGTTGAATTCATCTGAAGTATTTTCATCAGCTCTGATACCAAAGATGTTAACATTATAGTCACCATTAACAAATAATGGATACTTCATACGAGTATAAGCATCTATAACTTTATCCACAGTGATATCAGATAACTTTATCTTACTAGTCATCATCGTTCTCCTTCTTGTTCAATTCTGAAAGAGGGTGAATCTTTTCTTTAGGTAATTTAATCTTGTAACTATCTGGCCATATGCTTAATCCTTCAGGGTAACCAGGTAGTTCACCTACAGTGTCACCCATCACTAAACCTGGTGGGGCTTTCCTAACAAGAATAGGTTCCTTAGTATTTTCATTATCTGCCATATAACCTCCTATAGAGTGTGTGGACAATATACCTTCAACTATATCATAAAAATGTTATGAATTAGTATTATGCAACAAGGAGTGTTTACTTATGATAGGCGCCGTAGAACGTGCATTAACGCACATATACAGTATTATACCTACTGAGATATTAGAAGCAGCATTTAAACCATATGAATATAACTTATCTCTTGATAGTTTAATCGTATCCAAAATTCTACTAGGTAGAGTTAGAGATGATATTTCCCTACGTGGTGGAAAAATACTCAAAATAATCCTTAACCAAAATTGGTGTGAATATACATCATCTCCATCTCCATATGCTCTAGGTCAGAGTGGTGCATATACTGTATTCTGCGTACCGCCTGAAGCCAGAGATAACCGTGATATAAGCTGCGTACTTGGTGTTAGATTTCCTTACACCTTAGGTACAAGTAACTCATGTTCATTCTACAATAATGACACTATTAAGGGAAATACACTAAGCGGATTAGCTTGTGCTGCTTTACAAGCACAAACTGGTGCTAATCAATTAAGTACCCCTAATGCTTATGTACTACCAGGAAACATGATAAAACTAGACCCACCGCAGTACAACTTTGTACCATGGCAGGTTACTACTAGATTAGTGTATGATGATAACTTCTCAGGTATGGATGTCAGTTCTATTCGACCATTCTGCTTATTGTGTGAGTATGCCACTAAAGCTTACATATATACTAATCTAATCGTGTCTATTGAGAGCAACCTCGTGGTTAAAGGTGCTGAACTTGGCATCATCAAAGATACCGTTAGCGGTTATCAAGATGCCAATGAAAAATATGAAGAACAATTAATTGCTATGGGTGGGGCTCAGATGTATGAACCTGACAGATTACGTAATATATTGTTACGTATGGTACCTAAGAGATAGACTTAATATATTAAAGGATATAACATATGTTAAATTTAAATGCTATATTTGGACCCTGTGGATCTATTCTCGATGCATTAGGATCTAAAAATATCTATCCAGGTTTAGAAGATGGTAAAACAGAGCTTGAAAGAGTACTAGATATTTACAATTTGAGTAAGAAAATAAAATACATTTATGATGAAGATGACAAACTGGTACCGATAGATCGTATAGAAAGGATTGGTAAAGGTATCTGCTTTGATCATTGCAGATATAAATCTAAACTAGCTGAGGAGTTTAATCTTACTTGCAGAACTTTTCTTTTTGTTAGTTATATTGACGGTAAACTCAGTGACGATCCTTTAGTACCCGGGCATGGTCATGCTAAAAGTTTTATTTTTGCTGATGGTAAATGGTATCTACCCCACACTACTGGTGAGAATAGAAAACAGTTATATTGCTGTGATGCTGATCAACTTGATATGGCCATCGCGGGGAGTATTGTCACCCGTCCAAAAACAATAATGCATAATGGATTAACTCATGGTGTTACTGCAAGAGATATCAGCTCTACTGTTGTTAGTGATATGATTAAGTACTACAATCAATACAGTAATCGTGCTACTGAAGAGGTATATGAAGTGCCCAATGTTCATGATAAGAAATTTGATAGGATGACTTATAAACAGTTTGTTGAATATGTGGTTGATCATTGTGAGCCTTATGTGTTTGACAATAAAGTACTTGACATGGTTAAAAAGCACGATCCTAAGATTAAAACTGTATTAAAAGAAGTGGCATAAACTCTAGTATATTAAAAAGGATACAACATATGTTAAATTTAAATGCTATGTTTGGCTCCTGTGAGTCTATATTCGATCAACAACCTAAATATACTGAAATGCATCGTAGTGGTATACGAATCTGATAGATTACGTAACATTCTACTACGTATGGTACCTAAGAGATAAAAAAATAACCCCACACCGAATAGTGTGGGGTTGGGGTCTTTACTGTGGGCATCCCTCGCGTGGGACCCACGACCAATCGGCGTGGTCCCAAGCTGTATCTGGGACAGCCTCGACTGTAATAACTTCATCAGTCTTCCAATCTTTTAACCCACATATTTGACCGTGATCTGGAGAGCCGGGCTCCCATAGTTTCAATCCTTCGTAACGCCCGCCGTCGCAGGCGGTTAGAGTGATGGTCATAACAAGGGCTAATAATGCAAATAACTTCTTCATGATAATTTCCTTTTATCTTAATGTTTTAACCACCACAATAATGTATAAGTGAAAAAATATGAAACACACACTAGTATGTACTAGCGTGTGTGTATACATATTAATATCTAGATCTTTTTAATATATCATCTAGGTTATCATCTCTAACATTTTCTACTCTATCATGTAGTTTTAAGTCACGCTTATATTTCTTAAACATCGGCTTATTCAGTAGATGTTCATATTCACTATCCTCAACACGCTCTCTGACTTTAGCATCATTAAGATAAAGTTTAGCTTTATCAATATCTACTTCTTCCATATAAACCTCAATGTATGTATTTAAGTGAAAGTATGATTATGTACACAATAAAGGCTGTTCGTAGTGCAGTCACTGTAGCTTCTCTGGTACTTCCTTGTAATGTACCCACATAGTAAGCTACGCTATTCTTGACCTGTATGATGTTAGCATCACTTATACGAGAAGATGTGTACACATCTTTAACACCTTTAATGAATTTAGATGGTACTTCTATATCTATATCGTTATTTCTACAATAGCGATATGACTGTTGGATGATAGCTCTGATAAGAGCATGTCCACCTATCAATAACTCATCACCAGTCTGTTTATCCTTAACTATCTTCTCATCCCCACCCAACTTAGCTAGCTTAACGCACTCTTCTGAGAACGCTATGATAAACTGTTTAAATTGGTCCAGTCGTATAGATGTAAATAACGCTACCGCTAAGCGCATAGCTTTTATATCTACGATACGTGATATTGCCATACAGTCCTGATATACAGAAGCTATAGCTATGTCGATACCATACTCGTTAGCCATGATTTGTTTCTGTCCTTCAGTATCAGTACCTACAGTGTCATAGCTACCTATCAAATCACCTTCTGCTTTAACTTGCATATAAGCTTCGTAGAATAAATTTACTTTAGACCTTAGTCGAGATTGTATATCTGTTATGATGTACAATATCTTCATATCGTTATCAAAACTAGCCCAGGTCTTACTATGGATACCATTAGGGTCGATAGCATCATCAGCACCCTTCTCCATCACTTTCTTCCATGTACCTAATACTTTAATATCAAACTTGTTAGAGATAGCTTCATATGTAGTTATCATTGTCTGTTCATTAGCTGGATATTTAAATCTATAGTTGACTAAAGATGTGAAGAACTTATAATGGAGCAGTAATAAGGTTGATTGTGCAGCTTGATGCTTAAGTTTACTGTCTATCTTAGAATTGAGTATATTGTAAGTAACCCAGATAGCAAATAAGTTGAATGGATCTGATGCTACCACAAAGTTATCATCTATAGTCGGTATATTGTGGATAATCTGTTTCATTTCTGAATTGGATATACCCATGGTCATGGATGCTACTGGGTTAAATAGTTTACGTTTAATGCTGTCTGTGAACTGTTGTATAAGCGATTTGGATGTTACACCAAACACTGTTTCTTTTTGATTATCTACACGAGCAGACATGAACGATGCCACAGCCTTATAATCCATATTGAACAGTTCGAAGAATCCATCTCTATCTTGTGTTCTAAATACACAAGATGACAAACCCATATATGGGCTAGCGAATGTGTTTATATTAGTACCATATGTTTCATATACTCGAACAAATTTAATAATCGCATTAGCTATAGCGGCATCTATTTTAATAGGTACTTCTTTGGATAGCATATCCTTAATGTAATTAGCAGCCATATTAGCTCCGTAAAAATCTATTAGTAAATGATCTCAACCGTTGTAGTGAATCTTTGTTGCTGTTAATCTGTTTTTCTTGATAGTCAACTTGTGATACTGCTAATGGAGCCGTAGCGTTTAACTTCTCATTATACAGCGGTCTTAAACTATTAAGTTCTCGCTTATAAGCTTGAGCTAGTGCTAGAGGTGGATTATCTAGTAGCAATGCTTCTAGCTCTGCTATACGCTGTTTGATATGCCTCTGACTGGTTCTGGTATTTTGTGATATCTTACTACCATCAGCCGCTATCGTACTCAACACACTGGCCCCACTTATGTTGTATCTATCAAGGTTTCTGCCATAGAATATCAAGTAGCATGCTAACAGTAAGGATATAACCTGGTCATCGTGTTTACCGTTGGTGTGGTCTATACGTCCACCCTTGGTGGTTAAGTTAACCAGTTCTGTTATAAGTGTACGGTCGTATATCTTATCAGCATTTAACTCTAGCGCTTTAAACATCACCTGTTTGTACAATAAGCTTCTGGATGTACCGGAAGATGCACCACCAGTTCTATAACCAAACATACCTCTAATATTAGCAGGGATATTGTTGTAGTCATAGATGTTGATATCCTTATACTTAGGTTCCTGCATATTCTGTATCACATCGTTGTACACACGTGTATATGGGTTAATATTTCTCTTCTGTAGTTCTTCTAGAACGAAGTCGGTAATCACTATACCAGTATTTTGCCTTTCAGGGATAAATGTGATGCCTGTATACTTTAACAGTACATTAACTATGAATCTAGCTATTTCCATCGTGTTACTGTTATTGCATCTGAATGTCGCTACTACTGATAAATCAGATACTCTAACTAGAGTAAATGTAGTAAAGTCTTTACCGATATTCTCAGAACTGTCAGAACCCATAATCATTGGCATGCTTGTAGCTTGAGATACTATCGCTTCTGGTATATACCACTTGATTAAGAAATCATCTATAATTTCTGTATAGTTAGGTTCTCTCTTACTTGCTATAAGTCTACGCCTTATTTCTTCAGATAAGATAGCAGACTCTGATGATGACTGCCATATGTTCAAAAAGTCTCGGTTAATATCATCCTGAGATGCACCTGAACGTGATGCATTTTCTTTAAACCACTCATCAGTAAAGCCTAGCTGTCTGTATGAGAATTCTAAGTACAGCATAGGTGCTGTACGAGTAGATGATCTGCTTATAACCTGTAATAATCCTGCTCTATCTTTTAAATCGTATAATGTTTCAGAGAAAGGCATAGCTGACTGCAATATACCTAAAGCAAATGCACCCATACGTGTATCTGGGTTACCTGCAGTTGTGGTAAATATCATCGGAGATATCATTCCAGCAGCTCTAGCATTTCTTGATGCGGCTAACATAGAGTTAGCTGCGGTAGGTACTACTATCCAGTTATAATTCATGAATGCAATTTCGTCAAAATGTATAAAGGCCATTGTACACCCACGGCCGAGACGGTAAGCACCGTTCTCATCATTAGCTGATGTAAATGTTTTATACGAGTTTTTCAGTGCCGCATAATACAGACCTTCTTTTCGCTCACCATCTGCTGTAGATTTGGTTACCATCCATTTAGGTAGACAATCTCTTATGCCTTTAAGACGTGCAACGTTGTCCTGTACCAGAGTACTATCCTTAGTGAACATACCTACGTCTAAGCTACTGCCCCAGATGTATTCTACGTAACATACTAATATTTGCGTACCTATAGTTTTACCGGTCTGACGTGGTTGAATATAACCTATATCGACATCATTCATTATAGACCAATATAGTGCTAAGTTACCGCGGTTAAGTATAAATCTGGTGCCTGATTCTTGTCCGACAACAGGAACTCTAACTACTTCACGAATGAAATACCAGAAATTTATCTTACACTCGTATGCTATTCTTAAGCGTTGTTCTGTGGTTAGATCTTTACTATGAGGATCTACATTTAGTAACGATTTGTCATATAGCACTAGAAAAAAATAATGGTTCTTAACACCCATACGTTTCA
>Ga0326511_10004558_pt1 | contig 11012 bp, 17 predicted proteins | sample 0_2496_0518_D_FD_203701 | JGI IMG/M metagenome (GOLD analysis project Ga0326511, IMG submission 203701) | Bovine rumen microbial communities from UC Davis, California, United States - 0_2496_0518 | ecosystem: Host-associated > Mammals > Digestive system > Stomach > Rumen | place: USA... | reverse complement strand
CAAAATTTGAATTTTCAAAAATTCCATCGTATAATTGTCCATTTAAAGCTTTTTCAATTTTTTCTTTTGTATCTGCTTCAAATATTACAATTGAATAATTGTTAGTTCCTGTAATATCTGCATTAATTACAGTAGTTTTGATTTTTTCGAAATCTTCAAATTTATAAGATGGTGAGAAGCTTTCTCTTTGTCTATGTCCTGCTGCTCCGTTTACTTTATACATTTTAATCATATTATCTACCTCCAAATTTAATAACCATGCCATCCATCCATTCATTTAAAATATATGGATCTTCCATAAATGTTTTTTTTGCATCTTCGATTCTTTTTTCTAATAATTCTTTTCCAATTAATTCAGCTGCTTTTTTCTTTGAAACTTTTTTTCCTGATATATAAATAATAGTTGTCATATTTTTTACCTCCTTTGTGTTGTTTTATCTTTATCTTGATTATATTATATACTACAGTATACAGTTAATCAATAAACTAGTAATAAACAATTATAAACAAATAATAAAAAAAATCTTTCAATTCCTTTCAATACGAATTTTCAATATCAAATTGACTTTTTTGTCTTTTTTTGTCAGTTTTTAGTGTTTCATCAATAGATTGTATAAATAAGCAATAAAAAAAGGAATCTTTCGATTCCTTTTCTTTGTTAATTAAATAATGCATCATATGCAGATTTATATGTTGTTTTAGGTACTGTTTCTGGTTTATCTTCAATATTTTTTTCCTGGACTTCTTCTGCATTATTATCATTAAAATTGTAATTACTTTTTTCTAAACTATCATCAATATATGTTTTACTTCCATCAGCTTCTATAACTGCCATATCTGCATCTATTGCCATTTGTAGATCTGAATTCAAGTTACCCCATTTTGATAATATTTGTCGCAGCATAGTTTTATATGCCATCGAATCAAAATCTTTAATCCAATAACTATAATTTGTACCATCTTTTAGATCTTTTGCATAAGATGTTGAATATTTACGTGCATGACTTTCCATTTTGCTTTTTGTCCAGTAAAGGTTTTTTCTAAAACCATTCATGTATTCAATATAAGCAAAATATCCAATTGTTTCAGTTTTTTCACGTTTTTCATAATCAGTAATCAAATTAACCTGGATTTCTTCTTCGAGTGGATTATAACTAACAAGTTCACCTTGTTTTATTGATAACACGTTGATTTTCTTATAAAATCCACTTCGAATTGCAAGCTGTAAATATCCTTTATAGCCTAAAACAAATTGTGCTTTTTTGTTATTCTTCCTGCCGAATGGGATCATGTAATATTGTCCCAGCTGTGGTGATGGCGATAACTTCAATGTTTCACCTAAAAGTGCTGCAGATAATATTGATTGTTTAGTACATTCTTTTAATTCTGCATTAACATTAACAGCAGAAATGATTGATGTTATAAATCTCTGAATTTCTGTTTTTCCAACAACGTTACTAATTTGATTCTTCACCAAATCTTTATTTAAATAATCGACTAAAGTTAATTGTGTTGAATTTGATTGTAATGTATTATTAATATTCATGTTTTCTATCTCCTAACTATACTATAAAGGTTTAAATGCAATATTATTATCAATAAAAAATTGTTTTAATTTTAAAGCATGTTCAACATCTAACAATGCTGTAAACGATAACCATTGTTTATTATTATCATTGTTATCACTGGATTCTGAACGTTTTTGAACGGGATTTTCTATAAACTTATTAATTTCTATTTGATTATTGTTGTAATTAATTTTATTTTGTTCAAGATCCTGCTGCATCTGTCTTTCACGCTTTTTTAATTCTTCTTGCAAATATTTTTTATGCTGAATTTCTTTAATCTTGTTAACTTCTGCAATCGCATAATTTAAATCTAATGATTTTTTATAATATTCTTCAACTTCAAATTTATATTGTAATGATTTTATTGTTTCAATATCATTTTCAATTCTTTCAATAGTTAATGTTATTTCTTCTTGAACTTTTTTCATTGAAAAAGATGTGTTCAACCATTTCATGTTATAAATTTTAGTAATATCTAACCAGTCAAATTTATTAATATCATTAAAATATTTTAAAATCGTTTGTTTCTTCTTTTCTTTTTTTTCTGATTCATATTCTTTGATCTGCGAATCAATCAAACGTACTGGTTCATCAATAATATCAATTATTTCATTAATTTGATTCTTGAATTCAACAAATGGTTTCATGTATTCCTTTTCACGTCGAATCCTTTCATCGTTTAATGCTTTTTTTAATCTATTCAATGCAGCTTTATCAGATTTTGCAACTTTTAAATCTTTTTCCTGATATACAAGATTTCTATAAATATCTAATTTTTCATCAATTTCCTGCTTTAATTCTGTATAATTAAATTCAATCTTTTCAGGAATATTAATTTCTTTTACAATCAATTCCATTAATTTTAACCTCCAAAATAATTAAATTTCTGGCAGTATCAAATTTGGAACTTTTTCATCTTTTAAAGATTCATAAAACTGTATTTCTTTTTCTTTCAACAAATTAATATCATTTATAACATCTTTTCTATTAATGCTATATTCTTTTGTAACTATATAATCATTATCATATTTGATTCTTGCTTTTAATATTGCAAAATCAAATTCTGTAACCATCATATAATGCAAAAGTTGTGTATAATAGTAATCAGGGATTTTATCTTGCCAATCCTGATCGTTATTTTTATAAATATTAACTGTTTTAATTTCAAGAATACCCATTTTGCCTGTTTCATTATCTACCAACCATCCATCTAAACTAGCATGTGCAAATGGTATTTCTGTGTTTGTCCAAATATTGTTTTCAAAATACTGCACGGAATAATCATTTATATGATCTAATGTAAATAATTGGCGAATCGGATCTTCAGCTTTAATACCGAATTGAACAACTGGTATATCAGATATATCTTCTGTTTCAAGTTCACCTTTTTTTTCCAGCCATAATTTTACGTTTGATTTCCAATGATTTATGCCTAAAATAGATGATGCATCTGATCCGCCAATGCTTTTTTTTCGTTTTTCAAGCCATTCTTCATGACTTTTTAACTTTTCAACATTGATCATTATTCTTTTCCTTCGACTTCTTCAAGCAAAAACAATTCATCTAATGTTAATTGTGATTTTAAACAATCTTTTATTTTAAACATTTCTTCACGATAAAATGGTTTTGCATTATTAATTTTGTTGCTTATTGTATTGTATGAAACGCCAATCTGTTTAGCCAGTTTCCTTCTTGTCATGTCTGATCGTAGCATTTCTATTTCTAAATTCTTAAATTTATAACTAATTTTTATCACCTCCTGCAAAATGTATTGTATAATATGTTGTGTATCATGTCAACATTTTTGTATATCTTTTTATTGATTTTTTTATTTTTTTATTTTATATTAAAAATCAATCCCAACTTATTAATAATTTTGGAAAAATATCATCTGATTCTTCTACATAGATAACATCATTTCCTTCTGCTGCTAGATCATTTAACAATTCTTGGTTGATTTCCTGTATTCTCATAAATATTTCAATTTCAACTCCAGAAAATCCTTCAATTTTAGCTTCTTCAATCCTTGATCTGATCATATCAATAAATTTTGTTTTCATACCCCTTGTTTTTCCTCCTGTTATGTTATACTTAAAGTATAGATTTTTTATTATAAACTCTTACTTTCTTTCTTTTCTTTTATAGATAAACAAAAAAAAGAATAGCATAATGCTATTCTTTTTTTATTATATATTACTAATCAACAAATATCAATATAAATTATACAACATATTATATATTATAATAAAAATGTTGCATTTCTTCTATATTATATTGTTTTTATTTTAATCTTGAAATTATTGATTCATACATTTTAGGATTAATTATTTCCAAACAATCTAACACTTCTGAAAACAAATTAATAACATATTCAAAATCTTGATTTTTCAACAGATCTGCAACCGAACTATTATTTTTATAATCATATGATTTATTTTTTTCAAAATCATTTTTGTTATTATAATATCTATCATATAAATCATAATATATTGATAATTTAACGCAATTTTCAAAAGATGATTCTTGATTTTCAATTATTTCAATTGCTTCTAATAGTTCTGATTCTGTTGGCATCTAAATTAATCCTCCATGTTTTCAATTTGTTCTCTTAACATTTCAATTTCCTGCATTAATTCTTCTTTGTTACCTGGATTCATGCTGTTTCCATCGTACCTGCTAGAATAACGGCCACGTGCATCTCTTTTTGCATTCATACCACGGCCACGTGCATATGAATTTCTGCCCATATTGCCGTTTCTCATTGAATACGAATCATAGTTATATCCGTATGAATTACCTTCTTCAGCTTCATCCATAGCTTCAATCGTTTTGATTGATTTTAAAAAGTGCGCTGTTTTATCTCCGACTTCAAGTGATGATGTTGTTAATTTTCCACCAGTTGATATTTTATCCAATTCATCTTCTAACATTTCTGTTAATTTATGATATTTTCCCATCTGTGTGCACCTCCTTTATTTATGCAATTCTTGTTATTACTAAATTAGCATTCGCAACTTCTATTGATGGCGTTGGCGTTGTTGCAGGATCTGATGCAGTTGCATCAACATATCTAACAGATACGCTAAAACAACAACCTCTTGGAACTGTCACAATTGCTGTACTGGTGACATTTCCAAATTCATCGGCTGCTGCAGGTGTGAAAATTGCTGTTGATGAATTTCTGGTTTCGCCATTTAAACTAATTGATAATGCTACCGGTGTTACCGCTCCGCCTGTTGGAATTGATATATTACCATTAAACACGATCTGATATCTTGCAAAACAATTTGATGTTTTTCCTTTTAGAATAAAAACTCCTGAACCGTTATCATGATATACATAACCTCGATTGCATGGAATAGAATCAATAAAATCAATTGCATTATTTAACGCAATAATTTGATTTTGTTGTGATATATATTCTGCCATAAAAAACACCTCCTAGAAATTATTGCAACCGCATCCACATGAATTCTGCTGACAACAATTAGGATTTTGCACTAAATATGCAGGGCGTGGCGTAGGCAACACGTATTGTTCAACCTCATTTGCTAGTGCTCTTTGTCCTGCCTGAATTGCTGCTGTTTGAACGTCCTGTGATGCCTGACCTCTTGCAAACATTAATTCTGATCTGAGTTGTGCAATTGTTTCATTCTTTGCATCAATTTTATCCTGGCACATCTGATCTAAAATCTTTTGTGTGTTGTTAGTCTGATTTGTTAATAAATCACGAATTCCATCACTTAACGCTGCACGATCTGCACAATTTTCAGCAAGAATTGTTGAATTTAAATTCGCTGTTGCTAGTCTATTCTCACAACAACAATTTGCTAGCTGTGATTGTATATTGTTGAATCCTTGATTCATTGCTGTTTGATTTGCAAAGTTTTGGTTCATGTTAGCCATCTGGCGTGAATTTGCAGATGTTTCAGCATTTGCGAATCCATTATTTAACGTTTGATTTACTGATGCTGTTGAATTGCATATCTGATTTGATAAACCGTTTATTCCATTTTGAACTGATGAAATACCGTTTTGAATTGCAAGATTATTAAAACCTGCATCTGTATTTGCATTAATTGCGTTCTGACCGTTTAAAAGCCAAGGAAAATCAGTATTTACAACGTTGTTACCTCCGTAACCGCCGAATCCGTTTCCAAAACCACCGAACATTGCAGCGATTAAAAACAAAACAATCAGGCTTCCCCAATCTCCGCCAAAACCGCCGAATCCGTTTCCTGAATTATTATATGCAGGTGAAACTGGCATATAAAATCCGTTTCCATTTCCATTTTCTGTTAATGACATAAAAAAGCTCCTTTCAAATTTTAAATTTATATAAAAATATGCACATTTTTATCTGTTTTGATTGTATTGATTAAAAATTTGCTGAAACTGTGGATTATTTTTTAATTGATTTGCCTGTCTAACTGCTTGATTGTATTGTTCTTGCGTTATTTTTCCTGAGTTCATCAAGTATTGAATTGCCTGATTTGGATCATTTAACATTTCTTCTGTTAATCCTAGATTTCTTTTAAGTAAAAACTGCATTGGATTTTGCATAAAGCCTTGAAACTGTTGAAATATATTCATCATTTAGATGATTCACTCCTTTTTTTGTTTTGATTTGATTTATTTGTTAAAATATTTTTTAATTGTGAAATTTCTTTTTCCATGTTTTGAATTTTTTCATTTAAATCTTTTATTTCAGATTCCATATTTACGTTATTATCAGCATTTATTTGATTAATATTGTTTTCATTTTTTTCTTTTTGATCATTTCGAATTGTATAATCTAAAATCTTGATTGATGGCATTCCAGATGCATCTGCAGATTTTATATAAATCGTTTGACTTTCAGAATCCCACAATTGAACGGTACAATTTGGAGCAACCAAATAACTTTTTGCTCCTGATTCTCCTTGCACCCAGATTATTCCATTCGGAGATTGATTTTGATTTATCTGATTGTATTGCTGATTTTGATTATATTGCTGCTGATTTTGATAATATTGCTGTGGTTGATAATATCTTAAATAATCGTTATTTTGATAATAATTCAAAATTTATCCTCCTTTTTTGTTTTTTCAAAATAAAAAATTAAAATCTCACGACCTGAATTCCATGAATCATAAAATTTCCCGTCTTTTATTGCGACAACGTGCGAACCTGTACCAACAACAAATAAACCTTTTGGATGTTCTTCACAAAATCTATTTATCGTATAACATTCATCAGGGCATGTGTCAGGAATTATCTTCCTGCTGAAGCCTAATTTATACAAAATATTCATCCATACATAATTTGATGATGGCATATCACCGAATCGTTCACCTTCTTCACATGCTAACCAATAACAATCTTTCCATGATCTGCCTGTTACAACTGTCAACATACGAATTACACAATCTCCTGCACTTTTATTTTTTTTATTCGGATTATAATATCTAAAAAACATCATAAGATCATATTATCACTGCCTATTTTATAAAAATTATTATTTAATTAACATCTTTCCTTTAATTTGCTATAATATAAATAGCCCTTTTATTATTATCAATTTTTTTGAAAAAACCCCACAAAAAATGCACCTGATAATCCAGATGCATTTTTTTATTCTTTTTTGAATTCTTTTATATTTTGCGTTTTAAAGCGTTTTTCTCTTTTAGATATATATTTTATAGCTAACGTTATTATATTAGCTCTGTGGTATCAAATTCAAGCGAATTCAGCTATTCTAATTTTATTTTTTTATTATACTTCTGTTATTTTTATTTTATGAATATATAACATTAATTTTCTTTTAATGACATAATAACTATATGCCATTCCTTTTTTGTATCCTTTAACATCTTCAACAACAATTTTCTTCTGCAGGTTATCGTAATAAACAAAATCTGCTATATAGTTACATTCACGTTCAATTATTTTACCAGGTTTAATTTTTCCACGTTTTGTAACAAAATCAGGTTCTCTTTGTTCTGGAATCAATAAATATTTGACTTGAGTTCGTAGATCTGAGATGAATCCATCCTTCTGTTTATCTTTTAAATATAAATATCTTCTGTATTCTTTTGATGAATCAAATTTTAGTCCATCAACAGAATATCTTTTTCTGGCATTGTATTTATTTTTTTTCATATCAATACCTCCTGATGATTTTTATAATTTAATCTTATCATAAATTAAAAAAAATTCATCCAGTGAATTTGCATATATATATATTAATATTATATACAATAGACGTTTAGTCGTTTAAAATACACTATGTTTTGCGTTTTGTCAAGCAAAATTTTGAAAATCTAAAATAGTTTCTTTTTAACATATGATTTATAAGTATTAAATTTTAAAAATTTTTTATAGTATTTACAAATCTAAATATATTTAATTAGTGTAAAAAATGCAGTTATCAACACAAAAAACATACTTATTAACATAAATTTAATGCTTATCAACATAAAAAACATGCTTATCAACATAAAAAACATGCTTATCAACATAAAATATTTAAAAAAAATACCCTTAAAAATATTGATTTTATCAATAAAAACGTTGATTTTATCAATAAAAAACGTTGATTTTTCAAGCTTTTTAATGATTAAAGGTAACCGATTTACACCCTAAAGGTAACTAATTTACACCCTAAAGGTGAGAGATTTACACCCTAAAGGTGAGAGATTTACACCTTAAAGGTGAGAGATTTACACCCTAAAGGTGAGAGATTTACACCCTAAAGGTAACTGATTGGAACTTTATCATAACGACTTTTTTTGTAAATTATGTTATAATAAAAAAAGAACCATTTCTGGTTCTTTTCCATGGTTATTATTTGATTTATTTTTTATTCAACTTTTAATTTACAAAATTTCCCTATCAACTTTAATTTTATTTTTTCAACTTTTCTTCCAATTTTAACTTCTTCAAGTTCAATATTTTGCAAATGAAAACTTGATATATACTCTTGTAACGCTGGATTAATAACATATCTTTTTAAATTCTTATACTGCTTCATTGTTTTTTTCTTGTGGTTACCAGTAAAATATAAAATTTCATCCACACTTAACTCTACAGTTGTTATTTTAGTAGTATCGAATAATGATTTTTGCATTTTGCTGCTGATCAATAACCATAATAGACAACTATTAGTTGTTGTTAATTTTTTGAAACAATATAATTCTGGCTTAGAAAAATTCTTTTTTAAATCAAAAATAAATTCTGTAAATTCTCTAGAAAATTCTATGAAATATTCTCCGTTTTCATAAGCGGCTTTTTGTATGATTCTTAATTTATAATATTCACGTTTATAGTTTTCTAATTTTGCATCAAAAAATTTATCACAAATTTTTCTTCTGAAACTAGATCTATAAAAGTTCTTAACGTCAACATTATAAAATTCAGCTAAATCATTAGCTTTAATCTTATAATATAAATTAGGTTCATTATCTATTTCTATATCCGAAATAATTGCCATTAAAATCCTCATACAATCAATAGATAATGTATCCATTCCTGTAAAATCAAATAATTTGTTATCAAATACGACTTTGTTTTTTTCATCTGGTGTAACGCTTTTAAACTCTTGGTTCATAAAATCCTCCATAGCTTTTTTCTTTTGCAAACTTTTCATGTCACTCCTCCTATTATACAAAATTTTTCATAAAATATAAAGCATTTTGTATCTAAAAAAATAAAAACCCTCACACCTTAATTATAATTTTTATATCCCCAAATTGCACGAATTTTTTAGATTTCTATAAATAAAAAAAATAGAGCATATCAAAAAAATATGCTCTATACGCTAAGAAAATTTTATAAATAATAAGGAGGAGATAGTATCAGCAAAAGTCTAATCTATCTTTCAATATATCTTCGCTTTTACATAATATTCTATAAATATTCTGTTCTGATAATTGAAACTCTGCTGCAAGCTCTTCAACTGTTAATCCATCAATAATTCTACGTTTTAAAATCTTTCGATTTCTTTCAGCATGCAAACACGAAACAATATTTTTATCTATAATATCTTCGATTTCATCTTTTGTTAAATTTTGAAAATCTATAAACATCCAGATTGCCCTTCTTTTAAAAATAATTCTCTTTCAGCTTTCCTTCTACGTAACAAATCTTTATTAATTGAGCCGCAGAATTTACAATAAATTTGCATTGCATTGGCGATATCTTTTTTATCTTTTCTTCCATAATTTGTTAATCTATCTATATCTCCAACTTGATAACAAAATGAAACAAGTGCATCAAATTGATTCTGTGTAAAATTATAATCATTGTTATATTTTGAAACTCTACCTTCAAACTTGTGTATATCGTTTCGTAACAAAATTTCTGCTTCTTCAATAGATATCTTCGAATCTTCTTTTACATCTGATCCGTAATGACCGAAACCAATTGAATAATATTTTTCATTTTCTGAATTTTTAAATGGAATTTCACGGAAACCTTCCCATTTTTTGATAAATGATAAACCTTCTTCTGAAATTCTCATAGCTATACCCCTTTTTACGTTTGAATTTTCTTTCTATTTATAATTATAATTATAATTTTCTGAAATTTCAATACGTGTATAAAAAAAGGTAGTCGCAAAAGCGATTACCTTTTTTGCATCCATCATGATAAAACGAATGCCGTATTTTGAAAACAAAAGAATTATAGCAAATAAAACAACTCTCGTCAATGCAAATTACTATAAAAAGAAGCATAGAGCAAACCAAATTTTATTTCATATTAATTATACATTTATAGAAACATTAAAAACATACTAATTAATTTATATTTTTCATATATTTTAATTTTTCATTTGATGTTATCTAATATTGTATTTATTTGAAATTTATATCTATAAAGAATAGTTTATAAATATCTTTTCTGCTTGCGTATTTGCCCCACAGAGCCATTTTACCCCTTGAACCTAACATATATACACCTTCATGTTTTTAACGCCTTATTCGGCGAATTATAGCCTATACAAATTTCACGCCCTGACATTTAATTTTAAATGTTGCAGATGGTTTTTCTTTTGCGTAAAAATACAAAATATTATTATCAGTATCCAAAGATACATAATCTAATTTATTAAAGTTCTCTTCATCTGCAGAAGATGGTAAATCATAACTTGAATTTGATGCAATAATCATGATATTAACAACTCCAGCCGATGGTTTTGCTGTTACTGGTGTTTGATATCTATAATAACTTTGACCATTGATTGTTACGGTTGAAGAACTCCATCCTGATAATGTAATTGATAATTCTTTCCAATCTTCATCTGCATTTAAAGCATTGATATTTGTTGTATGGCCCGCAACAGTTGTTTCAACAGCTGTTAAATCTGTTTGGATATCTGAAATATCACCTTCATTTGTTGTTATACGTGTATCAAGTGCAGCTATTTCTTCATCATAACCTTGAACTGATTCTTCAACAGCTTCA